>JAALLR010000118.1_pt1 | contig 28100 bp, 27 predicted proteins | sample 7245931 | NCBI WGS metagenome assembly JAALLR01 (sample SAMN13049201, study PRJNA578106) | oil field metagenome | isolation source: filtered produced water from oil reservoir B9 | place: USA:offshore Texas | collected 2016 | reverse complement strand
CCTGCTCTTGCATGCCATCTTACTTCAAAATATTTTTCTGGCACTAGAATGCCCTCCTTTCAAAATGAGTTCTGGTATGAAGAAATAAAATCTTTACTATTTCTATTATATATTAAAAAATAAAAATTTGATGATACTAAATGAAAAAATTCTCTTAATATTTGTGAATAATTTTTATTTTACAATTAATTTAAAAATTCTTATTTTATTTCGTACTTTTAAAAAAAGTAAACAATTATTCCTACTATTACATATTATCATTTGAATGTTTCCTTTTTCTTGAAATTCCTTAAAGCCTTTCAATATATTACGACTTATTTTATCGGGAAAAAGGGCTTACAAATCGATTAATTTATCTCTATAATATGTTTGTAGTTCTTAAAAACTATATAAACTTTTTAGATTTATTTTACATTTGTTTTATATAAACTTTCTTTTCTCGAGAATATTTTACCATAAAAAAAATAGGAGCTGTATCAGCTCCTATTAAAGGATGGGGGATCTATTTGTATAGGGGGTTACTTACAATTAATAATCATTATAACATTGTATAGTAAAGATATTTTTTCTTATAAATGAATATTATAAAAACAAACGTTTTTTAAGCAATGAGTTGTTCTAAGCAACTATTAAGAAATTATTATTATTATTATTGAAAAAGAAAGACATTTCACGTATAATATTTATAGAAATCATATGGAGGTGTGGTAATGAAAAAAATTAGAGTTTTATTATTGATGACATTAGTTTTATCTTTTAGTTTATTGTCTTTTTCAGCAGCAAACACAGCAGACGGGTTAAAAATTGGTTATGTTAACTTAAGATCTGTTACTGAAGAATATTATAAATGGGGAGATATGCAAGTTAACTATCAAGAAGATGTGAAATTTTATCAAAATAAAATTTCAGAGATGCAAACTGAATTTCAAGGTATGCAAGAAAGTGGAGCAACAGAACAACAGCTACAACAAAAATATCAAGAATTACAGTACAGAACTCAACAATATCAACAGGCACTTCAAGAAGACTATACTAAAAAATCAGATGCAATAATTCAAGAAGTAAGAGAACTTATTGGAGAATTTGCAAAAGAAAACTCTTTTGATATAGTTCTTTTTGAACAATCAGTTATCTTTGTAAGTGAAAAAATTGATATAACTGAAAGAGTTAAAGAGTATATAGCTAATATCGAACCTAAAGAAAGTACAAAAGAATAATAATATGGATGAAAGTTATATAATTTATGGCAAAAAAATATTTAAAAAGTATGGAAGAAAAGAAGTCGTTAAAGATGTAGACTTTTTTGCAAAAAGAGGAAAGATTACCGGTATTTTAGGACCAAATGGTGCAGGAAAAACAACTTTATTCAAAATAATATTGGGACTAGTTGTACCAAACAGAGGTGAAGTTTTCCTCGAAAAAAATAATATAACTCATCTGCCAATTTATAAGAGGGCTCTAAAGGGGATGGCATATCTTCCCCAAGAGCCTTCTGTTTTTCGGAATGCTAGAGTGTCAGATAACTTATACATGATTGCGGATCTTTTGAAAATTGAAAATAAAGATAAAAAAATAGAAAAGATTTCAAAGGATTTTGGCATAGAAAACCTTATGCATCAATATGCAGATTCGCTTTCAGGAGGAGAAAAAAGAAGGTTAGAATTTGCGAGAACTTTGATGATAGATCCAAAAGTTATTCTTTTGGATGAACCTTTTGTAGGAATAGACCCAATAACGGTAAAAGATATACAGAAAATAATAAAAAAACTTTCAGCAGATGGTATATCTGTTATAGTTACAGATCATAACGTAGATGAAATAGCCCAAGTTGTTGACGATCTATATATAATGCATAAAGGTGATGTCATAGCAACGGGTAAAGCTGAAGAAGTTTTGGAAATGGATGTTGTAAAAGATAATTACTTAGGATGGTGATGTATTTGAAAGTTGGTGTAATTGGTTATTCTGGGGATATAAATATTCCTAAGATAAAAAGAATTGAAAATACAACGATAGAATTGGGAAGAATGTTAGCTCAAAAGGAGCATCATATATTAAATGGTGGTAGAGATGGAGTGATGGAGTTGGTTTCCAAAGGAGCTAAAGAATTCAACGGGAAAGTCACCGGGGTTTTGCCTTGGGATCAAGAGGGTAATGAATATCTTGATTTTGAAATCAAAACAGGTCTAGATTTTTCAATGAGATCTTTCATTTTATTGAAAAGTGTAGATGTAGTTATAAGTTTAGGTGGAGAGGTCGGTACAGGGATAGAAATATTGGGGGCTTATGCATATTCAAAACCATTAATACTGTTAAAAGGTTCTGGAGGATGGACAGATAGAATTATAAATAATCTTATAGAAGATAAATATATAGACAACAGAAAACTTGTGGAAGCACACATAGCTAATAGTGTAGAAGAGATAGAAAATATATTAGAAAAAATGGAGTGAAAAATATGATAAGAACAAGATTTGCTCCATCTCCAACAGGATATTTACATGTTGGTGGGGTGAGAACTGCTTTGTTTAATTGGTACCATGCAAAATCTAATAATGGTAAAATAATTTTGAGGATTGAAGATACGGACACAAAAAGATCGACTGAGGAATTTGAAAATTTGATATACGAAGATTTTGATTGGTTGGGCATGGACTTCGATGAAAGTCCTAAAAAGGGAGGAGATTATGGACCCTACAAGCAAAGTTATAGATATGATATATACAAAAGATATATAAATAATTTAATAGAAGAAGAAAAAGCTTATTATGTTTTTTACGACAAATCAGGAGAAGAAATAGGTAATTTTGCAAAAATTCCAGAAAATTATGCCAATAAAAATTATACAGTGAAAATAAAAGTCGAGAAAAACAAAGAGATAAAATGGAATGATTTGTTAAAAGGCGAAATATCTTTCAACAGCTCGGACTTTGAGGATTTCATAATTTTGAGATCAAATGGAGTTCCAGTTTACAACTTCACAGTGGTTGTAGATGATCATCTTATGGGAATAACAGATGTAATTAGAGGAGAAGATCATATTTCAAATACTCCTAAGCAAATTATAATTTATGAAGCTTTAGGTTTTTCAAAACCAAAATTTGGACATTTGCCGCTTATTTTAGGTGAAGACAAAACGCCTTTATCCAAAAGACATGGTGGTGTATCGGTAAGTTATTTTAGGGAAGAAGGAATTTTACCAGAAGCACTACTAAACTATTTGAGCCTTTTAGGATGGAACAACGAAGAAGAAATATATGATGTTAGGGAAAAATACAAAAATTTTAACATAAGGGATGTTTCGAAAAGATCCTCTGTTTTTGATTATGAAAAGTTAAAATGGGTTAACGAAAAAACTTTAAGATCAATGGACGAAGAAAAAGTCTCGAAAAAGTTTTTAGAATGGCTAAAATTTGTGGGAATAAAAATTAATGTAGAAGAAAATTATATAAAAGATGTAATCTCTATATCAAAAGAAAAAGTTCAAGATTTAAAAGGTCTTTGGGAATTTTCCAAAAATTATTTTTATGATGACTTTGAATATGAAGAGAAGTATAAAGAAAAATTTGTAAAAAAAGAATGGTTTGAGGAATTAATAAATATTGCTATAATTTTATTGGAAGATTATGATGAAAAAATATCTTTAACCCAAGCAGAAGAATTTATGAAAAGCCTTGCTGAAAAAAAGATTACAGGCAAAAAGAATACATATCAATCAATACGGGGAGCTCTATTAGGAAAACTTGTAACCCCTGGGTTATATGAAACTATTAGTGTTATGGGTAAAAAAGAAGTTGTTAAAAGATTGCGTAGGGTAGTAAAAGGAGCATAAGCACAATGAAAAAGAAGTTATTGTTATTATCTATACTTCTGTTAATGATTAACATATTTTCTTTTGATATTGGCATAGAAGAAAACAGATATTTTCCAAATAAAAAAATAAAAGAGTATATATTAACTTCATCGATCGAAGGAATTGATGAAGTCAAAGTTTATTTGATGAATAACGCTTTAAGAGAAGAGTTGGAAGTAAAAGAAAACTTCAAAGGGAATTATTCTTTCCGCATTTCATTGAATAATCTGGTTGGTAAAAACAATTTACTTGTAAAAGTATATTATGATGATAAAGAATTTTCTAAATTTTATCCAAGTTTTGTGGATTCAAAAAGTTATAAAACTGAAACTGAGATAAAGATAATTCCCCTAAAATCTGAAGAAGGTTTGGATTTTTTGATAGATGTAAACTATTCAGAAAATGTCAGTTTAAAACAGATAGAGGTAAACAATAAGTATTTAAGCACCATATCCGACTTGAGAGAGTATATAAAATCATTGGAGAATGGTTCTTATAACTTAGATTTTCAATTTGAAGATAACACAAATTCAAAATTTTCAAGATCAGTTGAAATTTTGAAAATAGATGATTTTGTCATGTCTAACAATTCAATAAAACCGCAAGAAAAAATTCAGGAAATTAAATATTATGTGGTAAAAAAAGGCGATAGTATATATAAAATCGCAAAAGAATATGGTGTGACTCCAGGGGACATATTAAACATCAATGACTTGAAAGAACCATCAAAAATATATGTTGGCCAGGTATTAAAAATTGGAAAAGTTGATTATGGTCAGAGCGTTTTAAGATTAGAAATAGATCTATCTAACAATTTTTTATATTTGTATTATGACGATTTGTTGATAAAAAAATATCTTGTAGCCGTTGGAAGAAGTGATTCAACACCTCCAGGTTATTACAGAATATACTATAAAGAAAAAGAACCGCCTCTTTATTGGGGGGATGAAATAATTTATTCAGGTTCTATAATAAATGGTATAGGATCAAGATGGCTTCAATTGTCTCAACCACAATACGGTATACATGGAACTACAAAACCATGGGAAATTGGAAAGATGATATCTCACGGTTGTATTAGAATGTTCAATTTCAATGTTGAAGAGCTGGATTTCATAACCTCTCTTGGTACAGAAGTATATGTTTTTAGAGACAAACAAGAAAAAGCCATGTTGAAAAATGGAGAAAGTAAAAATGAGTAAGGAGTATATAATTCCAATATTTTTACCCCATGGTGGATGTAAAAAAAGGTGCGTGTTTTGTAACGAATACTCTGCAACAGGTTTTGGAGAATTTCCAAAATATAGGGATTTAGATAAAATATTTGAAAGGTATTTAAGTTATTTTTCAGAAAAAAATAACGTTTACATGGCTTATTATGGTTCGACTTTTACAGGCATGGAAAAAGAAAAAATTAAATACTATCTCGATTATTCTCAAAATAAGATAAATGAAGGTTATGCAAAAGGTATTAGATTCTCAACTTCACCAGAAGAGATAAATGAAGAGATAATAGACATCCTTAAGAACTACGATATCGACTTAGTAGAATTAGGAGTTCAGTCTTTCAACAGTGAAGTGCTTGAAAAATCCAATAGACCTCATGATCTTGAAAACGTATATAAGGCAATTAAACTTCTGGAAGAAAATGAAATATATTTTGGATTGCATCTGATGACTGGATTACCTGGTTCAAACTATGAGATTGAAGCGTATTCTGTTAAAGAAACATTAAAAACAAAGGCAAAAACCGTCAGAATTCACCCTTCAGTAGTTTTAAAAAACACCATTTTAGAGAAATTATATCAAAAGAGAGAATTTATTCCTGAAACACTCGATGAAGCTGTAAAAAAAGTATCAGAATTTGCTATTATGATTGAGAAATCTGGTAAGAAAGTTATCAGATATGGACTTTGCCTCTATGGCGACCAGATAAGAAATGTAGTTGCTGGTCCCTATCACCAAAGTTTTGGTGATTTGGTGAAAACAGATATAATTTATAAATTAATAGATAATTTGGAAGAAGAAGTTAAAGTGCCTATAAAATTAAAACCACAATTTTTGGGATATAAGAAAAGGAACGAAGAAATTATTAAGGATAAAAGTATAATTTTTGAAGATCGAGTAGACATAGAGTATGGTAGAAGAAAAGGCTTGGACTTAGAAAAGTTAAAGAAAATATTATTATAGTATAAAAAAGAAGGATTCTGAAAAGAATCCTTCTTTTTTTGGGGTGGCTAGTGGGACTTGAACCCACGACGTCCGGAGTCACAGTCCGGCGTTCTGCCAACTGAACTATAGCCACCAAATATAAATAAAACGCCACATTAATAAAAAAGTGGCGCGCCCAGAGAGGCTCGAACTCCCAACCTTTGGATTAGAAATCCAATGCTCTATCCTGTTGAGCTATGGGCGCTGGAGCGGCCGACGGGAGTCGAACCCGCAACCCTCGGCTTGGAAGGCCGATACTCTACCAATTGAGCTACAACCGCGTGTTATAATTTTTTGGTCGGAGCGACTGGGATCGAACCAGCGACCTCCGGTTCCCAAGACCGGCGCGCTACCGACTGCGCTACGCTCCGTATTTATCCGATGTCCGAGATATATAATATCACAGATATTAATTTTTGTCAATTATTATTTTTTTCAAATACTTTTAAAAAATGTTAATTTTGAATATTACTCAGTCTTGGGTTATTTTTACAAAGTATTTTCTATTGCGAGGGCCATCAAACTCGCAAAAATAAACACTTTGCCATGTTCCCAATAATAGTTTCCCATTTTCTATTATCAAAGTAATACTTGGGCCGAATACAGAAGATTTTATATGAGAGTCTGAATTACCTTCTATATGGTCAAAGCCGTAATTGTTTGGTACTTTGTCTTGCATAAATTTTAATATATCTTTTTTCACATCTGGGTCTGCGTTTTCGTTAATAGTGACAGCAGCAGTTGTGTGAGGGACAAAAACAACAACCGTTCCAGATTGAATATTTTCTTTGCTTATTTCACCTTGAATTTCTCTTGTTATATCTAAGAGTTCGTTTCTCGAGTTAGTTTTAATAGACTTTTTTATCACCATAAAAAAACCACCTCACTTATATACAATGCTTGCCACGATAGTAACAGAATTACCTTCTTTTGATATATGAACTTTGACATTATTTTTATCTACTGAAAGATTTCTGTATGCATAATCTTTAATATATCCAACTATAGAATCAATCTCGTTATCTTGAACGTCTTCAAATTTTAAAGCTGCTGAAGAAGCCTTTGGAGGAGTTCCACCACTTCTAACAAAAGATTGCATTCTTTTAACAGCTATGTCTCTACTGGATTTTTTCTTTGAGAAAGGCCACATCTACATCAACTCCTTTTCCAAAGATTTTTGAAAAAGTCTACAAACCCTTGATTATCTCGGTTATCAGCTTTTAAATCTTCCTCAAGGTCTATCATGTTTCCAGAAACTCTTTCCGAAATGTTGTCAAAAACTCTTGAAATATTCTTTTTGTCTCCTAAAGCAAGTGGCTTTCCTTCATTAGTGGATAATATTATCTCTTCTGAATCTGGAATAACTCCTAAAATATCAATAGCTAAAGCTTCTTTAATATCATCGGCAGAAACCATTTCTTTTTTCTTGACCATCTTTGGTTTTAACCGGTTCACAATAAGTGACATGTTTTTATCAGTATAACCATTATTTTCAAGCAATCCAATAACTCTATCAGCGTCGCTGATAGCAGTTAAATCAGGGGTTGTTACAATTATGGCGTGCTGTGCAGCTGAAATAGCATTTTTAAATCCCCTCTCTATTCCAGCAGGAGAATCTATAATAATATAATGAAAATGTTTAGATAAAACAGAAATTATGTTTCCCATATCTTCTGGAGAGATCATATCTTTGTTTGCTATTTGAGATGAAGCAAGTAAATTCAAATTTTTTAAAAATTTGTGTTTTACCAAAACCTCCATGACTCCTTTGTTTCCGTTGATCACATCTAATATAGTATAAACAATTCTGTTTTCCAAGCCTAAAACTAAATCAAGATTTTTAAGTCCAATATCGGCATCGATGAGACAAACATTATAACCTTTGACAGCCAACACAGCTCCCAAATTAGCGGTAATTGTAGTTTTCCCAACTCCCCCTTTACCTGAGGTGACGACAAAAACTTTTGCATTATCCATAAAAACCCCTCCGACGAGATTCAAAACCTTAGTTAAATTTTTGTTTAATTTTAAAATAACATTGTAATTATACTATAAAACAAACAATAAAAAAAGTCGGGATTTAATCCCGACTTCTTTTTATTTAGAAAATTATTCTTCTACTGTTATTGCTTGTACTGGACAAGAATCAGCAGCATCTTGAGCACAAGGAGCGTCTGTTTCAGGAGCAACTGCTTCTGCTTTGCCTTCGTCGTTCATTCTGTAGACATCTGGGCATAAATTTTCACAAACACCACAACCAATACATGCATCTTGATCAATGAATACTTTCATTAAAAGCACCTCCAGCTGTAAAAATGTGATAACTCGAATTTATTATAACATAAATTTTTAATTTTCAAACTTGATTTTTTTAGTTGCATTTACAATTCTATCTACCATGTTAATCCCAACTCTTTGTTGAGCTTCTTTTGTTGATGCCCCGATATGTGGAGTGCCAACTACGTTGTCAAAACTAAAAATTTCATTATAAAGCTCACCTTTAGCAGGTTCTTCTTCATAAACATCAAGGCCTGCACCAGCAATCATCTTTTCTTTTAAAGCTTTTAAAAGTGCTTTTTCGTCAACAATGCCACCCCTTGCGCAATTGATTAACAATGCAGTATCTTTCATATTTTCAAATTCTTTATCTGAAATTAAATGATGTGTTTTATCATTATGTGGAACATGCAAAGATATAATGTCTGAAGTTTTTATTAAATCTTCGAAAGATACTTGTTCTATATTGAATTGCTTCTTTGTATCTTCATCGATTTCAAAAACATCAAATACCTTTACCTTTACTTGAAAACCACCTACAAGATTTGCTAAATGCTTACCTATGTTACCAAAACCAACGATACCCAGAGTTTTTCCCGATAGTTCTGTACCTTTTAATAATTTTTTTTCCCATTTACCTTCGGAAATTCCCTTTGTTCCTCTAACAATGTGCCTGTTGAGAGAGAGTATCATGCCAACAACTAATTCTGCAACAGATAATGAGTTTTGGCCAGGAGTGTTTAAAACTTCTATTCCTTTTTCTTTGGCAGCATCAAGGTCTATATTATCTAATCCCATGCCAGCTCTCCCAATTATTTTAAGTTTTTTCCCAGCTTCAATTATATCTCTTGTGACTTTAGTAGCAGATCTTACAACTAAAATATCAAAGTCTTTTACTCTTTTAATTAATTCATCTTTTTCATAGTGTTCTGTAGTTATTTTAGCATTTGGTAATTCTTTCTCAAACTTTTCCATTGCATCTGACGCCATTGCGTCGTTAATATGTAGCCACATATTACACACCTGCCTTAATAAACACTTCTTCAGCAGCTTTTACTCCTGAGCCCAATTCCAAGTCATATCCAAATTTCTTTAAGCCCATTTCTAATGCTGAAATACCTATTATAACATCAAATTGTGACATATAACCAAGGTGAGCTATTCTGATAATTTTCCCTTTTAGATGTTCTTGACCACCTGCAAAAGTAACTCCCCAATTGTCTCTCAAGAAAGAAACAATCTTTTTACCGTCTACCACTTCAGGGACTTTTATTGAAGTTAAAACATTTCCAGGGTTTTCAGCAAACAATTCTAAACCCATAGCTTCCATAGCTTTTCTTGTAGCTTTTGCCATTAATTCGTGTCTTTCCCATAATCCTTCAATTGTTTCTTCTTGTAATAGTTCAACAGATTTAGCAAGTTGATAAACAAGATTGATTGGAGGAGTCCATGGTGAATCTGGGTATTTTTTGGCATATGCTTTTAAATCAAAATAGTATTTATTATTTTTATTTTCATTAATTACTTTCATTGCTTTTTCCGAAGCTGAAATAAGACCTATTCCAGGAGGCATCATAAAACCTTTTTGCACACCTGTTACTACAACATCTATACCCCATTCATCCATTTTTAGGGGTTGAGCTAATAATCCTGAAATAGCGTCAACAACTAAAATTGCTTCGTAATCTTTAACTATTTCGGCAATTTCTTTGATTGGATGAACTGTTCCAGTTGAAGTTTCAGAAAGGGTCGTGAAAACTGCTTTTGTATCAGGGTTTTTTTCTAAAGCTTCTTTAATTTGTTCTGGTTTAACCATGCTTCCCCATTCTAATTTTATTTCGTCAAGGTCAGCTTCAAAAGCTCTACAAAGATCCCCCCATCTTTCTCCAAATTTACCTGAATTAACAGAAATAGCTTTATCGCCTGGGTTAATCAAATTTGCAACTGCAGCTTCCATTGCCCCCGATCCAGATGATGAAAGTATGTAAACAGGTTGTTTTGTTTGGAAAAGATATTGGCAACCGTCAATCGCTTTCTTTTGAATTTCTAAGTATTGTGGAGTTCTATGGTGAATTGTGTCTTTTGCTCCCTCTAACAATATGTCTGTTGGTACTGGTGTTGGTCCAGGTGCCATCAAATAGTTTTTTCTAATCATTTTAGCCATGAAAAAACCTCCTCTGAAAAAATTTTCTTGAAATATTTTTCAATAACATCTATATTCTACAATAAAAAAACTTTTTTTAAAAGCTAAAAAAACTATTAATTTGGACAAAAAAACAGGATTATTCCAAAGAAAACAAAAAAAACTATAATAACCTTGAAATAAACAAAAAAAGTCAGCTAAAAAGCTGACTTTAAATTGGCACGCCCGGAGGGAATTGAACCCCCAACCTGCGGTTTTGGAGACCGCCGCTCTGCCAATTGAGCTACAGGCGTAATTCCGAAGTTAATTATATCATAATTATACGGGATGTTCAAGAATATTAATGTTGCAATTTAATTAATTTGATTTTTTTTGTCTTTTAGAGCTTTCATTTCCATTTTAAAAAGCGTGTAAGAAATTACGCCATAAATGATTATAGGATAATTAAATAAAGGAAATTCTCCGTCTTCCATAATAAAAACAAGAATGTTTGACAAAAAACGAATTACTTCATAAGCTGCCAAAACTAAAGACAGTATTGCACCTACTATTAAGTGAGCCGAGCTATGATACCATATATTTTTATTTTTAAATACACCCCATATAAAAACAAATCCTATGATTAAGAATGAAAAAGCATAGAATAAATCATTTAAAACATAAACTCCCGCCAATGCAAAGCCAAATATACTCATTATAGTTAATTTTGAATTCATAATATCCACCCACTAACATAGTAAACGAGATTAGCTAATAAATAAGCTACTATTGTTGTATAAAAAAGTGTGAAAACAATTAATTTATTACTTCTCGTTTCAGATTTTATAACTCCTAAAGTAGCAAAACAAGGTATGTAAGCCAAAACAAAGAAAATTAATGCCAATGCTGATTGAGGTGACAAAGCATTTCTCAAACTAACCACAAGAGAAGAGCCTCCTGTGAAAAGAGTTGAATAAGTAGAAACTACAATTTCTTTTGCAGCCACTCCAAAGAACAATCCAGTATTAATTCTCCAATCCCAGCCTAAATGATCAGTAAGAGGTTCAAAAAATTTTCCAATCATTGCGGCAAAAGATGTTGTAATATCTTGCCCCGTGTTTGGGAAATAAGTTAAGGCCCAAACTAATATTGAAGCCACTAAAATAATTCCTCCAGCCTTTTCCAAGAAATGTTTACCTCTGTTCCAAGTATATAACAGCAAATTTCTGAATGTAGGCATTCTGAACCTTGGCATTTCTATTGTGAAAGGAATAGACTCTTTATCTTTTATGAATAGCTCTATAATTTTTGCAGAAATTAACACTAAAAATATACTGGTGATATATACCAACAACATAATTGTTGCAGCATTTGTTGAGAAAAATGCACTTATCAAAAGTATATAAACTGGTAACCTGGCACTACAAGAGGCAAAAGGAATAGATAGAATCAATGCTATCCTTTCTTTTTTGTTAGAAACTGCCTTAGTTGACATTATAGCAGGAACATTACATCCAAAACCGAGTATAATAGACATAAACGATCTTCCACTAAGTCCAAACTTTCTGACAAGTTTGTCAACAAGGAAAGCTGCTCTTGGTAAATAACCAGACTCTTCCAAGAATCCCATGAAAAAGAACAACGTGAAGATTTGAGGAATGAAAACCAAAACTCCCCCAACACCGGATATGATCCCATCAGACAACAAAGAACTCAACCAGTCAATTTCAATTGTGTTACCAACTATCTCAGCTAAAGCAACAAAACCCATATCAAGTAAGTCTGATAAAGGGGCTGATACAGTGAAAGTAAGCGAAAAAACCATAAATAAAGCTAATATATAAATAAAGATTCCCAATACTTTATGTGTAAAAACGTGGTCTAACATATCTCTAAGAGACCAATCTATTCCTTTTGAAAGGTAAGCTGTTTCCGATATAGAAGTTATGAATTCAAATTTCCAATTAATATAAAGTTCTTGTAGTTTTTCTACATCAAAATTTTTACCAATTTCAGACTTTAAATCATCGCTTATGAGATTTGTGTCTAATCCAAATTCAATTATATTCAAAGCTAACCATTTTTTGTTAAAAGCTTTTAAATTATCGTCTTTTTCAAATATTTCCTCCACCTTTCTTATGAATTCTTTTATTTTTTCTGGATATTCAATATCGTAATATATCTCTTTGTCATTTAAGTTTAATTTTTCGATTTTTTCTTTTAATACATCTATCCCTATGTTCTTTTTAGCAGAAGTCAAAACAACTGGTATATTCAAAGTTTTTGAAATGACTTCTGTGTTAACGATCTTGTTTTTTTCTTCTGCTTCATCTATTGAATTTATAGCAAGTACAACAGGTAAATTCATTTCTATAAGTTGAAGTAAAAGGTAAAAAGTTCTTTCAAGATTTAAAGCATCTGCTATTAATAAAACAGTATCTGGAGCTTCATTTATAAAAAAGTCCCTTGCAACTTTTTCGTCTTCTGAGTTAGCAGATAAAGTATAAATGCCGGGTAAATCAACTATTCTGTATTTTTCTCCATTTATGTTAGATATTCCAACTTTTCTTTCTACTGTTACTCCCGGCCAATTTGCAACATATTGCCTTGTCCCTGTTAGTAGGTTAAAAATAGATGTTTTCCCAACATTAGGATTGCCTATTAACGCGACTTCTTTAGACATGCAAATCACCTTTTATTTCGCAAGAATTTTTCGTACAGTATTTTTTAATAGAACAACTATCACAATCTTCCATAGTTAATTTGTTTATAGAAATTCCCATACTTGAAATGAAAGGTATCAAAATATTTATCTGTTGATCAGATAAGTTGAACTTTTCTTTTATTTCAAACAAAGATGAAAATGGTTTATTTTTAATATAATTAGTTATCTCTTGTAAATTCATATTATTTCTCCTCTTTCTCTATAGGGGACACCAATATCTTATTTAATTCACCTTTCCCAAGAAAAATAGTTTTATTTTTTTCTATCAACAAAAATGAATTATGGGTTTCTTTATGTATTTTAGTTCCTTCATTAATATCTTTTTGTGACATTTTCCTTGTAAAAAAGTTCCCTCCGTTTAGTCTATAGACCTGATAAAATCCTTTTGGTGCAGAAAAAAGATCGATCAAATTGTCTTTTGATTCAACCATAATTCGGGATGCTTCAGAGTTTCTAATCAATATCTTGTTTTCTCCCATTTTAAATATTTTTGGATCGTTAAATGGCGATACGTGAAAGAGTTCTATTTCTTTGCCTGGTTTTAACCCAAGAGCATAAAATCTTTCTCTATCTCTATTATTTGTATCTATAGATATGATTTTTGCTTTCATTCCTTCTTTAAGTTGATTAAGGTTTAGTTTCACTGCAGACATCTCCTTTGTTGTTTATATTTATATTTTAGCAAATATAAAAAACTTAGGCAACCCTAATTTTTAAAGATTACTTTTATTTAAATAAAGCTTAAATATAATTAAGGAGAAAAACAAAAAATATTTTAAAAGTTAACCTTAATAATAAAAAAAGAAGCTGAAAAAATCAGCTTCTTAGTTGGCTGGGGGAGGAGGATTCGAACCTCCATTCTCGGAGTCAGAGTCCGATGTCCTGCCGTTAGACGATCTCCCAATTTCAACGTAGAACATTATAGCACTTTTGATTTGCCAAGTCAAGGTATATGTATTAAAATAATATTACATTTGAACATTTGTAGATAAAATGAGTCTAATTATATGAGTCAAAAAAAGGGGGAATATTATGGCTAATAAGAAGAAAAATACAGATAAGATTATTTCGCAACTTGGGAATATAAACCTCGAAGATGTTAAAGAAGAAGGCGATGAAGCAGTTGTAAAGGTGAAAAAGACGAATAAAAAGAAACTCAAAAATGTTGACACTATCATCAATCAACTGAAAAGAAAAGCCATGAAAAAAGGAAATACCCTTGATTACTCTGATATTGATGAAGCAATACCAGCTGAAACATCAGATGAAATTGACAGTGATTTTATTGAAAAAATTTATTCAGCTTTAGAAGAAAGCGGTATAAACATAAGCGATGAAGAAGAAGAAGAAATCGAAGAAAACAACGATGATGATCAAGAAGATATGTTGGAAGTTTATGGAGATTTTGAACTTAAAATGTATGACAACATATCTCTTGGAGATCCAATTAAGATATATTTAAAAGAAATTTCAAAGGTAAACTTGTTGACTCCCGCAAGGGAAAGACAGTTAGCAAGGCGTGCTCAAAAAAATGATAGAAAGGCTCGAGACGAACTTATAAGGGCAAATCTCAGACTTGTTATAAGCATCGCAAAAAGATATACCGGAAGAGGCCTAAGTTTTTTAGATTTAATACAAGAAGGAAACATCGGGCTTATAAAGGCTGTAAAAAAATTCGACTGGAAAAAAGGGTTTAAATTTTCGACTTATGCAACATGGTGGATTAGACAAGCTATAACAAGAGCCATAGCTGATCAGGCAAGAACAATAAGGATTCCAGTTCACATGGTTGAAACCATTAACAAAATGAACAAAATTATAAGAGAACATTTACAAGAGTTTGGAGAATATCCAACAGCTGAAGAGTTATCAAAGAAAATGGATAAACCAGTTGAAAAAGTAAATGAAATACTCATGAGTGCAAAAGACATAATTTCTCTTAATTCTCCTATTTCTTCTGGAAATGGAGACGATGATGAATCAGAAACTGGAGATTTTATTGGTTCAGAAGATATGACACCAGAAGAAGTTGCACAACAAATGATATTAAAAGAAAAATTAGAGGAAGTATTAGACACATTACATCCAAAAGAAGCACTGGTTTTGAAAATGAGATACGGTTTTCTTGATGGGAAACAGAAAACTCTGGAAGAAGTAGGACAGTTTTTCAACGTTACCAGAGAAAGGATCAGACAAATAGAAACTAAAGCATTGAGAAAGCTGAGACATCCAAGTAGAAGTTCACAATTAAAAGATATTGTAGATGGATAAAAAAATAGGGTTAGCCTGTTGGCTAACCCTGTTTTTTTAAAATCATTGTTTATAATTAGTTTCAACCATGATGCACTTCTCAAAAGAATAGTCTAAATTGTTTTCTTCTAAATATTCTTTTAAATCGCTTGATTCTGCTCCAGGTTGATACCATAGTTCTTTAAAACCGAGTTCTTTAGCTTTTTTAGTTACTTCCAAACCTATTTTTGGTGGGACTACAAAGACCAATACATCAGTGTCTTCTGGTAACTTTGAAATGTCGGAATATGCTGTAAAACCTTCTACTTCGTTATAATTAGGAGTAACGGGATAAAGATTAAAACCCTTTTGTTTCAAATTTTTCATTATCTTGTTTCCATATTTTTCTTTATTTTGTGTTGCTCCTATCAAAGCAATGTTGTTATATTCATTTGCATCTCTCATTAATTATCCCTCCTTGATCTCTTCAATATCTTCTTTGGCGGTATGCCAAGAAAGAGTAAAGCATTTGATCCTCATTGGGAAGTCTTTAATATTTTCAAATAAATCTAATTCTCCCAATTTTTCTTTATCAAAATCTTCTCCTCTTGCCATCTTTAAAACTTCTTCAATAAAATCTTCAGCTTCTTCTACTGTTTTGCCTTTTATAGTGTCACACATTATAGCAGCAGAAGCCTGAGAAATTATACACCCGTGTCCCTCAAAAGAAACGTCTTTTATTATTCCATTTTCTGGTTTTATGAATATTTTTATTTCATCTCCACAAGATAAATTTTTACCTTTTTTCTCATGAGCATCTTCAATTATTCTCTTATTTTTTGTATTTTTTGCGTAATCCAAAATAATTTCTGAATAAATATCTTCTAAACTCAAGATAACCATCCCTTTATTTTTTTTAATGTTTTTATAAATTTATCTATTTCTGAAAAATCGTTGTAAATACTGAAACTAATCCTACAAGATGATCTAATACCTAACTGTTTCATCAAAGGTTGAGCACAATGATGGCCACTTCTTATACCTATTCCTCCAAGATCATTCAACATATGGGCTATATCATGTGGGTGAATTTTTCCAAGGTTAAAACTGATCAAAGAGTTATGAGTTTCATCTTTTGGACCATAAATTTCTATACCCTCTACCTTTCTCATCTCTTTTAAAGCATAATCTGTTAACTCTTTTGTGTATTTTGATATGTTCTCTTGTCCTATTTCTTCTATAATATTTATCGCTTCTTTAAACCCTGTAAATGAGGAAATATTTGGGGTACCCGCTTCAAACTTGAAAGGTAATATGTTAAAAGTTGTTTTTTCCAAAGAAACTTGGTCAATCATCTCTCCACCTGTTATAAAAGGTGGCATTGCTTCTAACAAGTCTTTTCTACCCCATAAAATTCCAACTCCTGTAGGTCCAAACATTTTGTGAGCAGAAAAGCTCAAAAAGTCTACCCCTAAATCTTTTGCATTTATTTTTTTGTGAGTTATAAGTTGTGCTATATCTAAATGAATAAATGTATTTGGATTTTTCTCTTTTATTTTTTTTATTAAATTGGTGATGTCTATTTCTTGACCAGTTACGTTCGATTGTCCTGTTATAGAAACTAACTTTGTTTTATCATCTATTAGTTCTACCAATTCATCTATTATAATGATACCATTTTTCGGTTCGTAAAATTTTAAATTGATATTTCTATTTTTCGTAACTTGCTGCCATGGAACTAAGTTTGCGTGATGTTCTACAGAAGTCAACAATATCTCTTGTTCATCGTTAATTAGTTCTGAGTTTAAAAATGAATTGGCTAATGTGTTTATAGACATTGTGGTGCCAGAAGTAAAAATAACTTCATCTGTACTGTTTGCGTTTATAAAATCTTTAACAGTTTCTCTGGTTGATTCCATAATCTCTGTTGATTCGTTTCCTAAAAGATGAGATGATCTATGAACATTAGCCTTATTTTTAGTATCAAAATTATAAACAGCGTCAGCCACTCGCTTTGGAACCAAAGAAGTGGCTGCTGAATCAAAATAAATTATATTATTATCACCAATTTTTCTATCTAAAGCAGGAAAAGCAATATTATATTTTTGACTCAATCGCATTTCTAATCACTCCTGCTGTTTCTGCGTTGTACTTCTCTATTTCATCTAAGAATGGTTCAAAAATGCCAAAAGACATCAATTTTTTAGCTTCTAACTTGGAAAAACCTCTTGTCATCAAATAATAGAGTTTTTGCTCGTCAAGAGTACCAACGCTGGCAGCGTGCGAAGCGTTTACTTCATTTTCGTCTACCAATAAACTTGGAAAAGCTTCTGCTCTTGCCTTTTCTGAAAGAAGCAATGTGGATTCTTCTTCTGCGGCAGTAGCTTCTTTGGCACCCTTTTTCAAATCTAAAAATCCTCTAAATATAGCCTTTGCAGAATCTTTTAAAGCTCCTTTTCCTTTAATATTTCCAGTTGATTCAGGGGCATAAAATCTAATCAAATATAGCATGTCTATTACATTATCTTTATCTCCTAAGAAATAAGGTTTTATGTTGCCTTCTGCATATTTTCCACTCATTCTAAAAATATAATGAGGAGCAGAAACCTTTCCCCCAAGGTGTAAGTCATAAACATTGACTTTTGAACTTTCTTTTAGCTCGAAGAGAGCGTTGTCTATGTTTATATCGTTTTCATTCAATAAATTAACGTTTATTATATTTAACTCTGCATTTTCTTCAACAACACCTCTTAAAGAAGTCGTTCTGAACAAGTCTTTTTCTGAGTTGATAATTCTAACTAATGTGAGCTTGGAACCTTTTTTTAAATTGAAAACAGTGTTTTCCAAAATTTGTTCCTGATCGTACTTTATTATAGTTGTTCCCAAATCTTCGTTTTCTTCTGCTTTGAAATAATAACCGTGATTGAAAAATGTATCTGACATAAGCAAGAATTTTCTGTTAGTACCTTCAAAGTCATATTTAGCAAGAATTTCCAATCCTTCTTTATCTATAGTGTCAATTGATTTTGCTTTACCTATAATATCTGGGTTTATTTTTTCAATATATTTTTTTGGATCATATCCGTTTAGTTTAGCCCTTTTCCATTTTGGGAAACCCCATTCTTTATAAGATTTAAACCTTATATTTTTATAATCTATCAGATTTTTATTTTTCAAAAATTCTATGGATTGAGCAAGCTCTTTTTCTGTGTAGTCAGAATCTGATTCAATTTGTGGAACTACCCACTCAACAATTTTAAAGTTTTTGTGTTTTAAGTCAATTGCTTTTTCAAAAATAGCATCCATTCAATTCACTCCTTAACCTATTGATGATTCGACTTCTAAGTTTATCAATCTATTCAATTCTAAAGCATATTCAATAGGTAATTCTTTTGCAAATGGTTCAACAAAACCTCTAACAACCATTGCTTTTGCTTCAGCTTCAGATAATCCTCTAGTCATCAAATAGTAAATTTGTTCCTGCTTAATTCTTCCTATTTTTGCCTCGTGCCCAACATCTGAATCTTGGTTGTGAACCTCTATTAAAGGAACTGTATCACTTTTTGATTCATTGTCCAGCATAAGAGCTTGACATTGTACATTTGCCTTTGCCCCTTTTGCATTCTCTCCTATTTTTAGCCAGCCTCTGTAAAAGGCCCAACCCCCTCCAACACTTATAGACCTTGCGTCTACACTTGCAGAAGTGTAAGGTGCAAACATTAAAACTTTAGAGCCTGCGTCCATGTGTTGATTTGGTCCAGCATATGTAATAGCTTTAGTTTCTGTCTTTGCCCCTTTTCCTTTTAATATTGAAGAAGGGTAAATCATTGTTTTGTAAGACCCCAACGATCCAGAAACCCATTCCATCATACCGTCTCTATCCACAATAGCTCTCTTTGTATTTAAATTGTAAGTATTTTTACTCCAGTTTTGGATTGTTGCATATTTTACTCTTGCACTTTCTTTTACATATATTTCAACCATTCCTGCATGAATGTTGGTTGTGTTGTAAAATGGAGCTGAACAGCCTTCTATGAATGCAACTTCAGAGCCTTCATCGGCAATGATGATCGTGTGTTCGAGTTGCCCCATACCAGGATTGTTCATTCTAAAGTAAGCTTGTAAAGGTAAAGGCACTTTTACTCCCCTTGGAACGTATAAAAATGTTCCACCACTCCATATAGCTCCATGTAGTGCAGCATATTTATGATTAGTTGCAGTTACAGCTTTCATGAAATGTTGTTTTACCAAATCAGGGTGTTTTTTAACAGCTGTTTCCATATCCATAAAAATAACACCAAGATTTTCCAAATCTTTTTGTACATGTTGATAAACAATTTCTGAGTCGTACTGAGCACCTACACCTGCAAGGGCTTTTCTTTCAGCCTCAGGGATACCAAGCTTTTCAAAAGTGTCTTTTATGTCATCCGGAACTTCTTCCCAATTGTTTGATCTTTTTGCATTTGGTTTTATATATGCAACAATTTTAGATAAATCTAAATCATCCAAATTTACACCAAATTGAGGGTCTTTACATGTTTGGAAAATTTTAAGAGATTTCAACCTCAATTGAGTCATCCACTTTGGTTCATTTTTTTGTTCTGAAATTTCTTGAATAATCTTTTCATTAAGCCCTGGAAGAGATTTATAAGAATATCTTTCAGGGTTCTTAAAATCAAATCTACTTTGATCTATTAATAAATCTTCCATATTGAAGTCTTTATTAGCCATTTATATCACTCCTTGAAATATCTTATGCCTCTTCCTCTTTTTTTATCATTGTATATCCTTTTTCCTCTATTTCTTTAGCAAGGTCGGCATCTCCTGTAGAAATAATCTTTCCATCGTTATAAACATGAACAAAATCTGGTTTAATATAATTTAATATTCTCTGATAATGGGTTATTATCAACATACCCATATTTTCATTTTTAAACTTGTTGATAGATTCAGATACGATTTTTAAAGCATCAACATCTAATCCAGAATCTATTTCATCCAGAATAGTTAATTTTGGTGAAAGTAGTCCCATTTGTAGAATTTCACTCTTCTTCTTTTCTCCACCAGAAAAACCAGTGTTAACGTATCTATCTAAAAAAACTTTATCCAGAGAAACAACATCGGATAGATCCATAATTTTTTTGTTTACTTTTAAAGCTGAAGAATCGTCTTCCGATTTGATATTTCTATACGAGTTCAACAACAACTGTCTTGTTTTTACCCCTTCGATTTCTTCTGGAGATTGGAAAGACATGAATAATCCTAATTTTGCTCTTTCAGCCGTATCTAAATCTAATATTGATTGACCTTTAAATAAAATTTCACCTTCGGTTATTTCAAATTTAGGGTTACCCATTATAACATTTGCCAATGTTGACTTACCAGAGCCATTTGGCCCCATGATTGCGTGTATTTCACCTTCATTGACTGTGAGGTTTACTCCCTTAAGGATCATTTTATTTTCGTCAATGACCTTTGCTTTTAAATTTTTGATTTCTAAAAGATGAGCCATCTTTTTTCCTCCTTTAAATGCGATAAATTTTGTGGTATATTTATTAAAATTCTACCATATAAGTCATATTTAAGTCAACGGACTATAATTCACCTGTGTAAATATTTTTTTAATAGTAATAGAAGAATCAAAATCGAGAACCGTTTCGTTTTTTATGGTATATAAATATGTTATAATTTATTAAGATGAAAATAAGCACATTTTAATTAATATTTATTATAATTAAAGGTAATAGATGTAAAAGATCAGGCCAATATACAAGGAGGAATACCTAAATAAATGTCGAGCTCACCTATAAAATATGAATTAATACATAAAGATAAACATTCTGGCGCAAGAAGGGGAAGAATACATACTCCAAGAGGAATAATAGAAACACCTGTTTTTATGCCAGTTGGAACAAATGCAACGGTAAAAACTTTGACTAACAAAATGATTAGAGAACTCGGCTCAGAGATAATTTTGGGTAACGCTTTTCATCTTTTTTTGAGGCCAGGTCTCGAAATAATGAAAGAGTTTGGCGGTATCCACAATTTCATGAATTGGGATAGACCTTTGTTAACAGATAGTGGAGGGTTTCAAGTTTTCTCTTTAAAAGATAGAAAAATAACTGAAGACGGCGTTAAATTTCGTTCGCCTTTGGATGGTTCAAAAATAATGATGACACCAGAAAAATCAATGGAAATTCAGCAAATCATAGGTTCTGACATAGCTATGGCTTTTGATGAGTGTGTGGACGCTAATTCTGAATATGAATACTTTAAAGAATCAGTTGAAAGAACCTATAGGTGGGCTAAAAGATCCTATGATGCTCACAATAAGAAAGAACAGGCTTTATTCGGTATTTTTCAAGGGGGACTTTTTGACGATTTAAGAGAAAAAAGTCTTGAACAGATAACTTCTATTCCTTTCGATGGATATGCAATCGGAGGATTGGCAGTTGGTGAAAAATATCAAGATAGTGAAAAAATATTGAAAAAATTTGGAAACAAAATGCCAGAAAATAAGCCCAGATATATAATGGGTATAGGTTCTCCGACTATGATGATTTTATCTGTAGAAAATGGAATGGATATGTTTGACTGTGTCCTACCTACAAGAATGGGAAGACATGGAACTGCTTTAACTTGGAAAGGAAAATTAAACATAAAAGCTGCAAAAAACAAGTTCAGTAAAGACCCAATAGAAAAAGATTGTAAATGTTATACATGTCGCAATCATACAAGAGGGTATCTGAACCATCTATTTAAAAGAAATGAAAATACCGGGAAAACTCTTTTGAGTATTCACAACTTACATTTCAACATTACTTTTGTAAAAAAAATGAGAGAAGCCATTGAAAATGACGCTTTTTTAGATTTCAAAAAGGAGTTTTTTGAAAATTCAGATTATCCTCTTGAAAATTAAATAGGAGGGATATTCAGTGAAATCTTTTAACAAGTATTATAACGATTTAAAACCAGAATTACATGCTTCTATTAACAACACTTTCAAACTAAGTGAAGTAAAAAAACAGTTTGAAAGAAAAATTGTAGAACTATTGAGTGAGATTTATGGTGAAGAAGAATTGCCTTACAAGGTTGAGGAAAAGATAAATTTCGTACCAAAAGAGCCTCCTTATTTCAATTTAGATGATGATTTAAAAGATTTTCTCAATGACGATTTAGAAGATAGTGATTTAAAACCTATAATAGAAAAAATAGCAAAGGATTATAATGACAGATATATTCACATTGAAAAAAGCGATCAAGATAATGAAACTTTTAGAAAACAGTAATCCGGAGACGGATTACTGTTTTATATGAAATGAGGTGTAATGCTTGACACAGAGGTCTTTTTGGAAGATAACATTTTTAACATATATTATAGTTTTAATAATATCCACGGTAATAAAGCCACCGTTTAATTATTCGAGTTACTATTATGAAGATAAAATAATTCATCTATTATCTTTTTTTATAGCTTCAGACTTGTTCAGCCTTGCATTTTACAAAAAAGAAAATAAGCTCAGATATTTTCTTCTTCTTTTAATTTTTTCTATGTTACCCTTGGGAATTGAATATATTCAAACATTTTCGCCATACAGAGTTTTTTCATATGATGATATGTTTTTTGGGTATTATGGGATTATCATAGGACTTGTTTATTTTTTTGTGAAGAGAAAGGCTTTTAAACAATAAAGAATGGAGGAATAGAATTGTCAGAATTAAAATATGCTTTGGTTTATTTGGAACTAAAACCAGATTATGCTAAGATAAACAATTTACCGGTCAAATTACCTTTATTAGTTCAAGATTATAAAAAGGCAGTTGAGGAAAACAAAATACCTTTGGAAACAATATTGAGGGGGTTAGAAGCACAATACGAAGTTCAACCAGATGAGTATTATGCTTCTTATCTTGTTTTCTATCTATACGAAAAGTTTAAAAAATTGTTGGAAGAAGAAGATCTAAAAGGTGCAGAAATATACCTTCAAAAAGCTGCTTCTGTAATAAAAGACTATAGATTCCATTTTTATTATGGGCTGCTGTTAAAAAAATCAGGACAAGAAGAACTTGCAGAAATGGAATTAAAACAATGCACAAAGGAAAACCCAACTTTTGCATACGGTTTTTATGAATTAGGGAATTTAATGTTCGAAAGAAAGGTCTACGACGAAGCTTTGGATAACTTTATGAAAGCTATAGAAGTGAAAAAAGATTTTATTCTTTCGTATTTGAAAATAGCGGATGTTTACATGGAAAATGGAAGATATGAAGAAGCTCTAGACTTTTTAAACCAGGCACTTAAAATAGACAAAAATTTTGCCCCAGCGTATCTTAGGCTTGGGGTAATATACAACCAATTACAGAGGTATAAAGACGCATTCTTAATATTAAATAGAGCAACAGAACTAGAAAATGTTGACTTTGAAATATATTACAACCTGTCTTTTACCCTTCAAAAGTTGGGTAGACATAGAGAAGCAAAATTAGCTATAGAAAAAGCTTTAGAAAAAAATAAAGAAGATTTTATATTACATGAATATTCTCTTATTCTAAAAAACTTGGGTTTTTTTCAAGAAGCCATAGATGTAGAAGAACAAGCGTTTGAAATAGCTAATGATGATAACAAAGATTTGATTTTAATAACTCTTTTAAAATTGTCCACTATAATAGAGGATATTGAGAGAGTAGAAAAATACTATGATCTCTTACAAAAAGAAGAATTGGAAAATTCTGCGATACTTTTTTATTTTTTCAGTACATTATCACAAAACAACATAAAAGATGCAAAATACATATTAGAACAAAACAAAGAAACTTTGTATTTCGAATCACTGATTGAAAAGTTAAACAATTTGGATGTTTATATTGATAAATTGGAAAACATGACAAATAAACGAATCTCTGATTCAATATTGAATAGCATAACAGAAATTGGGACAATAGATGGAAAAGAACTATCTGAACGGCTGAAAGCAAAAGGATACAATGGAATAGCTCTTGCATGGCTAAAAGAAGACAACTTACAAGAAGCAAAATCAAAACCCGAAGGAGTAGGGATACTCACAAATGCACTTCTTCTATCGGGCTTCAACTATGCTTTATCAGAAAGGGTAAACAGTATGGTTAGCAACCTTTTGTGGAAAGATGGTGAAGGGTTGGCTTTTAGCAAACTACTTCAAAAATTCTATATAGACAGGGTATTTGGAGAAAAATCTCCATTAGAAATCTTTGTGGAACAAAACCTTGAAGAAGTAAAAGACATGAATTACAAATTGTCAAAAGTATTGGTAGATTATGATATTATTACTATGGACTATGATACTTTAATGGAAACAAAAATGAACAATTTTGAAGATGCAGTAAAAGTATTTATCTCTGCATTGAGACTTGATTTTAAAACAAAATATATAGAAAATGATGAGTTTAAAGACAAAAATGTTAAAGATGTTTTGGAGTTTGTTCTAAATCTAAACGATTTTTAAGAGGTGTAAAAATGAAAAAAATCTTGGTGAATTTAATATTCATATTACTTCTTACAAATTTAATATTTTCTCTGGAAATAAATGCAAAATCGCCATTAAATAACGCAAGAAATGTAGATATTAGAAATATTTTTAGATGGGAAGTATCTGAAGAAGGAGATTATAAATTCAACTTGTATCTTTCTACGGATGAAAACATCCAAAAAGATGACATGGTCATATCCAACCTTTTCTCAAACTTTTATGCTGGAAATATTTTAAAGCCAAATTCTCATTATTATTGGCAAATTGAGGCTATAGAAGGTAATAGAAGTATTAAAAGTGAGATTTTTTATTTTGAAACCAGGCCCCTTGAAGATGGAGACATTTTTGAAATAATATATGGAGATTATGATGAAATAAAAATATACAACGATCTTTTTTTGGGCATAAAATCAAAAAAAGTAGATATACTCAACAAAGAAAAAAAGATAACAAAATCATTTGAGTTGAAAGATAAATTCAAAAAAATTTCTTTTTTCAAAGAATACGCCTTTATTTTAGATGATTTGGGTAATTTGTACCTGTTAAACGGTGAAAGTCTTGAACAAATATCGACATCCTATGATTTTATTGATATCTCAAACAATATGGCCCTTGTTGATAAAAAATTATTATACTTTGATGGGCAATCTTTTCAAACTTTTTTAGAAGATAAAAATATTTTAAAGATTAAATCTATAGGTAATAATTTATTTCTATTTTATCAGAATAAAATATCAAAATACTCCAATGAATTAATTTTGGAGTGGACTATTGATGAAAAAGATGTTTTAGATATATTTGAATTTGAAAAAGGGTATCTTTTGTTGAAAAATAAAAAGATTATTCACTATAAAGAAGACTTACAAAAAAACAAAGAAATAAATTTTAACATAGAATATAGCAAGATGAACAGAAAAGTGAATACTTCAAAGGATTTTGTTTTTGTTCTTTCTGGACAAAGCCTTTTGTCCATCTACGATAAAGATCTTGAAATGATAAAATCAATCAATTTAGATTTTAAAACTAATTATGTAATAGCAGACAAAGAAAATTTCATCTTAATAGGAGAAAGCATAAAATCACAAAACATAAATGGAGATACTTTTTGGACATATGGAACCCTAAACCAAATGGACATATTTTCAAAGCCTATAATAAACGGTGATTCTTTTTTAATAGGTGTTTCAGATTATCTGAAAAGGCACCTATTCTTCTATAACGATTTTTCTGAATACGTAGACAAAAATTACGTAACAGACAAAATATTTTTTGAATTAGTCAAGCAAGAAGCGGAAAACATAAAAACAGATTTGACTGAAAAAGAAACTAAAGCAGCGACAACTTCTCAAATAGAAGAAATAACAGAACAAGCAACAAAAATAATAGAGCTAACAGAAGACACCACTTCATCAAAAGAAGATTTTGAAAAAGAAACAATAACACCACCTGAAACAGAAATAGAAAAACCTTCTGCAAGTGCAACGGTAAATGAAGTTGAAGAAACTCAAGTATCAACAGCTACAACAGAAACAACAAAGCCTTCAACTTTACTTGAAAACTTTGAACTTATTCCAGAATCAACGATCACAAAACAAGCAACATCAGAATCAACTCAAATAACAGAAGAATCAACTTACACATTTGAAAACATAGATAATCTAAATTTTGATATGTATTACGAATATGTAGATTTTATAGATGAAGTATATAACGACCTTCTTAATGGAATAAGCAATCTTTTCGATCAAGAATCAGTTGAATTAGAAAAAATATATGAAAATGATAATGACATATATTTATACGATATAAACATAGATAAAAATGCTACAGAAACATCCGTTTACATAACTGGTTATGAAAACAGTGGTGAATGGAACAATCTAATATATAAATTAGACGAAAATTTAGAATTGGAAAAACAAAAAGTTTTTGGTGGGGACAAAACTGATTTCCTCAAAAAATCTTTGATAACAAAAGATGCCTCCGACAACACTGTGATAATCTCTGTTGGAGACACAACAAGTGAAGGTTTAAATGGAGACATATCTTTGGTTTCGCTTGATGCAACACTAAACCAAAACTACTTTGTGAACTATGGTGATTTGGGGAGAGACTCTGGAATAAACATAAAAGATTATGACGGTGAAAACTTTATAATAATGGGTAATTTGTACCAAAATAACAAACTAACAGATATGTTCTTATCAAAATATTCAAACAACGGTACAAGGCTGTGGACTTCGGCCTTTGGTGGAAAATCAATAGAAATAGCAAGTGATTTCTCTATAGACAACCAAGAAAATATATTGGCGCTTGGCTCAACAAGATCATTTGGATACGGTGGTTTTGATATATACATAGTAAAAACAGATTTTTATGGAAACGAAATATGGTCAAACACATTTGGGACTTCTGAAAACGATCTTCCTGTTGGAATACAGAGTTTATCTGGAAACCGTTTCTTGATAATGTACCAAGCCGAAAAAGAAAACAAATTTGAAAACAGGTTGATGATTTTAAACAGTGATGGAAACATAGTAAAACAGTTTTCAAATGAAACTGAAGGTTATGAAAAACTACTTGGAATGGAAGAGTACAAAAACAACTTCTATACTTATGGGTTTAAAAGAGAAAACAACAAAACCACTGGAATAATATACAAAGTGGATATAGAAAACAACACATTAAACAAAATATACGAAATAGAAAGAGAAGACAATTACGAAATAAGAGCTATAGATTTCCACGATGATCTAATATACATTGCTGGAAATGAATTTGATGAAGAAAAAAATAGAATATTAATATTGAGAAAAGAATTGAAGGGAGATAAATAATGGAACTTTGTTCAGTATATGATAAATGTGGTGGATGCAACAAACTAGATATAGCCTATGAGGATCAATTAAAAGAAAAAGAAGAACATTCACTTCAAATATTCAAAGATAAAGAAGTGGAAATAGAAAACTACAAAGGAATAAAACCATCTCCAGAACTATACCATTACAGAAACAAAATGGAATACACATTTGGTGATGAATACAAAGGCGGTCCTTTAAACCTCGGTATGAAAGGCCGAAAAATGAAATTCAACGTCTATTACACAAGAGACTGTAAAATAGCAGACAATGATTTCAACGACATATTGATATACACAAGAGAATATTTCAAAGAACT
>JAALLR010000113.1_pt1 | contig 30028 bp, 22 predicted proteins | sample 7245931 | NCBI WGS metagenome assembly JAALLR01 (sample SAMN13049201, study PRJNA578106) | oil field metagenome | isolation source: filtered produced water from oil reservoir B9 | place: USA:offshore Texas | collected 2016 | reverse complement strand
CGCCTCCGGCAATAGCTCCCGAAAGGCCGGAGGCCCTTCCGGACTGCATTAATATCGTCGTTATCAGGCCGATGCTCACCAGCACTTCCAGTATCATCAAAATGGTCTTCAGCAAGCCTGGTTCCTCCCTTTCCCGGTGACGCCGAGGTGACGGCACCGTTAAATTGCGCCGCTCCCTCCGAAAATCACATTCATTTTAGCATTACCGGAAGCGCTTGTAAAGTAGCGGTAGTGGGCGCTGTTGTAAAGTTACGGCAGGGTTAAACCGTTCGTCTTCAAGCATTGCCGCTTACAACAGCCCGGCGTAAAGGGCCGCCTCACCCAGGTCCTCTTCGATCCTGATCAACTGGTTGTACTTGGCCACGCGGTCGGTCCGGGAGGGCGCACCCGTCTTGATCTGTCCGGTGCAGGTAGCCACCGCCAGATCGGCAATGGTGGTATCCTCGGTTTCCCCGGAACGGTGGGAGATCACCGCCGTATAACCGGCCCTTGCCGCCATCTCTACTGCCTCCAGGGTTTCAGTCAGGGTTCCGATCTGGTTCACCTTGATCAGGATGGAGTTGGCAACCCCCTCTTTGATGCCGCGCTCCAGGCGCTCCTTGTTGGTGACGAAGATATCGTCCCCCACCAGCTGGATCTTCCCCCCCAGCCGCTCTGTCAACTCTTTCCATCCATCCCAGTCGTCCTCGGCCAGCCCGTCCTCTATGGAGACGATCGGGTAACTGCCGACCAGTTTTTCGTAAAAATCAATCGTCTCTAAAGCGGTCAGGGAATCACCGGTGCTGCGGAAGTGGTATCTGCCGTCTTTATAGAGTTCGCTGGCAGCCACATCCAAAGCCAGGAATATTTCTTCACCGGGCTTGTAGCCGGCCTGCTGGATGGCGTCCACGATCACCTCCAAGGCCTCCTCATTGGATTTCAAATTCGGGGCGAATCCCCCCTCATCCCCTACCGCCGTATTGTAGCCCTTCCCCTTCAGCACCTTTTTTAAATTGTGGAATACCTCCGCGCCCATCCTGATGGCGTCCCGGACGCTGCTGGCGCCCCGCGGGACGATCATGAACTCCTGGATATCCACATTGTTGTCGGCGTGCTTCCCGCCGTTGAGAATATTCATCATGGGAACCGGCAGCAGCCTGGCCCTGACACCGCCGAGGTAACGGTAGAGGGGCAGCCCGACGCTGTCGGCAGCAGCTTTCGCAACCGCCAGAGAAACGCCGAGAATGGCGTTGGCTCCGAGCCTCTCCTTGTTAGGAGTGCCATCGAGCTCAATCATGGTCTGGTCAATCAGAACCTGGTCGGTGGCCTCCATCCCCGCCACTTCGGTGGCAATGACGTCGTTCACATTTGCAACCGCCTTCAAAACGCCCTTTCCCAGATAGCGGCCTTCGTCGCCATCCCGCAGTTCCAGAGCCTCATGCACCCCGGTCGAGGCCCCGGAGGGAACGGCCGCAGTGCCGAAGCTTCCATCCTCCAGGTAAACATCAACCTCAACGGTTGGATTCCCCCGGGAATCCAGGATCTCCCTGGCAACAACATCACTGATTTGCGGCATTATCTCCCAAACCTCCGTTTCTTTTCGGCAAACAAACTGCCCTGAAAATAATAAAAAAGGATCTACCCTGCCAGCAGCGAACGCCCGGTCATCTCCGGCGGCCTGGGAATCCCCAGGATCTCCAGCATGGTCGAGGCGATATCCTCCAGTGCCCCGCCTTCTCGAAGCCGCCTCTGCCGGTACTCTTCTCCCACGAGGATGAAGGGCACGGGATTTGTGGTGTGGGCGGTATGCGGCTCCTCGGACTCCTCTTCGAGCATTTGCTCGGCATTCCCGTGGTCGGCAGTCACGAGGGCAACCCCTCCTTTGTCGAGAATCCCCTGCACCACCCTTCCCAGACACTCATCCACCACCTCTATCGCCCGGACGGCCGCCTCCAGAACACCCGTGTGCCCCACCATATCCGGGTTGGCGTAATTCAGGATGATCACGTCGTAAGCGCTCCCATTAATCTCCTTCAGGACCCTCTCCGTGACCTCGGGCGCGCTCATCTCCGGCTTCAGGTCGTAGGTGGCGACCTTCGGCGAGGGGATCAGGACGCGCTCCTCTCCCGGGTTGGGCGCCTCTACACCCCCGTTGAAGAAAAAGGTGACATGGGCGTACTTTTCCGTTTCGGCGATCCTGAGCTGCCTGAGCCCGTTCCTGGACAGGATTTCCCCCAGGGTGTTCTTCAGAGTTTGGGGGGGGAAGGCAACAGGGGCCGGGATGGTTACATCGTATTGGGTCATACAAACGAAGTGCACCCCCGGATACCCTTCCTTCCGGACAAACCCCTCGAAGTCGTGATCGGTGAAGGCGCGGGTGAGCTCCCGGGCTCTGTCGGCCCGGAAGTTATAAAAAATGACGGCATCCCCCCGCTTCACCGTTCCCCTGGGACGTCCACTATCGTCGACAACCACTTTGGGAACGACGAACTCATCGGTAACCTCTTTTTCATAGGAGTCGCGGACGGCAGCCGCGGGCGCCGTCACAGGCTCCCCTTCGCCGTAAACAATGGCGTTGAAGGCCTTCTCCACCCTCTCCCACCTCTTATCCCGGTCCATGGCGTAGTACCTGCCGCTGACGGTGGCGATTTCCCCACAACCGATCTCCCGGCACTTCCTCTCCGTCTCTTCGATATAACCGGCACCGCTGGTGGGCAAGACATCCCGCCCGTCCAGGAAGGCGTGGATGTAAACCCGCGGCAGGCGGAAGCGCTGCGCCATCTCCAGAAGGGCATAGAGGTGAGTTAAGTGGCTGTGGACACCCCCGTCGGAGAGCAGTCCGCAAAGGTGGAGTGAAGAGCCTTCTTCCTTCACCTTCTGCATGGCCTCAACGAGCACCGGATTGGAGAAGAACTCTCCCGTCCGGATCGCCTTGCTGATCCTGGTAATATCTTGATAAACCACTCTCCCGGCACCGATGTTGAGGTGCCCGACCTCCGAGTTGCCCATCTGGCCCTCGGGTAACCCTACCCGTTCACCGGAGGCTGCCAGCACGGTATAGGGATAGTTTTCCTGCAGGCGCTGGAAATTAGGAGTGCCGGCCAGGCGAATGGCATTCCCCCGCTCGTGGGGAGACAGCCCCCAGCCGTCAAGAATGATCAGAGCAAGCGGGCCTTTCAATCATTGTTCCCCCTTAGATCGGCTGTAATGTCGATAATAGCCGTGAACTGTTCGATATCCAGGCTGGCCCCACCGACAAGCACCCCGTCAATTTCCTCCTCTTCCAGGAAGGCAGGCATGGAGTCAGGCTTGACGCTGCCGCCGTACAGGAAGCGCAGCCTCGCCGAGAATTCCCGCCCGAAGAGATGGGCGGCCTCCTCCCTCAGGGCTCCGATGACCTCAACGGCATCCGCCGGTGTTGCCGTCTTTCCGGTCCCGATCGCCCAGACCGGCTCGTAGGCAACGACGAGGGCATCGGGGTCACCGATATCCATTCCCTCAAGCACATCCTTAAACTGCCGGCGGCAGAAATCAACGGCCTTCCCGGACCTGCGGGTATCGAGGTTTTCACCCAGACAAAAGATCGGACGCAGCCCGCAGGCCAGGGCAGCCCCCACTTTTTTCCTGATCTCCCCGTCCGTCTCCCGGAAATAACTGCGGCGCTCCGAATGCCCCAGGATCACATAGCGGCAGCCCATCGCCTGTAGCATCGGGCCGGAGACCTCCCCCGTATAAGCCCCCTCGGGCTCCCAGTGCATGTTCTGCGCACCCCAGCCGATCTCGCTGCCGGCAAGCTTCGTGGCCACAGCTGCCAGGGCAGGAAAGGGCGGACAGATGATCACTTCCACCCCGCGCCCGGGAGTAACCCTTTCCCGCAGCAGCCTGGCGAAGTTCCCCGCCTCGGCGGGCGTTTTGTGCATCTTCCAGTTGCCCGCCACCAAAGGAATCCTTCTATTGTTCACGCTGATTTCTCCTCTCTTCACAAAACACTGCGCCTACTTTTCGGCGAGCACCGCCACCCCCGGCAGCTCCCGCCCTTCGAGAAACTCCAGCGAAGCCCCCCCGCCTGTCGAGGCATGCGTGACTTTGTCGGCAAGGCCGAACTTCTCCAGAACGGCAAGGGAGTCCCCGCCCCCCACGACAGAGACGACATCCGACTCGGCCAGGGCGCGGGCCACCGCTTCACTCCCGCGGGCGAACTCATCCTTCTCGAAGACCCCCATGGGGCCGTTCCAGAAGGCTGTCTTCGCCCTCTGAATCACCCCTGCGTACCGCTCCGCAGTGCGCGGGCCGATATCCAGAGCACGCCAGCCGGAAGGCACTGCATCAGAGTCAACGACCCGGAGGGAGCCGTTCCCGTCCGCAGGAGCGATAGCCAGGTCCTCTGGCAGCTCGACGCGAACCCCCCGCTGGCGGGCCTTCTGCATAAACTCCCGGGCAAAGTCCAGGTGTTCCCTGTCCACCAGAGAGTCACCCACGTCCCGGCCCTGGGCCAGCAGGAAGGTATTGGCCATTCCCCCACCGAAGAGGATGGTGTCCACCTTCTCGACCAGGTTGTTGAGAACACCGATCTTGTCCGCAACCTTCGCCCCTCCCAGCACAGCTACGAAGGGGTGGGCCGGATCGGTCAAAATGCTCCCCAGCGCCTTGACCTCCTTTTCCATCAAGAAGCCGGCGAAGGCGGGGAGATAGGAGGCCACCCCTGCCGTCGAGGCGTGCGCCCGGTGGGCGGTGCCGAAGGCATCATTCACGTAAATATCGGCCAGGGATGCCAGTTTTCGGGCAAACTCCGGATCGTTCTTCTCCTCCTCCGGGTGGAAGCGCAGATTTTCCAGCAGGAGGACCTCCCCCGGCCGCAGGTCCTGCACCGCCTTCTCCACTTCCGGCCCCACACACTCGTCGACCCTTTTGACTTCTTGACCCAGAAGCTCCCCCAGCCTTCTGGCAACACCGGTCATCCGCAAGCCCTCAACTACCTTACCCTTAGGGCGCCCCAGGTGGCTCATCAGAATCACCCGCGCCCTGCGGTCGAGGAGATACCTGATCGTGGGAAGAGCAGCCTTAATTCTGGTATCATCGGTCACATTCCCCTGATCATCCAGGGGTACATTGAAGTCAACGCGCACCAGTACCTTTTTCTCGCCGACATCGATCTCCCTGATCGTTCTCAGCTTCAACTCTGCCATCCCGCCTTTCCGATAGATTTAAAGCCCCTTGCCGGCAATGTAACGAGCGCAGTCGACAACCCTCAGGGAATAGGCCCACTCGTTGTCATACCAGGCGAACACCTTCACCAGTGTTCCGTCTATGACCATAGTGGAGGGGCCGTCCACAATTGCCGAATGGGGATCCCCGTTGTAATCCCGGGAAACCAGGGGAACATCGGAATAGCGCAGGATTCCCTTCAGCCTGCCCCCGGCGGCGTCTTTAAAGGCCTGGTTGAGCTCATCTACCGTTGTGGGCTTTTCCAGTTCGGCCACCAGGTCCACCAATGAGACGTTAGGTACGGGCACCCGGACGGCGATTCCGGTCAGCTTCCCCTTCAGTTCGGGGAGCACCAGGGCAACGGCCTTCGCCGCTCCGGTGGTTGTGGGGATCATGGAAAGGGCGGCGGCACGCGCCCTGCGCAGGTCCTTGTGCGCCAGGTCGAGCACCCGCTGGTCATTGGTGTAGGCATGCGTTGTGGTCATCAGGCCGCGCTTTAAGCCGAATTTCTCGTGGATGACTTTGACAACAGGAGCCAGGCAGTTAGTGGTGCAGGAGGCATTGGAGATAATATGATGATTGGCCGGGTCGTATTTATCCTCATTGACCCCCATGACGATGGTGATGTCCTCGTTCTTGGCCGGTGCAGTGATGATAACCTTTTTGGCCCCTGCCTCCAGGTGGGCGGAAGCGGTATCCCTGTCCCGGAATTTTCCGGTGGCTTCAACGACGATGCCCACCCCCAGCTCACCCCAGGGCAGCTTTTTGGGATCCTTCTCGGAGAAGACCCGGATTGCCTTGCCGTTGACCTTAATCTCACCGTCACCGGCAGTTACTTCACCCTGGAAGGTGCCGTGTACGGAATCGTATTTAAAAAGGTGGGCATTGGTTTCGGCATCGACGAGGTCGTTGACGGCTACCACATCGATATCGGGACTGTCGGCTGCGGCGCGCAGCACCAGCCGCCCGATCCGTCCAAAACCGTTGATTCCTACTCTCACAGTCATAAATGATATCCTCCCTTCTATTCTCAAACAACAATCAACCCTCTCCAAGCGGCTGCCAGGAGAAATCCGGCACTAATAGTATGCGGTTTTCCCCCCTAATATATTGGACCTGCCGCAAATTCCGGCACTCTTGCGTGCCAGGAAATCATCCACAAAAATAAGCCTCAATCCTCATTTAATATATAACATTTCATTTAAAATTATATACTATTTAAATGGCAATGCAACCCAAGTGAGAGGAAAAAGGAGAGCAAAGCAAATCCGGAAAGCAGAGAGGAGGTAACCCGGCGCATTGTTGGCGCTTTTCGGAAACGGAGAAGCTGCCGGTTCCCGCATCAACATTAAACTGAAAGACTTACCAAAAGTGCGCCTGCAAGAACTGGCAAAGCTGTTAACTCACGGAGCTTAAGCGTTGAAAAAAAGTAGACGGGCTTGCTGAAGGATTTACGCCCGCAGGGTGAGGGCTTTAGCAAACCTTACCCGGTGTTCACACGACTCCTTACTGAAGTTTTTGTTGACCCAGATCACGAAAAAAACGGCTTCATCCAGCCGTCTTCACTGCGTATTTATTGAAATCCTGATGCGATTTACCGTTAATATTTATCGATAGCGCTTCCGCTGCCGCACAGGGGGGATTCCGATCTCCTGCCGGTATTTCGCCACCGTGCGCCGCGCTATATTGATACCCTTGGCCTGCAGCAGCTCACAGAGCTGCTGGTCGCTGTACGGACGGCACGGATCCTCACCTGCGATCAGTTCTTTTAAAACCTGTTTGATGCTCTCCGCCGCCACCATCTTACCGGCAAGGACGTTCTCCACCCCGCTGGTGAAGAAGAATTTCAGCTCAAAAAGTCCCTGGGGGGTCTGAATGTATTTATTGGCGATGGCCCTGCTGACGGTGGACTCATGCAGCCCGGCAGCATCTGCAATCTGTTTCAGGTTTAAGGGCTTGAGGTATTTCACCCCTTTATCCAGAAACTCCTTCTGGAATTCCACGATACAGCTGACTACCCGGTATAGCGTCAGCCGCCTCTGCTCAATGCTGCGTATCAACCAGATGGCCGACTTCAGCTTGTTCTGAATAAACTGAGCCGTTCCCGGGTCACACGACTCCTGTTGATTCAACAGGCTCTGATAGGTTTTATTGATCATCAAGCGCGGGACGGAGATGTCGTTGACCAGGATTATATATTCGTCATCGAATTTCTCCACAACCACATCCGGGGCGATGTAGCGATTCTCCCCGGGGCGGGAAAAATTCCGTCCCGGTATCGGATCGAGGGTCTTGATCAGATCGGCCATGTGCTGCACGTCCTGAACCGGCAGATCCAGGGCCGCGGCGATCTTCAGCAGATTGCCGTTGGCGAGGTCGCCTAAATAGAAGCGAACCAGCTTTTCCAACGCGGGTGTCCGCCAGCCGCGCTGTTCAAGCTGAATCAAAAGGCATTCAGACAGATCCCGAGCCCCCACGCCAGGCGGATCGAAGCTCTGAATAATCTTGAGGATGCGCTCGGTCTCCCGAACGGGATAACCGTACGTTCTTTCCACCTCTTCCAGGCTGATCTGCAGATAGCCGCGGTCGTTGATGTTGCCGATCAAAAACTCCCCTATCTTGAGATCACGGGGATCGGAAAGGGCAAGGCGCAGCTGCAGGTCCAGGTGTTCACTGAGAGTAGGTACCTGAGCCACGAAGTGCTCAAAATTATAGCGCTCACCTTCTTCCTCTGCCCAGGCGCGGTCAAAGGACCTGTCAACCTGGCCGCACTCCGAAAGGTATTCACACCATTCCCGCGTAAAATCATCTTTGAACTTTTCGGAAGACGCCACCCCCTCAGCATCAGCATCCTCGGTAACTTCAAGGAGAGGATTTTCCAGCATGGCGTTTTCCACGTATTGAGCGAGATCCACCGCCGAAAGCTGAAGCACAGTGATCGCCTGGCGCAATTCCGGTGTCATGATCAGTTTTTGGGTCTGCTCCAGGTTGATCCCATAACTCAAGCGCATTTCCGCACCCCCCGTTTTATTAATTAAGGAATTCTCCCCCGACCGGCCGGATTCCTGCCTTCTCATTAATAAGATATGCGGTTTGATAAACAAGGAAAAATTCAAAACCGCCCTTAACTCTCACCGCTGTCGGGAGCCCTCCGGTAGATCGGAATATCTCCACCCCACCGCCGGGAGGGTTTTTGTCTGTGGAGATAGGATGGAGAGGAGGTGATGATTCCCGCGGAAACGAGCAGCTTAAAGCCGTCTTCGACACTCATATTCAGGATGCGGACCTCACTTCTGGGCACCATGATAAACACTCCCTGGGTCGGAGGGGTTGTCGGAAGGTAAACGTTTAGAAGATCCTCAGCAACCTCCTCCTTCACCTCGAAGGGAGCTTCTCCGGTTATAAACCCTAAAGAATAGATTCCCCTGCGGGGGTATTCCACCAGGACCACGTGCCGAAAGGCCGCCCGGCGTTGTGTGGTCAGCACCTCCATGACCTGCTTGACGGCCGTGTAGATGCTTTTGACGACCGGGAGGCGCTCAAAGAGCTGCTCCCCGATATTGAGGAACTTCCTTCCCACCACATTGGTTCCGATGACGCCGGCCAGGAGAATCATTACCAGGATGATCAATAAACCCAGGCCGGGTATATAGCGGCCGGCAATACTCTGAATGAGGTTGCGGAGAATTCCATCCACCAGGTTGAAGGCAAATACCAGGATATAAACGGTGATGATCACCGGCAGGAGCACGAGCACACCCGTCAGGAAATAACGGCGCAAAAACCTCCACACCATCGTTCAACCTCCAAAAGGCAAAGCATTCGATTTAACGCGGCTGCCACTTTAGCGGTGAGAATGCGAAAATAAAAGACGGCCAGTCCTGGGTTAATTCCGCGGAGAGATCAGGAACCGGGATTCCCCTGCCGCTTGCGCAGCTGTTCGGCGAAGCGCTGCATTTCCCTGAAGCGGTGGCTGACCCCGGATTTCCCCAAGGGAGGCATCAGCAGCCTGCCCAATTCGGAAAGGCTCGCCTCAGGGTGACGCAGGCGAAGCAGAGCCAGTTCCCGCAGCTGCGGCCGCAGAGCCCCGAGTCCTGCCAGGGACTCGATCTCTTTGATCAGGGCCACCTGCTTCAGCCCCGTTTCCACCGTTTTCCCGAGGTTGGCGGTCTCGCAGTTCACCAGTCTGTTGATCTGATTCTTCATCTCTTTAAAAACACGGCAGTTTTCGAAATAGAGAACAGCCTGGTTGGCTCCGATCACCCGCAAAAACTCCACTACCTGATCCGCCTCCTTGAGGTAAATCCGGTAGGCCTCCTTGCGCTCTCTGCAACCCGACCTCAAACCGAAATCGGAGAGCGCGGCCGCCACCTCCTCGACACCCTGCACAGTCTTCAGCACCAGTTCCAGGTGATAGGCACGATTGGGGTCGCTGACAAAGCCGCATCCAAGAAAGCAGCCCCTGAGAAAGGAGCGCCGACAGCAGTTCTTTTCGAACACCCCGAGGTCCAGACGGGGAAGGGGAACGTTCTCACCGCCGACGAACCCCAGCTGCGGCAACAGAAGGCGCCCCTCATCCTCCAGGGGAATATGAACCGCGAACAGCCGGTGGCGCCGCGGCCGGGCATAGCGCCGCACCGTGATCAGCCCACCCCATCCCAACGCCTTGGCCAGCCTGAAGATGCGGCGGGCAACCGTAGAGGCCTCGGTGGTCAGGACCAGCTGCCTCTTTTCCTGTCCGAGCAGAATCGTCCCCACAACCCGCGCCAGGGCCGCCAGCTCCGACCGCAGGCAGCACTCGTTTTGCAATTCGAGGCGGGCCACCTCATCCTTGACCTGTGCCGAAAAAGACATCTTGCATCACCCTTTCCCCCGTCCTGAAAGATACGCCGCTCTTTAAATAATTAATAGCTGCACCGCTCTAAAACTTCCGTCGGCCCCGCCCCGGCAACTCCTGTTTGCACCCATTCAAGGCGGCTCCGGTCGCCGGATATCCGCTTGTGCCTTCCGCAACTGCGTTATCGCTCTCGGCTCGGCCGGCCTCTGCCGCCGGGGGGTATGTGCCCGCCCAAGAGCATAAGAACGGCACGCGCCAGCTTCTCAGGGTCATGGCGCACCAGCTCCCTCTCGTCCAACAGGTCTGCCTTCAGAACCTTCACCCCCATCTTCTCCAGGGCGCGGTAGTCTATTTTGACCGGTGCGGCTCCCTGGCGGGCGTATTTCTCCAGACTGGCCTGGGCAATTTTCTTCGTATTGACCAGCACGTAATCGATCCAGCCGTGCCCGACATGGTTGTAAATCGCCCGCAGGTGATCCGAAGCGGTATAGTTGGTGGTTTCACCGGGTTGGGTCATGATATTGCAGACGTAGCACTTTACAGCTTGGGACTGCTTGATGGCGGAGGCAATTCCCGGGACCAGCAGGTTGGACAAGACACTCGTAAAGAGGCTGCCCGGCCCGAGCAGGATCAGATCCGCCCGGTAGATGGCGTCAACGGCCTCCGGTACCGGCGAGCAGGACTCCGGCGTCAGGAAAACCCTCTTCAAAGGAGCTCCGGCGAGGGGCAGGGTGCTTTCGCCGCTGATCACGGTCCCGTCTGCCAGTTCGGCATGAAGGGTTACCTGGTGCAGGGTGGAGGGAAGCACCTGTCCGCGCACCTTCAAAACCCTGCTGGCCTCCCTGATTGCCGTTTGAAAGTCCCCTGTGATATCCGTCAAAGCGGTGAGCAGCAGATTGCCGAGGTTATGGCCGGTGAGCCCATCCCCCTGGGCAAAGCGGTAGTGAAAGAGTTTGTCCATCAGGGTTTCCGTCTCCGCAAGGGCCACCAGGCAGTTTCTGATATCCCCCGGCGGCAGGATCCCGAATTCACCCCGCAGCCTCCCGGAACTCCCGCCGTCATCGGCTACGGTGACGATAGCGGTGATGTTTTCGGTGTACTTCTTTAATCCCCTGAGCAGTACGGGAAGTCCTGTGCCTCCGCCCACCGCCACCACCCGGGGGCCGAGCCGGAGGAACTGCCGGCGGTAAAAACGATAAAGCAGAGTGTACAGACTGCTCAGCCTCACGGCTCTTCACCTGACCTTCCCCGTGAAAGGTCGCGGTGCTGAACCTGGACGGAGCAGCACTTCCTTAGCAGTTCGGCCAGCTTTTCTGCCACCGCCACCGACCTGTGCTGGCCGCCGGTGCATCCCACCGCAATCACGAGGTAGGTTTTGCCTTCTTTAATATAATAGGGCAGAAGAAACTTCAAGAGGTTGTAAAAGCGGCGCAGAAAGGTTTTCGACACCGGATAGGAGAAGATGTATTGCACCACAGCCGGGTCCAGCCCGGTGAACATCTTCAGTTCATCCACATAGTTGGGGTTGGGGAGAAAACGGATATCCATCACCAGATCGGCATCCAGAGGGATTCCAAACTTGTAGCCGAAAGATACGATTTTTATCGTAAATCCAGGCCGGCCGTTACCGAAAATCTGGGTGAGGTTCTTCTTCAGATCGTGAACGGTCATCTCGGTGGTGTCGAGGACGATGTCGGCCGAACCGCGTATCTCCCGGAGGCGCTTCCTCTCAGCCCGGATAGCCTCCAGGACGGAGCCTTCCCCCTTGAAGGGGTGCTGTCTGCGGGTTTCCTTGTACCTTCTGACCAGCGCCGCATCGGACGCTTCCAGGAACAAAACCTCATATTTAAGCCCCTGTTCCGACAGCTTGCGCAGCTCCTCGCTCAGGGAATCGTAGAAAAGCGCTCCCCTGACATCCATCACCAGGGCAACCCGCTTCACCTTCCCCCCGGATTGCTGGCAGAGTTCGGTGATTTTGGGGATCAGCACCGGAGGCAGGTTGTCGATACAGAAAAAGCCCAGATCCTCCAGAATCCGGAGTGCCTGGGTCTTGCCCGCACCGGAAAGCCCGGTAACGATCACCAGGCGGATGACATTCGGCTCATCCATTGCCCCTCTCCCTCTTTCTATACCCTCATCATCCTACCGTACCCCTTGCTGCAATCAGTTATTACCTCTATCCGCCAGCCGCTCGAGGGCGAAAACCGCCGCTCCCAGGACACCCTCCCTGCCCTCCAGAGCGGCAGGGAGAATCTTCAGCGACCCCCGGTAGGGAGGATAGACATGGCGATAGGCCTCTTCCACGGCGGGCTCCAGCAGGTAATCCCCCACACCGCGGGCAACCCCTCCTCCGACGATAAACACCGCCGGGTTAAGAAGGTTGGCCACACTGGCTATGGCAATCCCCAGGTAGCGTCCGGCTGACGCCAAAATAGACCTGGCCTCGGAGTCGCCTTCCCGGGCGGCCAGTCCGACTATCCGGGAATCAACGGCAGAGAGATCACCGCCGGCCAGTTCGAGCATTTTCCTGCCGCTTCCGGACTTTATCAGCTCCTGGGCCTTTCTCTTGATGGCACACCCCGAAGCAACCCCCTCCAGACAACCCCTGTTCCCGCAGGAGCAAGTGGGGCCCTCCGGGTCAACAACCATGTGCCCGAACTCCCCCGCTCCGCCGTAAGCGCCGGTATAAAGCCTGCCGCCCAGAACCAACCCGCTCCCGACGCCGGTGCTGACGGTGATATAAACCAGATCCTGACACCCCCGTCCCGCACCGTAGCGGTGCTCCCCTAAAGCGGCCAGATTGGCGTCGTTCTCCAGCCAGACGGGTAACCCCAGGGCATCCTCCAGTTCCCTTTTTAAATCCACGTCCCGCCATTTCAAATTCGGCGCAAAGAGGATTCTCTCCGTGCCCGGTTCCAGGTAAGCAGGCACGGCCACCCCCGCTCCACAGGCGTCCCTGCCCGCGGAGACCGCCGCCATCCCAGCAAGGATGTTGCCGGCAACCCCCTTGAAACCCAGACAGGCCTCTGTAAGGCGGACATCTTCAGCGACAATCTCTCCTCCCGGAGTCACCAGCGCCGAACGGATCTTGGTTCCTCCCAGGTCCACCGCCAGCACATTGCTCATCTTCGTTCTCCTATCGGCTCATTCCTTGATTCCAAAGACGCGGCTCCCTTCCCGATACTTCTCTAATTCCTTCCGGTATTCCTCTTCCCGGTGCCGGTAATCCTTCCTGCCCATCAAGGCATAGGTGATGTGTTTACCCTCCTCAACCCCGGGCTGATCGTAAGGGTTAACATTGTAAAGCCGCGCCATAAAAACGGTGAGCGCCTCGTAGAAGTAGAAGAGAGCGCCCAGGGCCGGGGCGCTGACCTCCCGCAGGGTAATCCTGTAGCAGGGATGCCCTGAATTCACCAGGCTCATCTCTGTGGCCAGCTGCTCGATCTGAAGCTGTTCCTGCATGGTGTGCCCCTCAAAATAAGAATATTCGATCTCTTCCGGGAAAACACCTGCCAGCCTCAGGTCGCGCTGTGCCCGCTCCACTCCGACAAAACCGAAAACCTTATCGTCGGGCCCCTCTTTGAAGAGCTGCAGCAGGGAGTGCTGGTCTGTAGCCCCTGTGCAGGCCAGAGGGGTCGTTCCCGCCTTCACCACTTCTCCGGTCAGGGAAAGCCTCTTGCCCAGGCTCTCTCCCCAAAGCTGCATGAACCAGAGTCCGAATTCAACCAGCAGGCTGCTGTAATGAAAAAGCACATGGATCCTCTTACCGCGCCGGCTCAGTTCAAGAAGGCAGACGCCTAACAGAAAGAGCGGGTTTTCCTCAGGAGGCGCCTCAACTGCAGCCCTGTGCACCGCCTTCGCTCCCTTCAACAGTTCCCTGCAGTCGATCCCGGCCAGCTCCGCAGGGAGGAACCCTACAGAGGACATCACCGAATATCTCCCCTGAAGGGCCGGTGGGAAGCGGAGCAGGTGGCAGTTCAGCTTGCGGGCGAGATGATTGATGCCGTTGTCCCCGGGATCGCAGATGATGACGATATCCCTGTCATCACCACCGGCTTCCCTGTACCTTTGATAAAAATAGATAAAGTTTGCCGCCGTCTCCGGGGTAGCCCCGGACTTGCTGGTGTAAACCAGTGCGGTCTTGCTGAAATCGAGGATGCGCTCCAGCTGTGCTGCAACTGCCGGATCGATGTTATCCAGGATAAAAAGGCGCGGCCGATCCTCCAGGATGTTGTAAGGCCCCTTTAAAAACTGGAGAATGGCCTTCGTTCCCAGGGCGGAACCGCCTATCCCAAGGAGCAGGACGTTCTCGTACTTTCCCTGCAGCTCCGCGGCAATGCCTTTGATCCTGGCGATATCCTCTTCTTCCAGGAAGGAGAGGGTAATGGGAGAGCGTCTCTCCCTTAAATCACCCTGATACTCCCGAAACAGCGCACCGTATTCGGAAATCAGGGAATCCAGCTCCGCCGCGGAAAGGAAGTGCTCACTCCCCCCCTCGGCCAGCAAATGGCCGATATCAACCTTGATCAGATCCTCCATCCGTCACACCCTTTTTTCTTTCATTTTATCGCAAATCGCTCTTCCCTATGCCTTTTTCACCCGTCCCACTAATCCTCCCCCAGACAGGCTCCTCCTTTGAGGATGTACTTTAAGATGGCCTCGGCCACGCCGTCGTCGTTGTTGGAAGCCGTAACATATCGGGCACGGGCGCGCACTTCAGGGTAAGCGTTGGCGACGGCGACACCGATCCCGGCATAATCCAGCATCTCCAGGTCATTATAGCTGTCCCCGAAGGCCATCACCTCTTCCCGGCTTATCCCCAACCGCTGCGCCAGCTTCTTCAAGGCCTCCCCCTTGGTTGCCTGGGGGTGGTTGACCTCCAGGTAAGTGGGCTTGGATTTGGCCAGGTAGACGTCCTGCCCCACCTCCTCAAAAAGCTCCCGCAGCTTTGCCGCATGTTCTTCAAGCTTCTCTTCCTCGTCGATAAGCAGCAGCTTGTAGGGCAGGGCGGTTTCCAGAAGCTCTTCCAGGTCATTCACCTTTGTAAAGGGCACCCCGGCGTGCCGCTCGTAGTGTTCACCCAAGGGCGTGATTCTTTCGACGTAGAGCTTATCATGAAGATAAGAGTTGATGTGGATGTTGTTCCGGCGCCCGTAATGAATAACCAGGCGCGCCACCTCTTCAGGCAGGCTGCATTCGTAAACGACCTCCCCGGAGAAGGCGTTTTTCACCAGAGCACCCTGGTAGGTAATCAGGGGCATCTCGAAATTCAACAGCCTGGCATAGGGCAGGGCCGAAGGGAACATTCTTCCCGTTGCCAGGGTAACGACAACGCCCTTCTCCCGGACCTCTCGCAGGACATCCAGCGATCGCCTGGAGATGGTCAGGTCATCCCGCAGAAGGGTGTCATCCAGATCGACGGCCACCAGTTTTATCTCACTCATCGGCAATCCTCCGTCACTCCATTATCGGTTGTTTCACCGGATCCCTTATCTTAATGGGCAGCAGTAACACCCGAACAACGGCCTCTGTCATGAAAATAGATCGCATACCCTGCCGGTCTACCGCTCGACTCCCGATTCCAGGCCGGACAGGACGACGGTGCCGCCTCCGGCGGCATGGTGGTCTATTGAGCCTCCGGTTGGTGCAGGAATTCGTACAAGGCCTCGGCGGCCTTCCTGTTCATTCCCGGCACCTCAGCCAGCTCCTCAAGGGTCGCCTGCCGCATCCGGGCGAGAGAGCCAAAGTGCCGGATCAGGGCATCCTGCCTCTTCTTCCCGATCCCCGCCACCTGTTCCAGGAGTGAGGCCTTAACCTTCTGCCTGCTCAGCCGCTCGCGGTAGCTATTGGCAAACCTGTGCGCCTCATCGCGCGCCTGCTGAAGAAGGTGGAGACCCTGGTGGTTCCGGGGAAGGAGGATGGGGCTCTGGTACCCGGGCAGGTAGATCCCCTCCTCCTCCTTGGCCAGGGAAACCACCGACACGCCGGGAGAGCCGCTGTCCCGCAGCGCCTCCAGTGCGGCGTTGAGCTGCCCCCTGCCCCCGTCGATCACCAGCAGGTCCGGCAGGCCGTCCTCACCGGCATTCTTAACCCGGCGCAGAATCACCTCCCGCACTGCGGCGTAATCATCACCCTCTTTTGATGCCTTGAGCCGATAACGCCTGTACCCCTGCTTGTCGGGCTGACCGTCGCTGAAGCAGACAAGCGACCCCACCGCTTCCTTCCCCCCGAAGTGGGAGATGTCGATGCACTCCAGCCTCCTTGGAGGGCGGCTGAGATGGAGAGCCTCCTGGAGGGCCAGCACCAGTGCCCTCCCTTTCTCCTGGCTTTTCAGGGAGCAGCGGTAGCGCTGCTCGGCTTTGAGGGCGGCGTTCTCCAGGGCCAGTTCCACCAGATCCTTCCCCCTTCCGCGCCTGGGGAAGCGGATCTCCACCTTGCTTCCCCGTTTTTCACCCAGCCAACCGGCCAGGAGTTCTCCTTCCGGGAGCGGGGAACTGACAAGCACGGTCTTGGGGATCTCCCTCCCCCCCTGATAGTATCTTTTGATAAAGGAAGCCAGAACCTCCCCGGGGGGGAGCCCGTCGGCTCCGGTAACGAAGTAGTGCTCCTGGGACACCACCTTCCCCCCCCGGGCACGAAGGACGACCACACATACCTCCTCTAAGTAGGCGCCCACTGCCAGGATGTCCTGGTCGGGGCCGGTTGCCCGGGCCACCCTCTGCTGCTCCCGGAACTTGTTGACGGCCTCCAGGCGGTTCCGGTAGCGGGCGGCCTCTTCGAAGTCGAGCCGCTCCGCCGCCTCCTTCATCTGCTGGCGCAGGCGCCTTTCGACCTCATGGGTCCTCCCCTCCAGGAAGAGCACCAGCTGCTCGATCATATCCCCGTACTTCTCGGGAGAAACGCCACCGGTGCAGGGAGCAAGGCACTGCCCGATCTGACCGTAGAGGCAGGGCCTGCTGCGCGGCGCCGGCCTGCGGTCGGGGCAGGACCGGAAAGGAAAGAGCCGGCGCAGGGAGTTGAGGGTCTCCTTGACCGCCCCTACGTCGGGGTAGGGCCCGAAGTAACGCGACCCGTCCTGAACCAGGCTGCGGGTTTTCATCACCCTGGGAAATTCCTCAGCAGTCACCCGGATGTAAGGATAAGATTTGTCATCCTTGAGATCGACGTTATACTTGGGGCGGTACCTCTTGATCAGGTTGCACTCCAGGACCAGGGCCTCCGCCTCGGTGTCGGTAACGATGTACTCCAGCCGCTCCGCCTCTTCCATCATGCGCCTGATCCGCTCGGGAATCCCCCGGGACTGGAAGTAGGACCGCAGACGGTTGGGAAGAGAAACCGCTTTCCCTACATAAATGGCCCTCCCCGCCCGGTTCCGGAAGATGTAGACCCCCGGCCGGTCGGGGAGGTGATCCAGTTCCTTTTTGAGCTCTGCGTTGATATCCAGTGAGGCATCCACAGCTCCCACCTCGAAATCGAATGAATAAAGCGAATGAATAACAGATATCTTGGAGGCCAGAAGATCACCCCGTCGTCAGAGCGGTTCTATCCGGTCCCCGCTGCGAAGACCGGTCCATCCCCAGCACCTTTCTCAGATAGCGCCCGGTGTGGGACTCGGGGCAGGCGGCAATTTCCTCCGGTGTTCCCGTGGCCACAACCCGACCCCCTCTCTCTCCGCCCTCGGGGCCCAGGTCGATGATATAGTCGGCGGTTTTGATCACGTCCAGGTTGTGCTCAATGACCACCACCGTATTCCCCGTCTCGACAAGGCGCTCCAGAACAAGGAGCAGCCTTCTGATGTCCTCTTTATGCAGACCCGTCGTTGGCTCATCCAGAATGTAGAGGGTACGACCGTTGCTGCGCCGGGAAAGCTCCGCCGCCAGCTTGACCCGCTGGGCCTCCCCACCGGAAAGGGTGGTGGCGGGCTGGCCGAGTTTGATGTAACCCAGGCCAACATCCACCAGCGTCTGGAGCTTGCGGCTTACTTTGGGAATGTTCTGGAAGAAATCATTGGCCTCACTGACGGTCATGTCCAGGACCTCGGCAATGTTCTTCCCTTTATACTTAACCTCCAGGGTCTCCCGGTTGTAGCGCCTCCCCTTGCACTCATCGCAGGGGACATAGACATCCGGGAGGAAGTGCATCTCGATTTTGATGATCCCGTCCCCCCGGCAGGCCTCGCAGCGCCCCCCGCGCACATTAAAGCTGAAGCGTCCCGGGCGGTAGCCGCGCCTGCGGGCCTCCGGAGTCAGAGAGAACAGTTCCCGGATCCCGTCGAAGGCTCCGGTATAGGTAGCCGGGTTCGACCTGGGAGTGCGTCCGATGGGAGACTGGTCGATCTTGATCACCTTGTCCAGGTGCTCCACACCGCGCATCTCCCGGAAGCTCCCCTGCCGGGTGCGGGTGCCGTACAGCCTCTGGACAAGCCCCTTATAGATGATCTCCTCCAACAGGGTGCTCTTCCCGGAACCGGAAACCCCGGTGATACAGATAAAAAGCCCCAGGGGTAGGGCCACATCGATATCCTTCAGGTTGAATTCCCGCGCCCCCAGCACCTCCAGCCAGCGGTCACCAGGCTTGCGCCTGGCCTCCGGCACGGGGATCTCCCGCCGCCCGGAAAGATACTGCCCTGTGATGGACTCCGGAGCCTGCATGATCTCCTCCAGGGTGCCCTGAGCCACCACCCGGCCGCCGTGGACACCGGCACCGGGGCCGATGTCGATGATCTCATCGGCATTGAGCATCATCTCCTCATCATGCTCGACGACAATGAGGGTGTTCCCCAGGTCACGCAGATCCTTAAGGGTCTGGATCAGCCTGGTGTTGTCCCTGGGGTGCAGCCCGATGCTGGGCTCATCCAGGATGTAGAGCACCCCTACCAGTCCGGAGCCGATCTGAGTCGCCAGGCGGATACGCTGGGCCTCCCCCCCTGCCAGAGTCCCTGCCGGCCGGTCAAGGGTCAGGTAGTCCAGCCCCACATTCACCAGAAATCCCAGCCTGGCATCGATCTCCTTGATCACCTGGTGCGCAATCTTCTCCTCCCGCGGAGTAAGGGAGAGGTTCTTCAAAAAAGAACGCGCTTCCAGGACGGTTAAGCGCGTCACCTCCGCAATGTTCTTCCCACCTACCGTCACCGCCAGGCTCTCCGGGCGCAGGCGCGCCCCTTTACAGGAGGGGCAAGGGCGTGAAGTCATGAACCGCTCGATCTCCTCCCGCGCCTCCTCGGATTCCGTCTCCCGGTAGCGGCGCATCAGATAGGGGATCACCCCTTCAAACGCCCCGTACCAGGCCCTGGTCCGGCCGAAAGCATCCTGATAGCGGAAGCGGATGCGTTCCGGGGTGCCGTAGAGGAGGACATTCTGCAGCTCCTCCGGCAGGTCCTGAAAGGGCGTCTCCCATCCGCAACCGTAGTGTTCCATGAGCGACTTCACCATCTGCGGATAATAATGCTGGGTGGAATGCGTCCAGGGGAGGAGGGCGCCCTCCCGGACGGACCGCTCCCTGGCCACTACCAGGTCCGGGTCCACCTCCATCCGGTAGCCCAGCCCGGAGCACTCCCTGCAGGCTCCGTAGGGGCTGTTGAAGGAGAAGAGGCGGGGGGTGATCTCCTCCAGGCTGATGCCGCATTCAGGACAGGCGAAGTTCTGGCTGAAAACCACCTCTCCGCCGTCAGGGTACACCGCCAGGGCAAGCCCCTCTCCCAGCTCCAGAGCCGTCTCCAGGGAGTCGGCCAGGCGCGTCCCCAGGCCCGGCCGCACCACCAGGCGGTCGACGACAACATCGATGCTGTGCTTTTTATTCCTGTCTAAAGGAATATCCTCGTCCAGCTCCCAGATCTCCCCGTCCACCCTCACCCGTACGAAACCCTTCTTCCGGAGCTCCGCCAGGAGCTTCTGGTGTTCCCCCTTCTTGCCGCGCACGATCGGGGCGAGGATCTGGATCTTCGTCCCCTCGGGGTTGGAGAGAACCTGGTCGACCATACCGGAAACCGTCTGCTGCTGCACCGGCCGTCCGCACCTGGGACAGTGAGGCCTCCCGATCCGGGCAAACAGCAGACGCAGGTAATCGTAGATCTCCGTTACCGTTCCCACGGTAGAGCGGGGGTTGCGGCTCCCGGACTTCTGATCGATAGAAATGGCCGGGGAAAGCCCCTCGATGCAGTCCACATCGGGCTTGTCGGCCACGCCCAGAAACTGGCGGGCGTAAGCGGAAAGAGACTCCACGTAGCGCCGCTGCCCTTCGGCATATATGGTGTCAAAGGCCAGGGAGGATTTCCCCGACCCGGATAATCCCGTAATCACTACCAGCTTGTTGCGGGGTATCTCCACGTCGATGTTTTTCAGGTTGTGGACCCGCGCCCCCCGGATGACAATCTTGTCCCGCGCCGGGAGGTAGACCTTTTTTTCCTGCCTGGCGCACATCTCTCCTCTTGATGCCTCCCTGCTTTTACCGTCTCAGAATCGGCCAGCACTTCTTTCCCGTCGGTCCCGCCCTTGCGGGACCTGGTGATCAGTTCTTTGCGCAGTTCGATGATCAAATCCCGCACCTCTGCGGCCCTTTCAAAGGCCAGCTGCCGGGAGGCCTGGCGCATCTCCTGTTCCAACCGGGCAATGAGCTTCTCCAGCTCCTTCTTGCTCATGCCTTCCAGCGACCTTCCTGTTCCGTAGCCCGCCTTTTCTTCGGCCACTTCCGCCGGGAGGGTAATCTCGATTAACCCTCGCACCCCCTTCTGGACGGTGCGGGGAGTGATACCGTGCTTCTCATTGTATTCCTTCTGGATACGGCGCCTCCTGTTGGTCTCGTCAATGGCCCGCCGCATGGAGTCGGTGACCGCATCGGCGTACATGATCACCTTGCCCTCCACATTCCTGGCAGCCCGCCCGATGGTCTGGATCAGAGAGCGCTCCGAGCGCAGGAACCCCTCCTTATCGGCATCCAGGATGGCCACCAGGGCCACCTCCGGAAGGTCAAGCCCCTCCCGCAGGAGGTTGATTCCCACAAGAACATCAAAAACACCCAGGCGCAGGTCGCGCAGGATCTCCATGCGCTCCAAGGCATTGATGTCCGAGTGCAGGTAGCGCACTTTGATCCCCAGCTCCTGGAGGTAGTCGGTGAGGTCCTCCGCCATCTTCTTGGTGAGGGTGGTCACCAGGACGCGCTGCCGTTTTTCCACGCGCAGGCGAATCTCCGCCACCAGGTCGTCCACCTGGCCGGCTGCCGGGCGCACCTCCACCTCCGGATCCACCAGCCCGGTCGGCCGCACGATCTGCTCCACCACCTGGTGGCTGTGGTCCAGCTCGAAGGGACCAGGGGTCGCCGAGACGAAGATAACCTCCGGCACCTTGGCCAGGAACTCGTCAAAGCGCAGCGGGCGGTTGTCCAAAGCCGAGGGAAGCCGGAACCCGTAATCCACCAGGGTCTTTTTCCTGCTGTAGTCTCCGGCGTACATGCCGCCGATCTGGGGCACGGTGATGTGGGATTCGTCGATCACCACCAGAAAGTCTTCCGGAAAGAAGTCCAGAAGGCAATAAGGCGGCTCTCCCGGCCGGCGCCCGGTCAGATGCCGGGAGTAGTTTTCGATCCCCTTACAGGTTCCCACTTCCCGCATCATCTCCATATCGAAGCGGGTGCGCTGCTCCAGGCGCTGGGCTTCCAACAGCTTCCCTTCGGAGCGCAGCTCCTGGAGGCGCTCCTCGAGCTCCCTTTCGATCGCCTCCAGCGCCCTGCTCATCCGGTCAGGAGACGTCACATAGTGGGATGCCGGGAAGACCGCCGCATGAAGGCGGCGCGCCAGGACCTCCCCGGTGAGGGTATCTATCTCCAGAATGCGCTCGATCTCGTCACCGAAAAACTCCACCCGCAGAGCCTTCTCTCCGTAGGAGGCGGGAAAGATCTCGACAACGTCCCCCCGCACCCGGAAGCAGCCCCTGGTGAACTCATAATCGTTGCGCTGGTACTGGATGTCGGTAAGCCGGGCGATCACCTCGTCCCGGTCGACATTCATCCCCTGGCGCAGGGAAACCACCATCTCCCTGTAGTCCACCGGTGAGCCCAGGCCGTAAATACAGGAAACGCTGGCCACGATGATCACGTCATCCCGCTCCAGGAGGCTTGCAGTAGCCGAGTGCCGGAGCTTATCGATCTCCTCGTTCAAAGAGGAGTCCTTCTCGATATAGGTGTCGGTCTGGGGTACATAGGCCTCCGGCTGGTAGTAGTCGTAGTAGCTGACGAAGTATTCCACAGCGTTGTCCGGAAAGAATTCCCGGAACTCCCCGCAGAGCTGGGCCGCCAGGGTCTTGTTGGGGGCGATCACCAGAGTGGGCTTCTGCACCTCCTGGATGACGCCAGCAATCGTAAAGGTTTTTCCGGAGCCGGTCACCCCCAGCAAAGTCTGAAAGGGCATTCCCGCTTTGATCCCCTCTGTTAATGAGGCGATCGCTTTCGGCTGATCCCCGGTGGGGGTGAACGAAGATTTCAGCACAAACCTTCCCATTAATCACACCCGTTTCTGAACGGACTTGTTTCCGGCCGGCCAAACCGCTTCCGACAAGGCACATCTTCCCGGCACTAAAAAGGGTGCTCACACCTCCCCTTTGAGCAGCCGGCAGCCGATGACCGGGCGAAAACGGCCAACGCAGGCCAGAAAAGAAAACAGGAGTTCTGTTCCCTCCGCATTATATCACATGGATTTTATCCACAACAACAGAACGGCTTGTCGTCAAAACCTACCCCCGCAGCGCCTCGATCAGCCGCTGCGCCGCCTGCCCGGCATTGGCCGTTATCTTTTTGATGTCATCTTCATCAGCACCATCTACATGCACTCCGGCGACCACCACGACCAGGCGGGACAGCTCCGCAGCCAGGCGCAGAGAGATCGCCCTGGCCAGTTCGTCATCCTTATGGCCAGTTACCGCCAGAACGGAGGCCGTTGCGCTGGTTTTATTTGGGTCTTTGAGGCTCGGTCTGGGGACGGCCATCGCCACGGCCCCGACATGGGGGCGATCCCCACCGCTGACAACGACGGTGACATCCTCCCCGGCAAGGACGGCGGTGCAGACCAGACAGTGCCTCCCCTCTCCCACCGCTACTTCCAGAAAGCGGTCGCCGGCACTCCTACCAAGCAGCGGACGCTCTCGCATAAGCTTTCTTTCCTCCTTTTCTCGGCCGGCTTGAAACCGGCACGACGCAGTACCTCCTTTCCGCATCAGCGTAATTCCGGAACACCAGACCGGTCAGTACCTCTCAGAGCATTGGGGATGGGCGTCAAAAAGCGCCTCCGAGCAAGGGGATCACCGCGCCGCTCGTTCCGATCAATGAGGCTTTTCCTGCCAGACCGGCCAGCCGACCGCCGTTGCGGTTATGCTGCTCTCTATAAAAAGATCCCATTCCCTGATATAAAGGTCTTTCCGGTCGACATTCAGGCGGTAAGCGGCGGCTCCGGCCTTTTTCGCCTTTAATTCGGCGCACCTCATCGCCTCCGACCGGGCGTATTCCGAAGCCTCTGCCAGGGAATCGAACTCCTTTCTCTCACAGGGGGTATGGACGGTAAACCCCCCGTCTGAACGCGACTTAATCAAAACCTCAACCACCTCAACGACCTTACCGGACGCCGCCCCGACGGCATTGGCCACTTCGGTAGCGGGCGGTATGATCAATTCCATGTTTAACTTTTTGGCAACTTCGGGCAGATAAGCCTGCACAGGAGCCCCGATCGCCACCAACGGGATATCGAATTTAAGGGCGCAGTTAAAAAGAGCACCGTTAGCACCCGGTTTGAGGATTCTATTGACGAAATACATCGCCCCCGGCTCATCCTGAATCTGCCAGCCGACATTTTCGAAATTAAGGACACTCTGCAGGATGGCCAGGAACAGCTTTTCTAAGATGGATTCCCAAGCCAGCTCCAAAAACTCTTCGAAACCCACACCCTTTTTCTGGGCCAGAGCCCGTATCCCGAAGACGGCCGCCTCCCTGTTCCAGGGAGTATAGAGGCCTCTGGCGTGCAAAATGTCGGTAGGGGTAACCGACGCCTTCCAGAGGACCCCCGCATCCACCAAAGGCTCGAGGTTGAGCAGGTAAGGCTTCACATCCATCATCTCGGCCAGAGATGACAGGGTGTGAGGGCCATTTTTCAGAATCTCCAGCGCCTCCTTTTCGGTATCCGATAGAAAGTCGGCCCGTCCTCCGCCGGCGTAGAGATAACAATCAGCCGGCTGAGAATAAGCGAGGCTAAAAGCATCCCCCTTCTCCTGCCTGCGCAGCTCATCCAGCAGGTAAGGGTATTCACAGACCGCCAACGCCAGCGGCAAAACCCTGCGGGGGCCCACCAGAATCCTTCCCTCCCTGTCAACCTGGATGTAGCTGTCCCCTCCGACACCATAGGTATTTATTTCAGCCGCCCGGACGCGGGTCGCCCAACCACCGACAACAGCCCCCTCTTCGTCTATCCTCGGTACCCCATTATGTAAAATAGCTATATCGGTAGTCGTCCCCCCCATATCCAGCACCAGGGCCTCCTTCGCCTTCACCAGGAACGTAGCCCCGGAGATGCTCGCCGCCGGGCCGGAGAGGATGGTTTCGACCGGCCTCTCCCTGGCCAGCTGCTCGCTCATCAGACTGCCGTCCCCTCTAACGATCAGCAGTGGTGCGCTGATCCCCATCTGGTCCAAAACCTTTTGAACCGAATCGATCAGTTCGGCGATAACCGGAATCAATCTGGCGTTCAGGGCCGCGGTGATCGACCGTTCGTAAAAACCGAGGGAGGCAGATAGCTCATGGGCACAAACCACAGGAACACCGAGTATTTCCCGGACCAAGTCCCGGGCCAGCAGCTCATGTTCCGGATTGCGGATGCTGAAATACCCGGATACGGCCACGGCTTCAACCTTTCCCTCAAACCTCCTGATGGCTTCCCGGGCTTCATCCTGATCGAACTCTTCCTGAGGAAGGCCCTGCACGTTATGCCCCCCGCGGATCACTTGATAATGCCTGACGGGCAGCCTGTCTTTCGGTTCACAGCCGATCAGCAACAAACCCGCTTCACCGCCGCGCCCCTCCACTATGGCGTTGGTGGCCAGAGTTGTGGACAGCGTTACCGCCTTGACGGCTTTGAAGTCGTCGCACCTTAAGCCTTCCAAACAACGCCTTATTCCTGCAGTCAGGTTATTATGAGTGGTCATCACCTTGGCCTTAGCAACGATCTGCTGGCTGTCGAGATCGAGAATAACCCCGTCCGTATAAGTACCACCTGCGTCTATCCCCAGTACCAGCGACATCTAGTGCCGTGCCCCCTTTCAGCTTCCTCTCCCCTAATATGACAGAATTCGTGTCGCCCGTTAGCAGGCCAATCAACCCCACATAATACCACCCAAGAGACCTCTCCGGTTCTCAGGCCTGTCCCCATCCAGAACAAAGCGAGATGATGAAGGGACTGGGCAAGCGGCAGGGATGTGAAAAACTTCTACTGTTCACGGCTGCATCCCCCACTCCCTCCAGGTTGGTAATTATTATAGCACACCTCCGAACGGCAGTTCATCAATCATTCCGAACGTCAAAAATCACCCCCCTCTAACTGCCGTTTTTTCGATGAACCGTCCGAATTCTATCTTAAAGGCAAATTTCCCGCCTTTCTTGTGCAACACGAACTGCGCTTGCCGCCCGACGCCCTTCCGGAACCGCTATTGCTCCGACCATCCGGGAGATGATCCCCTGAACCTCTTCTTCCGGGGGATAGACCACCCCTTTCTCCAGATGCTCCGCAGAAGCTTCGAGGATTCGCCCGGCCTCGTCCAGGAGGGCGTTGAGATCTTGCCACCGTAGATCTTCCTTCCGAAAGGCGCCCGTTCCCCATTTGAGGCCGTTTTCCAGCTCCCAGACGACATCGCCGGGAAGAGGCTCCGGTTCATAACCGCAGGTGCCGTCAACGACGGCCACCCCGTTCTCCGGCAGGAGCAGCAGCACCAGGTCGCCGGGGTTAATCCAGGAGTGGCAGGCATCCACAGGGCAGCCGCGGCTTAAAGCCTGGATCAGGATCTCCCGAACGGCTACTGCTCCGGCTCCCGGAGCCCCCCGCAGAACATAGCGCTTCCGGCAGAAGCCGGATAGATGGCTGATAAAATCCCGCACCCCTCCGGCAGCCACGCTCCCGGCAAAATAATGCCTGAGGAGCGGTTTTCCCCTCCGGAGTTCCTCTATCCATCCGGCGGCCCGGGCGGCGACAGCCTCTTCGTCAACCGGTTCTCCGCCCCTCCGGCAAATCCGCTCATACGTCTCCCCGGCAGCCTGCAGCAACCGGAGGGCCTCGTTTAATCCGGGGCAAAGGGCTTCCTCCGGCAATTCCCCGGGGCCGCCCGGCAGAGCCACGTCCAACACCTCGAGATGCGGTGGAAAAACCCCCTCTCGGGCACAGGGATGATCCCCGCTGAGCACACCGGCCGCCCTTGAGGGCACAGTCAAGCCTTCTAAAAAACGGGGATATTCCGCCCGGTGAAAATAATTGACGCCAAAGCCGCGGTCCGCCAGAGCCAACCCCAATAAGCGAATGATCAGGCTCTGCACTGCAGGGGTACCCCCCTTCAAGAGCAACAGAAGCCTGAAGTCCTCAAAATGCGACCGCCAGTAAGACACAAATCCCCGGCCCGTCAGGGCGCTTCCAAATACGTGCCTGTTGTTGTTTTCCATCTCCAGGGTCTACCCGCAACAGAGCCAGATAGCCCCTTCACCCCCAATCCGGTAAGATCGGTTTTTTACATACTATTACGAAAAGAAGGATGGAGTTACTTGACGGAGGGATTAATGAGGTGGAAAAAGGGCGGGGCAAAAACAAAGGGCTTTACTTTGGGCGTAGCCGGCGGCGGAACCGCCGCAGCAGCCCCGGAAGCGGCCCCCCCTTCAGGTAATCGACATTAGGCAGATCACCCGGCTCGGGAGCGGTTATCAATCCCACTGGCAGCCCCGGCTTCTGCCGCAGTATCTTTCGCCTTTTCGTCTTCAAGCCGGTGGTGAACTCCACCGTCAAGGTTTCAGCACCGGATTCCAGTAGCTGGGCGAGATCCCGGCGGAAGCTGACGGGGTAATCCCCGATCCTCCGGATCACATCACCGGCACGAATTCCCGCCCGGTGGGCTGGGGATCCTTTGATGACATCGAGAACCATCACCCCTGAAGCAGGAGAAACAAACCGGGGGGCACCCTGCAGCTCCTCCCTCCGCCCCAGGTAGATAATCAGCTCGTGCCCCAACGGAGAAAACAGGGCGGGTAGGACGGACAGCTGCGGATGGTGAGACGCCAGAACGGATAAACCGAGGAGAACAGAACTGAAAACGGCCAGGTGAACGGCGGAGCGCTTGGCGCGCTCCCGCGGCAGACAGGTGATGGCCAGCTCTCCGTAGCCGAGGGCGGCGATAACCGGAAGCACACTATAGGTGATCTCCTGGGAGGAAAGCGCCCCCCAGGGCCGGATGAGCGGCCACCACTCCGGCATTCTGATGATATCCCCGGCGAGCTGCTGGGCGGCTCCCGGGAAAATCGTCATCACCGCCAGAGGTATCGGCCAGAACTTTTGGAGGTTGAAAGCGCCGACCACCCGCCCGGCCTGGTTGCGGACGTAGACGGGAAGAGGATCGCGATGGCCGCTCAGCAGGATCAAAACGCTCTCCACAAAATGCAGAACGGCCACCAGCCCCATCAGACCGGGAATGTTCACCTGGGGGTATCCCAAGGCCAGGGAAACCAGGGAGAGGACACCTCCGGCATAAGAGAAGCATAAAAATCGGGGGTGAAACAGCATCAGCAAAATGGCGATCCCCCAAAGCCACCCGATCCCCACTTCATTAATGGTCACGCCGAAGAGGACCATCAGCAAACTGCCGAGAAACCCCCCGACAACCCCGTAAGCCAGGGCCAGGGCAGTGAGGCGCAGAGCGGATTCCCGCACCCCGAACAGCGTCATCTTGGTCCCCTGCATGCGGCGGTACTGCGCCCAGACCAGGACGATCACCACAGCGAAAAAGGGATTGAGCAGAGATTGCAGGACCACCATTGCGGTCATGGAGAAAACTTTAAAGAGAGCAAGATCCATCATTTACGCCGCCTGCTTCTCGTTTTTTAACTGTTCTTCGAGGATTTCGATTGCCTTTTCCAGCTGAACATCACTATCGGTTCCTTCCGGCTGCTCGACGACCACATCCGGCAGGATCCCCTTTTTGTGAATATCACGACCGCCGGGGGTCAGATACTTGTTCGTGGTCAGCTTGACCCCCTCTCTGCCGCCCAGACTGAAAACGGTCTGCACCAGACCCTTTCCGAAGGTGCGCGTTCCCACCAGAATCCCACTCCCCGTATCCTTGATGGCACCGGCAACGATCTCCGAGGCGCTGGCGCTGCCTCCGTCCACAAGCACGACCAGGGGCACTTTGACGCGCTGCTGCACGTGTCTCGGCGGCCAGATATCTTCAATCCCCTCCCTATGAACGATCCGCACCACCGGTCCCTTTTTCAAGAAATACCCGGCCAGCTCTACCGCAGCCTCGAGGTCCCCGCCCGGGTTCCCCCGCAAATCCAAAATAACCCCCCTGTAACGCGCCGCCTCCAGTTTGGAAAGCTCCTGTCTGAGTTGGGCATTAGTGCTGGCCCGGTTGAAGTGCATCACCTGCAGGTAGCCGATCCCCGGATGACCGGCAAGCATTCTGCTCGTTACCGAGGGAACGGCGATCTGCTCCCGCACCAGGTTGAAGCGAAGGGAACGGTTCTCATCCTTACGCCAGATGAGCAACGACACTTCTGTGCCCGGCTGCCCTCTGAGTAGGTTGGCGGCCTCAACAATGGTCATGTTCTTCGTATCCCTGCCGTTGATCTCCCTGATGATATCCCCGCTTTTGATCCCGGCCCGCCCTGCCGGAGTGCCGGGGAGGGGCGATACGACAATCAGCTGTTGCTCCCTGTCCAGGTCGATCTCTACACCGATCCCACCAAAGGTGCCTTCAATCTGAAGGTGCAGCTCCCGGTAGGCATCCTCGTCCAGATAGACGGAATAAGGGTCGTTGATCGCCTCCACCATTCCCTTGACTGCGCCGTTAACCAGTTCCGCCGTGCCGACCTCCTCGAGATACTGGGTTTTAATGAGAATATAAGTTCTCACGAGTTTATCAAGGCCGCTCTTTCTGGCCCAGATAAAGATCCCCGCCAGCGCGGCAAGCAGAAAAAGCAGGGCAACCCCCGCCGACGAAATGCGAAGAAAACGCGGTCTCAGCCTGTCCACCTCCCGGGTTGTAACGGGGAACAAAGTCTCATCTTCCGACATCCCCAAAAAATAATTCTAACCGTTTTTCCTAAACACCGAAACCCCACCGGCAACTGCTGCTGCCGATCCTAAACCGGATAGCGTCAATTCCCGGCCATTCTCTTGCAGTAGCCGTCTCCTGTGCCTCCGGCTCTTTTCCTGTTTGCAACCCTGCCCATCCCGAAGACTGGTCGGTTAGATGGGGGTTTTTTCGATGGGCTTCTTCGATTAAGAGAGCAAGCCTCTCTCATTCTGTTCTTGCATATATTATTCCTTTATTCGAATCAATATCACTCTCCAACCGGGGAGACACTTAGCAGCACGCCGCAAAAGTTGGCAGAACGGGCGGGGCTTTTTACGGCACACATATCCCTTCGGGCATGAATGCAAAAAGCCACTGAGCCAACACCGGTCCACCTAATCAAAATTAACCTCGACCGCTTACCCCGAACAAGGCCTCAAATGGCAAAAAAACGGCCGGTACCATCATAGCACCGGCTGCTCCCAGTTTCAATAAGCTTTTCAATATTTACAAATTTCCCGCCAGAATGCCCCTGATTTCAATCAGGGGTGAAGGGCGGCTTGGTTTATTCTTCCGGTTGTGCTATAGTTTAAGCAAACCGGAGGAGAGGCCCAAATGCAGACGGTAACTCTAAGAGTCAAGCTCTTTAAGCCCAACAAAGGCAAACTGGAGAAAATGAGCCGAATGCTAGAAAGCTACAGGCAAGCAT
>JAALLR010000112.1_pt1 | contig 30180 bp, 31 predicted proteins | sample 7245931 | NCBI WGS metagenome assembly JAALLR01 (sample SAMN13049201, study PRJNA578106) | oil field metagenome | isolation source: filtered produced water from oil reservoir B9 | place: USA:offshore Texas | collected 2016 | reverse complement strand
GCAGCCGCCCGGAGCGGAGTGAGCTCATTCAATTAAAATGCCCGAGTAAGCGAGCGCAGGGTGCTGCCCGCTCCGGCGGAATAATTACCTTTTAAACGAAACCACGAGATAGTTTTTTTAAGGTAGACACTCATTCCGCCGCAAGGCGGCCCCAGCAGATGGATAAAAGCGGACAAAAAAACTATAAACACCTGGTGAAACACTTTAGGTAAAATGTTTCACGTGAAACATTTTTTAACCAACCAGTGATATAGAAAAAGGCCGGCCATGGTAAAAACTACCATGGCCGGCCTTTTTCTATAACCGCTTTTTACATTCCCTTATTACCAACCTGTATATTTCCTTAAGAGGAACGTTATGTCGCCGGGCAGCTGCTTTGCAATCTTCATACTCGGGAGCATACTGAATTTGTTTATCCTCTCCTGTTTTCCCCACCTTAACCTTTATATTTCCGTAAGGGGTGGAAACTTCAATTATGGCGCGTTCCGCCACCAGGCGTTTCTCATTTCGATAGCGAATCCCCAGGGTGGTGCTCTCCCGAAAGATAATCTTTATCAAACTTTCCCTTAGCGCGGGGGGGCAGATCACTTTGAGCAATATGCCCGGACGTCCCTTTTTCATCACCACGTTTTGAATATAAACATCAAGGGCGCCTTCTTGTAATAAAAGTTCCTGCAGGTAAGGGGCCCATTCGGGATTCATATCATCAATATTGCACTCTAAAATACCAACTTCTTCAGGTGAAAATAATTGTTTATCATCAGCTTTACCCAACATAACCCTGAGAACATTGGGGATTTCTAATGCCTTACTTCCAAACCCGTATCCCACATGTTCAACTGTAAATTGAGGGATTGTAAATTCATTAACAAATGTCTTAACTATGGCGGCCCCGGTAGGAGTGACTAGTTCACTATCCACCGGGCCCATTTTTACCGGCATTCCCTTGACTAGCTCCGTAGTAGCGGGAGCCGGAACCGGCATTGTACCATGCTCACAGTGCACAAACCCTCCACCCAGGGGGAGGGTATTGCAGTAAATTTTTTCGGGTTTTAAAAGGTAAAGGGCAATGGCGGCGCCAACTATATCCAATATGGAATCCATGGCCCCCACTTCGTGAAAGTGAATTTTATTTACAGGCACGTTATGAACTTTAGCCTCGGCTTCGGCCAGATTTTTAAAACATTTCAAAGAGTTTTCCTTAATGATTCCGGGCAAAGCACTTTGATTTATTAAATACTCTATATCTTGCCAGTGACGATGGGGTTGTTTTTCATTAACCCTGATTTCCACACCCGTTCCTGTAATGGAATGCCTTTTAACAGGAATAATGTTAAAATTATACCCGGTGTATTGTAGCATGTCCAGGTGTTTGAAAAATTGACGCCTGTCCAAACCGGAATCCAATAGAGATGCCAAAAACATATCGCCGCTGATACCGGCAATACAATCTAAAAACAAAACTTTCATTTATTCAACCCCCGGCTTGAAGATAGAACGGGCCAGTGCAGCTGCACCGAAACCGTTATCTATATTAACAACACCTATTCCCATGGCACAGCTGTTCAGCATTGCCAACAGGGCCGCTAACCCTCCGAAATTGGCACCATAGCCCACACTTGTGGGTACAGCTATAACGGGCTTGTCCGTCAAGCCCCCAATAACGCTGGCCAATGCGCCCTCCATTCCTGCAACCACAATGATTACCTCCGCGCCGTGTAGCAATTCTCGGTGATCCAAAAGGCGGTGAATTCCAGCAACCCCTACATCAAACAAACGTTTAACCGGACACCCCATCACTTCGGCACAAAATGCCGCCTCCTCCGCTACCGGCAAGTCTGCGGTTCCGGCACTGGCCACCAATATATATCTCTTATGTACTGTAGGATGAGTATGTCCATATACGATACATTTTGCCTGCTCATTAAATTGAGCATCTGGACACCTTTCCTTGATCGCATCAAATATTTTCTGGTTAGCCCGGGTAGCCAATATAGGGGAATGATGTAAAGAAAGCCTAAAAAAAATTTCAGCCGCCTGTTCCGGAGTTTTTCCCTGGCAAAAAACAACCTCCGGAAAGCCGGAACGAAGATGACGGTGATAATCAATCTTTGCAAAATGCAAGTCCTGGTAGGGTAAAAACTCCAACTTTTTTAATGCATCATTGGTATTTATAGTTCCATCAGCAACTTGCTGTAACAGTTTTGCCAATAGCTTCCTATCCACTATAATTTCTCCTCTGCCGGTTATTTACTTTCAGAATTTTATTATAATGCAAATATAGAGTCAATGCTGTAAAAACTTATTTATGGATAAGCGTTTTTAAGGTTTTACTCTTGAGAAAGGAGATGTGCTGTGTTTAAGGATAGAAAAGAAGCCGGAGAAAAGTTAGCCCGGGAATTAGCAGACAAAAATATATCGGATGGTGTAATTATGGCTATCCCTCGTGGCGGGGTGGTGTTGGCAGCAGTGGTGGCAGAAAAATTGGAGCTTTCTGTGGACGTTATAATTCCTAGAAAAATAGGGGCACCATTTAACCCGGAACTGGCCGTGGGAGCGGTTACCCAGGACGGCGCGGTGATATATGACCACAACATACTGGGCCTTTTGGGTCTGCGGGAAGATGATCTGCAAAGTGCAGTGGAGGAACAAATAAAGGAGATAAAGAGACGTATGATGCATTACCGGGATAGTACAGATTATCCCAATTATACGGGTAAGGAAATTATATTGGTGGATGACGGGGTGGCAACAGGTTCCACAACAATGGCGGCCATTAAATCTTTATATAATTTATTTGAGCCCAAGCGGCTTATTTTGGCCGTGCCTGTGGGTCCGCCGGAAGTTATGGAAAAGTTGGAGAAAAAAGTGGATGATACTGTCTGTTTGCTGAAACCCGAGTTTTTTCCTGCAGTAGGCCATTTTTATAAGAATTTCGAACAAGTAAAAGATAAAAAAGTTATGCAAATATTAAAAGAGGTGGCAGGCAACAACCGCAGTAAGGGCGGTTAATCTAAATCCTGAATTTGAATATTATAACTCTTTCTGCCGCAAAATACATGAAGTAAGTATTCAAAGCACCTCAAAGAAAGTGTCCGGGAATGGAGCGCGATACACTATAAGCGCAAATCGAAGTAGTTAAATTTAGGAGGGAAGAAAAAATTATGAAAAAGAAAATTGCGGTGGATGAATCTCTCTTTAATGTCAAAAAGAAATTAAGTGAGGAAGGTTATGATGTAGTAAGTGCAATGGACTACGAAATGGCGGATGCGCTGGTGGTAACCGGACAGGATAATAATATAATGAATATGCAGGAAACAGATACTAAAGCACCGGTTATTGATGCCAGCGGAAAAACAACCGATGAAATTTATAAGGAGATCAAGAATAAACTGGAAAGCTAACAGCCTTAGTGGTGGGACCTTTTATGTGTAATAGCAATATGGTAAAGGGCGGTCGGGCCGGGGGTCAGCGCCGGGTTATTTATACAAGCCGGAGGAAGACAGTACTCCGGCGCCCGGGGCTGATTGGTGGCGCAGGGTGTGGCCTGTTCCGAAGAATAAATCTCTTTGGAGCAGGCTCAAATTTTGTCAAATAAACTTTAAATTAAGGCCCGGGCTGATGCCCGGGCCTTAATTTAACTCTCACTAAACTCCTTGCACCTCATCCTTAAAGTGCAAAGACAATGCATTATGAAATCCTCTAACCATGGTATCGGCAATACGCATCACGGTACTCAAGCGAGTATTTTGCAAAACAAGGTACTCCATAAAACCGCCTACATTAACGATACCCGTTATGTGGATGTGACCAACCGGAGGCAATTTTTTGTTTACCCCTGCCCCCGGTAACAATGAACCGTCACCGATGGTAATATAACCAACATTATTTAGATTGCCCAAACATGCATCTATGGCAATTATAAAGGGATTATGGTAGTTGTCCTGTATTTCCTTTAGCTTTTCCCCCAGGTTGCTGGCGTGAACAGGATTGTCCAGTGTGCCGTATACCTTGAAGAAATTTTCCCCGAGCGCCGCCATTTTGGTTCCCACCAGTGGTCCCAAACAATCTCCGGTGGACCGGTCAGTGCCGATGCATAACAGTATAATCGTCCTGTTGCCGGTAACTTTATGATCTTCAAGCCGCCTGCACAATTCCTTACCAAACCAGCTTATTGCCATGGGCTCGTCTATGTGAATCCTGACTTTACCCGCTATAACATCATTCCGCGAGGGTTGTTCCACAGGATTAATAGCAGTCATTTTCCCGTCCTCCTATTAAAACAAAACTAATATATATATTTCCAAAAAGGGCCGGAATTATTCTTAAAATTCACTATTTAATTGGTAAACAGATTAAAAAGTGAATAATAATATTACCAGTTCGGTTAAAACGGAGGTGGTTATCTTAAAGTAAAAAATAATCACGGGATTCATTTTAAGGTTATAGCTATGTATATAGGCTCAGTTATTGGTGCCGGATTTGCCTCCGGACAAGAAATAATGCAATTCTTTATTATGTTTGGTGACCGGGCAATTCACGGGGTAATATTGAGTACAGTTCTATTCTCTTATTTGGGGGCAGTTGTTTTATATATTTCCAGCACGCTGCAAACAGAAAACTATAATGCTCTTTTTAAACATACTCTAGGGCCGGCAATCGGAAAATTTATGGATGCTGTTAGTATGTTTATGCTGGTGGGGGGACTTGGTGTAATGTTTGCCGGCAGTGGAGCCATTTTTTCAGAGCACCTGGGCATGCCAAAATACTTGGGAATTCTAATTGCTGCAGGTATAACTTGTATGGTAATTTGCGGCGGGCTTCAAGGGGTTTTGATGGCCAATGCCTTTCTGGTGCCTGTAAAAGTATTTGTAATAGTGGCCCTCTGTCTATGGATATTAATCTTCGGCGCACAGGTACCGGAAAATATGAACCAGGTGGCGGCTTCAGATAAAGTGGCAGGGCATTGGGCCTGGTCCGCGGTTCTATATGTCTCGTATAATATGATTCTGTCCGTAGCAGTATTGGCGTCCCTGGGAAGAACAATAACCACCAAGCAGGGGATATTGTGTGGTATTGCCGGAGGCATGGGTTTGGGATTAACAGCGGGAATAATAACCCTTGCCGGGCTATCCTTTTATCCCCTGATTACCGAATATCAGGTACCCCTGCTATATCTTGCCGGTCACGTGGGCGAAGCCTGGAAGAAAATGCTGGCATTTCTCATTTGGCTGGCTATTTTAACAACGGCCATTGCCAACGCCCATGGATTCGCAAGCAGAATGGCATCCCCTAATGGCAGAGATTACAAAGTAATAGGCGTAGCCATTACAATATGCACCATACCCATAGCCGGAATGGAATTTACAAAACTGGTAAAAAACTTATATCCCATTTTTGGCTATGCAGGTTTGGTACTTATCTGTGCACTATTTATTTCCCCTGTTTACCGGTTTATTTTTAACCGTTAACCTGCCTAAAAGCAGGTTTTTTTATTGTGGAGGTTAAATATTTATTTTTAAAGATATAAGCCATACCGCCGAAGGCGGCACCAGCAGGAGGATGAAAAAGTATCACACAGGGTGACCCGGTGATTTTCGGAGAGAGCGGAGCACTGAGTAGCGGCGCAAAGCCCGTCAAATCTCAAAAGCTATGACCCCTTAGGGCATGAAGAAGTAGGCAAGCAGTCTGCAGCAAGCGGGTTTCCAGGGTAAACTTATGCGCTGTACGAGAATAATTGCGGAGCGAACGGAGGAAACCACCGGGGCACCCGCGCACTAAGAGTAACTTTTAGCACAAAAAAACCGTCCCCATGTGCACCCACTGCCCGCTCTTGGCGGAATAATTACCGGTCAAACGTAGAAAACCACAAGAGACTTCTTTCAGGAAGGCAGGAGGATTATATGAACTGGTTGGATTGGTTATTGGTATTAATAATAACCCTTTCGGTATACAAAGGCCTCCGGGGAGGATTTCTAAGGGGCATTGCCGGTATCGGTGGCCTATTGGGAGGCATATGGGCAGCAATCACTTATCACGGTCAACTGGCCCGGTATTTATCAGAAAAATGGGGCTGGGATCAAAAAATTTCTGAATTTCTATCATCCCGCCTACAGCATAACTCCCTTGAAGGTACCCGGGATAATTCCGGTGATGGATTTTGGGAATCACTGCTGAGCCCGGCGGATGCGGTGGACACAGTTGTAAATGCCATTAATTTGTCCGCCGAAACCATTTTAAACATAGCGGCCTTTGGAATAATAGTTATTTTTGTGTACATCATCTTAGGAGGAATATTAAAATTAATATCTCGAATTGTTTCCGGAACTCCCCTGTCCCCGCTGGACAGATTGGCCGGGGGGGTACTGGGGTGCGCTAAAGGTTTTCTCTTTGCCTCGATTATAATGTTTATTCTACTATCGTTAAAATTGCCGGCGGCTCTTCTGTCTGCAGGTGAAGGTCCCGGTTTTATTGCCCTGGCGGTGGAAAAAAGCCAGTTAGCCCCTTTGCTGTTTAATCTAATCAACATATTAAACCTTCCGGTAACGGTATTAAATGTAAATATGGCCTTTATATAAGAATCAATCGTATTTAAAATAGGTATAATGATTGTTAAAAAAATTACGGGGTGAAGTTATGAATGAGTTTAACCTGAAATATAAACGTAAGAATGTATGGGCCCAGGTAAATGACCCGGAAAAGGAAGCAATTATACAATTTGCCGAGGAATACAAGAAATATTTAGATACCGGTAAAACCGAGCGGGAGGCAGTTCAAATTTCCGTTTCTCTCCTTACCCGGGCTGGTTGCGAGGATATTAACCGTGTGGGGAGGCAATTGGGGCCGGGGGATAAAGTATTTGCAGTTGTTAATAATAAGGCCCTTTTGGCAATGATAGTGGGCTCAACGCCGTTACATGAAGGGTTTAACCTTGTGGGGGCTCATATTGACAGCCCGCGATTGGATCTTAAGCCTCACCCGGTAGGGGAAGAAGAAGAAATTGCCATATTAAAAACACATTATTATGGAGGTATAAAAAAATATCACTGGCTGGCGATGCCCCTTTCACTGCACGGCATGGTGGTAAAGGGTAACGGAGAAACAATACACGTTAATATAGGTGAAAATCCAGCAGATCCTGTATTTACAATAGCCGATTTACTTCCCCACTTGGCCAAAGATCAAGTCGAGAAAAAAGTATCCGAACTTTATACCGGCGAACATTTACGCCCGCTCTTGGGTAGTATTCCTTTAAAGGGAAGCCAGGGAAGCAAAGAAGAACAAATAGTAAAGATGACCGTGCTGGATATATTATACAGGCAATACGGAATTGTGGAGGAAGATCTCATCAGCGCGGAATTGCAGCTTGTACCTGCCTGGTCTGCAAGGGACGTGGGTCTGGACCGGAGTATGATCGGGGCCTACGGGCAGGATGACAGGGTTTGCGCCTATACCGGCTTACGGGCTTTTGTTGATCAGAAACAGCCGCAAAGAACGGCGGTATTATTACTGGCTGACAAGGAAGAAATTGGAAGTGTTGGAAATACGGGAATGGAAAGTAATCTATTATCCAATGTAATGGCTGAATTGATGTATCTGGTTACGGGAAATGAGTCGGGACTAGCGCTGCGCCGAATGCTGGCTAACTCCAGGGCACTATCCGCGGATGTGAATGCCGGTCTTGACCCCAATTTTCCCGAAGTCATGGAAAAGGATAACGCTTCGAGATTGGGTTACGGTGTAACCATTACCAAATACACAGGTTCCGGAGGAAAAAAAGGAGCAAACGATGCCCATGCAGAATTCATGGGACTGGTTAGAAGTATTTTTAATGCTAACGGTGTAATCTGGCAAACCGGTGAACTGGGAAAAGTGGACCAGGGAGGCGGAGGAACAATAGCTTACATGTTGTCTGAATACGGTATGAATGTAGTAGACTGCGGAGTAGCCCTCCTGGGCATGCATTCACCCCTGGAAATCGCCAGCAAAGCAGACATATACATGGCCTACCGGGCCTACAAAAGCTTTTTTGAGTCAGTGTAGCTATTGCGTAACAGACGAAAGAAACCACAAGGGACTTTTTCAAGGTAGACGTCCATGCCGCCGAAGGCGGCACCAGCAGAGGGGTGAAAAAGTATCGCATAGGGTGACCCGGTGATTTCCGGAGAGAGCGGAGCACTGAGTAGCGGCGCTCAGCCCGTCAAATCCCAAGAGTCATGACCCCTTAGTGTGTGAAGAAGAAGGTAAGCAATTTGTAGCAAGCGGCTTTCCGGGAAACTCTTACCCGCTGTACGAGAATAATTGCGGAGCGAACGGAGGAAACCACCGGGGCGCCCACGCGCTACAAGTTACTTTCAAGAGAGTTTTTTTAAGGTAAAAAAAAGTAATTCTCAAGGGGAGGTGCGCCTGTTGTTTGTCAGGTACAATGTGGGGGACGTGGTTAAAATGCGTAAACCCCATCCGTGTGGGGGAGAGGATTGGGAAATAATGCGCACCGGTGTAGATTTTAGGATAAAATGTGTAACCTGTGGCAGAGTAATTTTGGTTCCCCGGCCCAAATTCGAAAAATCCGTCAAAAAAATAATTGAGAAAGTAGATACATAACTTGTCATTTTCTATCTTTTGTGCTATAATCACCCGGGTAATTAGATACAAGTGGTATCCCCCTGCTCCATCTTTAAGGATGGGGCCGTAAGTCCGTAGGGAGGAGGTGAACGGCAGTGCGACAGTATGAATTAATGTACATTCTAAAGCCCGACCTGGAAGATGATGCTATTACGGCTAACATGGAAAGGTTTAAGGGTATCGTTGAGCAGTATAACGGTGAAGTTATTAATTTGGAAAAGTGGGGTAAAAGAAGGCTCGCCTACGAAATCGAAAAATATAGAGACGGTCTCTATATCCTGATGAATTTCAAGGGCACATCCGAAATTTCTGATGAACTTGACCGCCTGCTCAAAATTAATGAATCTGTGCTGCGTCATATAATAATACGTGAAGATGACAAATAACAGGTAACTGCCGGCCGGAGTGTTTTTATATATTTATTGGGGAGAGTTATAAAAAGGCGGTGAATTATCTTGTTTAACCGGGTAATATTGATCGGTCGCCTTACCCAAGATCCGGAACTAAGGCATACTAGCAGCGGAGTGCCGGTGGCCGGTTTTACTTTGGCAGTGGACAGGGGTTTTACCAATCGCCAGGGAGAAAGGGAAACCGATTTTATTAATATAGTGGCCTGGCGTAAACTAGGGGAAACCTGTGCCAATTACCTTTCCAAGGGCAGGCTTGTCGCTGTGGAAGGGAGACTGCAAATAAGATCTTTTGATGACAGCCAGGGTATACGGCGCAAAGCGGCTGAAGTTGTGGTGAACGAAGTTAAGTTTCTTGATGGAAAGAAAGATTCAGGACAATCCGGAAATTATGATTCCGGCAATTCATACGGTCCTGAAGGAGAAAAATCCGGTGATCTGGGCGGTTTCGGAAGTGAAATCAGTTTTGACCAGGATGACGTACCGTTTTAAGGAGGGTTGCCAATGAGACGTGATAGGGGACGCCGTGGTAAAAAGCGGGTCTGTAACTTCTGTGTAGATAAAGTGGAAGTTGTTGATTATAAAGATGTTTCACGCCTTAAAAAGTTTATCACCGAGCGGGGGAAAATTTTACCCCGCAGGATATCGGGTAATTGCGCACACCACCAGCGCATGCTCACCAGGTCTATAAAAAGGGCCAGAAATATGGCTTTACTGCCCTTTAGTATTGACTAATATAATTAACGGTAACTAAAAGGGACGCTTTTAAGCGTTCCTTTTTTAAAGTTTAGTTTTGCAGGAAATGGCCTCCTGTTTGCAGAAAAAACAATATGGGTAATTTAAACAGTAATACCTAAATTTACCATAAAAGGGAGGCCTTTCTATGTTTCCGGTAGACCAGAAACCCGGAATAGCTAAGAATATAAAGGTCATAGAATGGCTGAAGGCTGATCTGATGGCCTCTACAGCTTTCTTATTCAAGGCAATGCTTCGCAGTAATGAGGAAAGACTTTTGGATGCGTTGGCCAGCATGGTGCTAACCTGTTATGTGCTGGGTAGAAGGTTGGGCATAAATTTTTCCCGCCTGGATTTAAGAGTGGAAGCAAAATTAAGACAGGGAATCGATGACGATCACGAAGTGGAAAAGTGGTACGGTGATCTTTCTGGTTTGCTCAAATATCTTGTAGAAAAAAAGAGGTGATCTCTTGCAGTCAGGTACAGGCAATCCTGCTTGGCGGGAGTTTTTTTTGTTGACCCTGGCTGAGGTCATGCTGGCCCTGATGGCTTTATATGTGCCTGCATTACAAGTGGTGGCAATATTGCTTTTTCCATTACCCGTAGCCTTGGTGGTGCGCAGGCACTATCTGGTTACGGCTTTATGGGTTTTGCTTGCTGTATCGGTTGTGGCTTTTTTGATGTTCGGCCATATTTTGGCAGTATTGTCCTTTGTATTGGAAGCAGGTGTAATCGGCATTGTAATGGGGCTCTTATTTAAAAACTCTGTTTCTCCCGGTAGAAGTCTAAAGATACTGGTAGCTTTATCGGTAGTCATTGCCCTTTCATTATTGTTATTTGCTTTTGTAGTTGATGGTACAAATCCCTTTGATATAGATAGAAGGCTTTTTGGTGATATTAACGAAATAAACCAGTGGTATCGTGATACTGGAATGCTAGGTGCGGAAGAACAGCAGATGATGCGGGAACAAATTGAAAGCTTGATTGATCTCATGGTTGTGCTTATCCCGGGAAGTTTGGTTATTTGGGCGGCCATTAAGACATGTATCAGTTATTTTTTGGCGCGAAGGATGTTTTCCCGTCTAGGTTATGAAGTTAAGCTAATGCGTCCCTTTACGGAATGGCAATATCCCTGGTATGCAGTATGGGGAATAATCATGGGGCTGGTATTACTACTTGCGGGGGATGAATGGAACCTTGTTTTAGTAAGTAACATAGGTAAAAATATTTTGTATATTATGCTGTTTTTCTTTATGGTAGCAGGCACATCAGTTCTTATTCACTTATTAAAAAAATGGAAAACGTCTAATTTTATTAAAGTCGTAATTGTCTTCTTTATTTTTCTCTACTGGCCGATGGGAATTGGTTTAATACTAATCTTAGGTGTACTGGATCCCTTTTTAAACTTGCGCCGGTTGGAAACTTAAAAAAGGGGGTAAAAAAACGTGAAGGTAGTACTACTGCAGGATGTAAAAAAACTGGGTAAAAAAGATGATGTTGTAAATGTGGCCGAAGGACATGCCCGTAATTTTTTGATACCCAAGGGACTGGCCGTTGAAGCCAGCAAAGGAAAGTTAAATGAAATAAAGAAACAAAAGGAAAAGGAATCTCAAATCCGCAAAGAAGAGGAACAAAGGGCCCGGGATCTGGCAGATAAACTCAAGGATGTCAAGGTAACCATTCCTGTCAAAGTGGGAGACGCCGGTAAATTGTTCGGAGCGGTGAGTAATAAAGATGTAGCTCAATTATTAAATCAGCAACACAACATAAAATTGGATAAAAAGAAAATTGTTCTTAAGGATCCCATTAAAAACCTCGGAACTTATCAGGTTGCGGTGAAGCTTCATCCTAAAGTCAGTACCAAACTGGATGTGGAAGTTGTTAGCGAATAAAGAGGTTCTAGCAAAATAGTGAAGGTGAATGACATGCTGGAAAAAGTCCCTCCGCACAATATTGATGCTGAACAATCTGTTCTAGGTGCAATTCTAATTGACAAGCATTCTATTAACCAAGTAACTAAATTTCTTCAACCGGAAGATTTTTACCTGCAATCTCACAAGACCATATTTGAAGCAATGTTAAGCCTGGATGAAGCAGGGGAACCGGTTGACCTCCTTACTGTAACGGAATACCTGCGGAAAAAGGGTGACCTGGATAAAATCGGCGGAGCGGCTTATGTTGCTTCACTTACCAATGTAGTACCCACCTCGGCTCACATAGAGCATTACGGCCGTATAGTTGAAGAAAATGCATTACTTCGTAATCTGATACACTTGGCCACCCGTATTTCCACTAAAAGCTACCAAGGGGCGGAAGATGCCGAGCGCTTGATGCAGGATGCGGAGCGAATGCTGGCTGAGTTGGGGAACAGAAGAATCTCCGCGGTTTTTGAATCTCTAAGGGAAATTATTGTTAACAGTTTGCAAAACCTGCAGTACATATACGAGCATAAAGGGGAAATAACTGGTATCCCCACAGGTTTCAAAGATTTGGACAAAATGTGTTCCGGGCTTCAAATGGGAGACCTGATTATAGTTGCCGCCAGGCCGTCCATGGGAAAAACCAGTTTGGGTATGCAGGTGGCCTTTCAAGCTGCAAAAAGAATGCAAAAGGGAGTAGCCGTCTTCAGCCTGGAAATGTCTAAAGAGCAGCTGGTACAGCGCATGTTATGTTCCGAAGCAGGAGTGAACCTGCACAAACTGCGGTCGGGAGGGCTCAATGAAGATGACTGGGGTATCCTGATGAGCAAAGGTCGGGAAATGGCAAAGATACCCCTTTATATAGACGACTCCGCTATATTGACTGTGAGACAGGTTAAATCCAAAGTACGCCGGTTGCAGGCCGAAAAGGGAATCTGCTTGATTGTAATTGATTACCTGCAGTTAATGCAAGGCGGCGGCAGAGTTGAAAACAGGCAGCAGGAAATTGCCGAAATATCCCGTTCCCTGAAGGGATTAGCCAAGGAACTCAACGTGCCGGTGCTGGCGCTGGCCCAGCTGAGCCGGTCGGTGGAACAGCGCCAGGATAAAAAACCCATTATGTCCGATTTGAGGGAAAGCGGCAGCTTGGAACAGGATGCAGATGTAATCATGTTTATTTACCGTGACGAATACTATAACCCGGAATCAGAAAAAAAAGGCATTGCAGAAATAATCATAGGTAAACAGCGCAACGGCCCGGTGGGAATTGTAGAACTGGCCTTTGTCAAAGAGTATACCAAATTCTTAAACCTCTCCAAACGCGAAGAAGGCAGTTAAAAGGTTTGTATACAAAATATTACAGGAGTTCACCTTGACAATATACTAGGGGTTTGATATTATGCACTTGTTGTCACAATAGGTTAAATCTGTTTTGGATGAAGGGAGATATTTTAAAATCATAGGGAACAGTTAATTTGTAAACTAACTCAAATAGTACTCGCAGGTTCTGTTTGAGTTATTTTTATGCCGGGATTACGGGGGGAGTCAAATTGCAGCAAACATATGATGTTATTATTGTAGGTGCGGGTCCGGCCGGAGTATTTGCGGCATTGGAAATCGCAAATAATAACAGCAAAGCTAGGATATTGATTATAGAAAAGGGTCGTGCCATTGACAAGCGCAGCTGTCCCTCACAAATTAATAACACTGAATGTATGCGCTGTAATCCCTGTTCCACCGTTTGCGGTTGGGGGGGGGCCGGAGCATTCAGTGACGGAAAGCTTACCCTTTCCACGGAAATAGGGGGGAGTTTGGAAGAGTACATTGGGGAAGACAAGCTGCAGGAAATGATAGATTACGTGGACAAAATTTATGTCGACTTCGGCGCTCCCCGGGAGGTACACGGGTTGGAGCACGAAGAGGAGATTAATGAGTTTCAGCGCCGTGGTATCCATGCCGACTTAAGACTTATTCCTGTGTCGATAAGGCATTTGGGAACCGGTAGGTGTATGGAGATACTTAAGCGTATGTATAAATACCTGGTTTCCCGCGGTGTGGAAGTACGCACCGGAGTTGAAATTAAATCGGTAGTCGTAGAGGATAACCGCGTTCAAGGTGTGATTACCGAATCCGGTGAAACTATCTACGGCCGGCATGTTATTATCGCTCCCGGTAGGGAAGGCGCTGAATGGCTTACCAAGCAGGCCCAAAAATTGAAACTACTTACAGGTTTGAATCCGGTTGACATCGGAGTGCGCGTTGAACTGCCGGCAACTGTGATGGAAGCATTGACCCGGGTTTTTTACGAGGCTAAATTCATATATTATTCCAAGGCTTTTGATGACAGGGTACGTACATTTTGCATGAATCCCAACGGCGAAGTGGTTATGGAAAATAATGACGGGTTGGTTACAGTAAATGGACACAGTCATGCTTATAAAAAAACAGAGAATACTAACTTTGCGGTATTAGTCAGTAAAACTTTTACCGAACCATTTAAAGATCCCATTTCTTATGGAAAATATATAGCAAGTTTGGCAAATTTACTCGGTGGCGGGGTAATTGTACAGCGTTTGGGTGACTTGATAGCGGGGCAGAGGACTACTGAGGCCAGGATGAAAAAATGTCTGGTGAGGCCCACATTAACCAAGGCAACACCGGGCGATCTCAGCCTGGTATTTCCGTACCGGCACCTGGTGGCCATTGTGGAGATGCTCAAGGCTTTGGATGAAGTTGCCCCCGGGGTATATTCCCGTTACACACTGCTTTACGGGGTGGAGGTAAAATTTTATTCATCCCGTCTTGCCCTGAGTAATAACCTGGAAACACAAATAAAAAACCTTTTTGCGGCCGGTGACGGTGCCGGAGTAACACGGGGACTGGCCCAGGCATCTGTTGCCGGTGTATTAGCCGCCCGGGAAATTCTTACGAGATTCTAAGGGGGTTACTTAATGTCTACTGTTGTTTTGATTGGAGCCCAGTGGGGTGATGAGGGAAAAGGTAAGGTTACCGATTTTTTAGCTGAAAAGGCCGACATGGTAGTCCGTTATCAGGGAGGAAATAATGCCGGTCATACCGTGGTTGTAGAGGATCAGGAGTTTAAGCTGCACCTTATTCCGTCAGGAATACTTTATTCGGACAAGGCTTGTATCATTGGAAACGGTACTGTTATAGACCCTGCGGTTCTTATAGAGGAATTAAAATCACTACGTGCCAGGGGAGTAAATACCGATAACTTGCGTATAAGCCCCAAAGCCCATGTGATTATGCCCTATCACCAGAGTATAGATGCAGCTGACGAAGAGAGTAAAGGTAATCAGAAAATAGGTACCACAGGAAGGGGTATCGGCCCTGCTTATATGGACAAGGCTGCCCGGGTGGGTATCCGGATGGCTGACCTGGTGGATGATGAGGAATTTCCCCGGGTATTGGAAAATGCCCTGGCCCAAAAGAACAGGCTCCTTACGGAATATTACGGTGTTTCGGGGTATGATTTTGATGAACTCCTGAAAGAGTACCAGGGATATGCACAGGAACTTCTCAGTTACGTGGAGGATGTATCTGTTCTGGTGAACGGTGCCATTGAGCAAGGTAAAAATGTATTATTTGAGGGTGCCCAGGGTACCCTTCTGGACCTGGATCACGGTACCTACCCCTTTGTAACCTCCAGTCACCCGGTGGCTGCATCGGCTTGCCTGGGTACCGGTATCGGACCCACTAAAATTGACAAAGTTATAGGTGTGGCCAAGGCCTATGTAACCAGGGTTGGTGAAGGACCTTTCCCCACCGAATTAAGCGATGCAACGGGGGAATACATTCGCAAGCAGGGACACGAATTTGGAACCACAACGGGGCGTCCCAGGCGCTGTGGATGGTTTGACGCCGTGGTGGCACGGTATTCGGCACGGATAAACGGGTTGGATTTCTTGGCCATCACTAAATTGGATGTGCTTTCCGGCCTGGATACCATCAAAATATGTACAGGATATAAATACAAAGGCGAGTTGCTAACGGAATTTCCCGAAAGCAGGAAAGTGTTGTCGGCGTGTGAGCCGAATTACGAAGAGTACCCGGGGTGGAAGGAAGATATATCCGGAGTGCAAAAATTTGAGGACCTGCCGGATACCGCCCAGAGGTATATGCAGCGTTTAAGTGAAGTATCCGGTGTACCCGTTGGTATAATCGGTGTAGGTCCGAGACGGTCCCAGACCATCTTTTTGGAGGAGCTTTATTAATAATATATTTGCTTGAATAAACTAAAAAGGGGAGCGTTTACCAGGGTAAAGGTAGACGCTCCTTTTGTCTGTAAATAATATAGACCCCCATGCCGCCGAAGGCGGCACCAGCAGAAGGATGAAAAAGCATCACCAGGGTGACCCGGTGATTTCCGGAGAGAGCGGAGCACTGAGTAGCGGCGCATAGCCCGTCAAATCCCAAAAGCCATGACCCCTTAGTGCGTGAAGAAGAAGGTAAGCAGTCTGTAGCAAGCGGCTTTCCGGGAGACACTTACCCGCTCCACGAGAATAATTGCGAAGCGAACGGAGGAAACCACCGGGGCACCCGAGCACTAAGAGTAACTTTTAGCACAAAAGAACCGTCCCTATGTGCACTATGCTCGGTTGTGATTATAAGGATCATGAGTGTTTAGTTTATCCAAAAGTTGTTGTTGACTGTAAGATTAATTTGTTGTAATATATAGAACCGTAGGGCGCTTCACAACGGCACCTAAGGAAAATATAATGCGGGCCATTAGCTCAGTTGGCTAGAGCACCTGACTTTTAATCAGGGTGTCCCAGGTTCGAGTCCTGGATGGCTCACCATACGGCCCCATGGTCAAGCGGTTTAAGACACCGCCCTTTCACGGCGGTAACCCGGGTTCGAATCCCGGTGGGGTCACCAGTAAAGAAGCTCTGCTTTCAGCAGAGCTTCTTTTTTTCGTAATAATAATGTGGTTAATTTTTTAATGGAGGAATTTTCGGTGAAAAAAATATTTATAGTATTATTGTTGCTAATCACCTTTTTATTAACCGGTTATTCCTTGATTAATAAGAAAGCCAATTCAGGTTTTATTCCCTCGATGCTGGTTATTATGTATGATGATGCTGCCGAGGAAGATTACCGAATCGCCTTTCCTGTGCATAAATATTACGGTGTTCCGGGGGTGGTCTGTGCTAATTCCTCTAATTTAAACACCCCTCGCAATTTAACTGTCAAACAATTAATAGAAATGCAAGATGAAGGTTGGGAAGTGGTCAATCACGGAAAATATCATGCCGGTCTTGATGATAAAGAAGTTGTTAAAAGTATAAATGCGGGAGATACCGGGATTTATGTTAAGCTTCCCTACCGGTTAAAGAAAAACTATAAATACCGGCTTTATAATAAAGTGACTGGACAGGAAGAAAACGTAGAAATAAGCAGTATATATCCAAATAAGAAAGATAAAAAAATCGGGTACGTAATATTAAAGAATGGGGTAGAGCATTCCTACCCGCGAAGGGGAACCTATTTAAGATTAACTTATGATTCCGCAGTGGAAGAGGTTGCAGCGGGAAAAAAAGAGTTGGAGAATTTAGGGTTTAATGTAACAAATTATACCTATTCCTATAATACTTACGCAGCATGGTCTAAGGAAATCGTTTCCCAATATCATAATGCCTCCCGCAGTAACTCCGGAGGTAAAAAGCTCTTACAAAGAATCAATAAAAAACCTTTAAACAGGTATGCACTTTATTCCACCAATTTCGAGACAGATAGAATTTCCGCCAATCAAATAAATAGCTTGTTGACCAAAACTGCACACCAGGGAGGAATTACCATTCTCTGGGCTCATTCATGGTCAGACACCTTCACCGAAGAAAGACTCAAATATATTATTGAGTTGGCCCTGGAGAAAAATATTAAGATTGTAACCTTGGAAGAGGCTTTGAATCAACTGGAGTAGGTGGTGAATCTTCAAAATATTATTTTGCCCTCCTTATTTTGTCCGTTCGCGGTTTTTTTGCTGCATGCAAGCCGTGAAAATAGTAATATGAAAATAAAGGGGGCGGGTAGCGTGGTTGACACCTGCTATATACTTAAAGCCATGGTGGAAATGATTAAAAAGGTGTCTGCCGGTTTCCGCGGCCATAATATGGAAATTGTTAATAAAGTAAAGAGGGAAAACCTAAAATTGGAACAGGAAATCATAATTATTGCCGTGGACCAACAGGCCGTTAACCTGGAGGCCGCCAGGCAGAGTATGGATAAACTTGTTGAAGCTGTGGAATATAAGATTGTTAACGGGATACTATTCAGTGAAAAGGCAGTGCAGGAACTGACCCTTTTGTTTGAAGCTTTGTCAGTATACCTCGTTAATATCAAGGATTGGTTAATTACCGAGAATAACGTACTGCAGAGACATGTAAAAATTGAATCGGCAGAATGTACGGCCCGGTGTCGTGATTTTGCCACAATGCACGAGGAAAGGCTCATCAAGGGTATTTGCATGGTCCACTCGTCAGGCGTATATTTAAAGATGCTGGATGGTATGCGGGGGTTATTTTACAATACAGGCCGGTTGGTGGCTTAAATTAATATATAAAATCCTTGCATAAAGGATCACGTAATCTTATAATTTTTAGTAGACTGGTAAATTTGTGTTTATTTTAAATTTTAACTTACCTATTGGGGAGGGAGCATATTGTCTAAACACATTCGTACTTTAAATCCGGTATCATTCCAGCGCCGGGCGGGGGAGACCGGTTGTAAAGAGTGCCAGACTTCCTGTCAATCTGCATGCAAGACTTCTTGTACGGTGGGTAACCAGGTCTGTGTCAGCAAGCAGGAAAAATAAGCCTGAAAAAGCCTGATCCCAAAAGGGATGAGGTCTTTTTTTGTTTGGGAGGTATTCTATATGATTCACAGTTTTACCTTTGACGATTTAAATATAGTATTAGATGTACATAGCGGAGCGGTACATATTGTGGATGAAGTGACCCGTAAAATTTTGGAATACTATCCATTAAAAAACCCGCATATCATTAAAAAAGAATTATCCCCTTTATTTGGTTATGAAACCGTTGAGGAAGCCTTAGATGAGGTGGAAAAACTTGTAGAACAAGGACTACTCTTTAGCAGTGACGAAACGGGGCGTTATTATAACCCCGGTGAAAATGCAGTTGTAAAGGCCATGTGCCTTCATTTGGCCCACGATTGTAATTTGCGGTGCCGGTACTGCTTTGCAGGCCAGGGTCCCTTTGGGGGAGACCGCAGTTTGATGTCTTACCGGGTGGGGAAAGGGGCATTGGATTTTTTAATTAGGCATTCCGGTCCCCGTAGAAACGTCGAGGTGGATTTTTTCGGCGGGGAACCCCTGTTAAATTTCGAGGTTTTAAAAGGGTTGGTGGATTACGGCAGAGCCGCAGCGGCAGAAGCCGGTAAAAATATTAAGTTTACGGTTACCACTAACGGTATTGTTTTGAATGATGAAATTGCCGGGTACTTGGTGGAAAATGGACTGAGTGTAGTGCTTAGCTTGGACGGGCGACCTTCGGTGCACGATACCATGCGCCCCTTCCCCGGCGGCAAGGGCAGCTATAATGTCGCCGCACCTAATATACTGAATTTTGTTCAAGAACATAATTTTGATAATTATTACGTCAGGGGTACCTTTACCAGGTACAACAAGGATTTCGCAGCGGATGTTTTACATATGGCTGAATTGGGTCTTAAGCATCTTTCTGTTGAACCCGTTGTGGGTGGTGCCGGTGAGGATTATTCCCTGCGGGAATCTGATATTCCGGCAGTTAACTTAGAATATGAAAAGCTGACCAGGCAATTGTTGGCTCTGAGGCGAGAGGGCCGGGAAGTGGATTTTTTTCACTTTAATATTGATTTAGAAGGCGGTCCGTGTCTCAAAAAAAGGCTTTCCAATTGCGGAGCGGGTAATGAGTATATAGCCGTTACCCCCAATGGAGATATTTATCCCTGTCACCAGTTTGTGGGGCAACAAGAATTTAAAATGGGAGATGTCTTCAGCGGAATCTACAATAACGATACAGTAAGCTACTTTCAAAATGCTTATATCTATAACAAGGAACTTTGTCCCCAATGTTGGGCCAAGTTCTATTGCAGCGGCGGTTGTCATGCCAATGCCTATTTCTTTAATGACACCATCTACAAGCCTTATGAAATCGGTTGTGAATTGATGAAGAAAAGGCTGGAGTGTGCCCTATATTTAAAAGCGAAAGAAATGCTGGAAGATAGCTAATAAGAAAATAAAATCGCTGGTGAAATAAGGGAGTGGGATTGTGCTTCCATCAAGGTATATAAAATTCTTTATAAAAAAAATAGCCGGTCTATTAACCAACCTATGGAGTATGGATCGCCTCTACTTAGGTGCTTCAGCTATATTGGTGTTATCCGTATGTGCCTTGATAGCCAGCCAGTTTATCTCCTGGGTGATAACTGTGGACGGGAAGCCTTTAATACGGGTGGAAAACCGGAGTACAGCCCAAAAGGTGGCGGAACTTTGTCTCCAAGAACAAGCAGATCGTTACGGTTGCCCGGTTTACATTGAAGAGGACATGGAAATTAAACCTGTTCCGGGCGACGGTGGTACATCGCTGGATTTCTCCCCATCTGTAGCTAGCGCCGCCGGTAAATTGCAGGAAAGATTACACTTTGTTACTGACGGGGTTGCTGTTGTTATAAATGGTGAGGAAAAACTATATGTGCTGGATATGAAGGCAGCCAGGCAGAGTTTAAGCGCGGTTAAGGATAAGTACCGCCCCCGGGGCGCAATGAATGTTAGTTTTCAGGAAGATGTGGAACTGGTGGAAAAAACCATTCCCGTTGAAGAATTAACGGACCACGTGCAGGCTGAAAAAATGTTGACTGCCAGTGCCCCAAAAACGGCCCTTTACCAGGTGAAAAAGGGGGACACCCTGTGGGACATCGCTCGGAGGAAAGGTATGGATCTAGCGGCTTTGATAAAACTTAATCCGGATGTTAAGCCGCATCTGTTACAAATCGGGCAAAAGATAAAGTTAAACCAGGAACAACCTGTACTGAACGTCATCAGTACCTACGAAACCGTAGACATGGAAGAAGTACCTTATACCGTGGTAGAGGCGGGAAGGGACCCGAGTCTAAAATACGGGGAGGTAAAGGTTGTACAACAGGGGGTTCCCGGTCAAATGGAAATTACCTATCGTATTGTGGAGAAAAACGGAAAAAGGGTGGAAAAGCATCCCGTAAAGAAAGTGGTAAAGCAGCATCCCAGGCCGGAAATAGTTGTTACAGGCAGTGAAATGATATTGGCAGCGCGCTCGGAACGAGTTCTTTACAGGCCGGTTCGAGGTGCAATTTCTTCCGGATTCGGTATGCGCTTCAACGGTATGCACAATGGTATTGATATCGCCGCTGACTCCGGTACCCCTGTGGTATCAGTGGCGGCGGGTACCGTAATATTTGCCGGATCCCGCGGTGGTTACGGGCTTGCTGTTGATATTGACCACGGAAATGGTATGACAACCAGGTACGCCCATCTTTCAAGGATAGCTGTTTCAAGTGGTCAAAAAGTAAAAGGGGGAGAGTTGATAGGAAAGGTGGGTGCTACCGGCAATGCCACGGGTCCCCATTTGCACTTTGAAGTGAGGATAAAGGGACAAATAAAAGACCCGGAAAGTATACTATAAATTCCTATCTAAGGATAATGTCTTTAGAAAAGGTTTCTTGCTGAATCAATAACAATATATTATACTAGATTGTGCGTGAAATATAGCAAGGAAGTGATATTAAATGGGTTTTTTTATCAGCGCGAATAAGAATAGAAAAAGACAAAAGATAATTTTTTTGGTGACCGCTATATTCCTGGCCGCCGGCCTGGTTGGATCGACTCTAATAGGTGTTTTCGGCGGTGGCACGCCGGGTAATGTCAATGCTGAATACCAACCCCCGGAAAGTGCAGCGGAAAAAGTGACCGGGCTTGAGAAGCAAATGGAGGAAAATCCCGGTGATGTAGTCATCATGGGTAAGCTGGCGGAGGAGTACTACCGAAACGGCCAGGTGGACAAGTCCTTGGAAACATATGAAAAGGCACTGCAGGCCGATCCGGACAACCATGAATTGCGTACATCCCTTGCGGTAACATACTTTTTAGAGAACAAAAGTGACCGGGCGGTAGAAGAAATTAAAAAAGTAATTGATGGAAACCCGGATAACCAAGAGGCGCACTATTACCTCGGTCTCTTTTTGGCGTACGGTCAAGGAGAATATGAACAGGCTCTGCAAGAATTGCATACTTTTATAGATACAGCGGACCCGGAAACAATGTCCGGTAAGATAACCACGGCAAAGGAAATGATTGCAGAAATAGAGGATATGAACAATTGATAAGAATAGAAGAGTCAGGTTGAATAATCTGGCTCTTTCTTTATTAAATTGCTGATTATTCGTTAGTTAACTAAACAATCAAAAGGGAATGATGTACGTATGCCCGTTCCAGTGACTCCCGGCAGTTACCGGCGGCAGCTGAAAGGAAACAGAACCTTCACCGGATGAATGGATTAACTATGAAAATTATCAGGAAAAACAAACAGTTTTCCAATCCAGCGGGCCCGTGGTCCACGAAATAATGCATCTGGTCATTGATTACAGGACAAGGGGTAATTACCCCAGGTGGTTCACCGAGGGCTTGGCTCAATATGAGGAATACCGGCTAACCGGGTTTAGGTTTAATGACCCGGAGGGCGATCTCCGGCAAGATCTGTATCCCTTGGAAAAAATGGATAAGGACTTTGACTCGTTATCCAACCAGTCCCTAGCTTACCGCCAGTCCCTTTATGCTGTGGAATACATTATAGAAGTCTATGGAAAAGAAAAATTGCATAGAATTATAAATGATTTATACCGGGGCCGGTCTTTTACTGGTTCCCTGGAAAAAAACCTGGGTTTGGGATTAAATGAATTTGAAAGAGATTGGCACTATTGGCTGTCTCAAAACTTGGAGAAACAGTAATTTCCGGAACATATGGCTGCAGGATTTTGTGCGAAGACGTGGAAATCTAATTTTAAACTTGGTTTAATTGCATTCTCGTAGGGAGGAAATAATAACTTATTATGAATAGATTGCTTGTTGCCGGTGGCAGACCGCTCAGGGGAAAAATTCGTATATCCGGTGCCAAAAATGCTTCTTTGGCACTTTTGTGCGCGGCCGCCATGTCCCGGGACTCAGTGATATTAGAAAATATACCCGACATAAGTGATATAAACGTAATGATTGAAATAATGACGGAGATGGGTTTTAATTTAACCCGCAAATTCGCCGGAGCTTTGGAGCTATGTGCGCCTGAAAGACTTAAAGCACAGCCTCCATATCATCTGGTAAAAAAATTGCGTGCTTCCAACCTTCTGTTGGGTCCCCTTTTGGCCCGTTTCGGTGAAGCTGAAGTAGCCTTACCGGGGGGATGTAAGATCGGTGTGCGGCCCATGGACCTTCACTTTAAAGGTTTGTCCGGGCTGGGAGCCGAGGTGTCAATGAAACACGGGACAGTAAAGGCCAGCGCGGGTAAACTGAAGGGCGATAGAATTTACTTAGATTTCCCGAGTGTCGGTGCCACGGAAAATATAATGATGGCGGCCTGCCTGGCAGAGGGGCAGACCATATTGGAAAATGTGGCCAAGGAACCGGAAATAGTAGATCTGGCTAATTTCTTGAACTGCCTGGGGGCAAAGGTCCGCGGTGCGGGGACGGACATAATCAAAATTGAAGGGGTGGAGAAACTGGGGGGATGTCTCCGTTATCCCGTTATCCCCGATCGCATCGAGGCCGGTACCTTCATGGTTGCCGCCGCCGCCACCAGGGGTGATGTGATACTGGAAAATGTTATCCCCCATCATATTGAACCCATTTGTGCCAAATTGCGAGAGGCCGGAGTGGATATTATAGAGGGTGAGGAAAACATAAGGGTAACGGCAAAGGGAGACTTGAGTCCCATTGACCTGAAAACTCTGCCCTATCCCGGTTTTCCCACCGACATGCAGTCCCAGTTTATGGCCATGTTATGCACCGTTCCCGGCTCCAGCGTGATTATAGAAAACATTTTTGAAAACAGATTTCAGATTGCGGATGAGTTGAAGAGAATGGGAGCAAATATAAAAGTAGAAGGGCGCATTGCTATTATCGAGGGTGTTGATGAGATACACGGCACTCATGTAAAAGCCACTGATTTGCGTGCAGGAGCGGCCCTTGTTATTGCAGGGCTCATGGCTGAAGGAATAACAGAAATATCCAATGTTGAGTATATAGACAGGGGATATCACCTGTTGGAAGAGAAAATGAAATCTCTCGGGGCTCAAATATGGAGAGAATATTCCGGTCGTCACTTAAAAGAGGTGCGCGTGTGAGGATTTCCATTATAGCAGTGGGTAAACTGAAGGAAAAATATTTCCTGGAAGCACAAAGGGAATACTTGAAACGTTTGCGACCGTATGCGCGTATAGAAATAAAGGAAGTGGCGGACGAGGGTTTCGGGGAAAACGATAACAAAAAGATACTTGAAAAGGTGAAAGATGAGGAAGGCCGTAGAATACTAAAATTTCTAAATGAAGATAGCTTTATTATTGCCTTGGACAGGCAGGGCCGGGATATTGATTCCCGTGGTTTGGCCCACAGCATTAATGACCTTGGAGTACAGGGTAAAAGTCACATCACCTTTATCATAGGGGGTACTTTGGGTTTAAGCCAGCAAGTACTGCAGGCGTCCCATTGGAAGTTATCCTTTTCCCGGCTTACCTTTCCTCACCGGCTAATGCGGATAATACTCCTGGAGCAGCTTTTCCGCTGTTTCAAAATAATTCGCAATGAACCTTACCATAGATAGATGTTTTGACTTTATCCGACTCCTTACGATATTAAGGAGTTGATTATTTAGGGGTTGATTAATATGTTAACTTACCATGTACCACCTATGGACTAGCAGTGGATAATTAGTTAAAATAGATACAAGGCTTTTCCCGGGAGATACTTGCCCCGGCCGCCTGTAAAAATATTTCACCGGTGACAGAATTGGGCAGTTCGACTTTTTTTTTGAGCGCAACGTAAAAAGTAGCACCCCCCGGAAGGAATAAGCAGAAAAATACCGAATATCTACACGGCAATATGATTGACTATTTAATCAATTAGTCTTTCTAGAACTAACTAAATTTCAAAAAGTAATATCATTGGGGAAGGAATAATGAAAAATGTAACGAATTAACTTCAAAGGGGGGTAGCGTAGGGCTAATTAAGCAACAAAGTTTTGGCATTGAATTTATATCCAACAAAGGAGGTATTGTTAGTGGCTTTTGAACCCAAAAATGAGCAAAAAGAACTCAAGTATGAAGAGCTACGAATTTACACCGATGAAGAACTAAATAACTACACCGAAGAAGAGCTTAAGAATTTTAAATTTAAGTATGATGTGCCTGACATTGATGAGCTGGAAAAAGGCCCGTGGCCCAGCTTTGTTGCCGATGCCAAACAAGAAGCCCTGCACAGAAAAAAACTCGCCGATGATAGGTTAATGACCGCTAAGGACGCTGTGGATGACTTGATGGGCGTTCTTCAACTGTCATTTGATGACGGTGAAACTCACTGGAAGCACGGCGGCATCGTTGGTGTTTTCGGTTACGGCGGCGGCGTTATCGGCCGTTATTCCGACGTTCCCGAAAAGTTTCCCGCAGTGTCACAGTTCCACACAATTCGTGTGAACCAAACTTCCAGTAAATTTTACGACACTAATTTCTTGCGTTCCCTCGCTGACCTTTGGGAGTATCGTGGAAGCGGCCTGATGAACCTGCACGGTTCCACCGGTGACATCGTTTTCTTGGGAACCACAACTGACCAGTTGGAGCCCATTTTCTACGATCTGACTCACGAGTTGGGTGTGGACCTCGGTGGTTCGGGTTCCAACCTGCGTACACCTTCCTGTTGTGTTGGTAAGGCACGCTGCGAGTATGCCTGCATTGACACCCAGGATCTGTGTTACGAATTGACTCAGTTCTATCAGGACGAGCTGCACCGTCCCATGTTCCCGTACAAGTTTAAGATTAAGTTTGACGGCTGCCCCAACGGTTGCGTTGCCTCCATCGCCCGTTCCGACCTGTCCGTTATCGGAACCTGGAGAGACGATATCCGTATCGACCAAGAGGCTGTTAAAGCTTATGTGGCCGGCGAGATTGCACCCAATGCCGGAGCTCATGCCGGTAGGGATTGGGGTAAATTCGATATTCAGAAAGAAGTTATTGATCTTTGCCCCAGCAACTGTATGGCTTATGAAGACGGTGAGCTGAAGATTGACAACTCCGAATGTACCCGTTGCATGCACTGCATCAACGTTATGCCCAAGGCTTTGCGTCCCGGTAAAGACACCGGTGCCACCATTCTGTGCGGAGCTAAAGCTCCCATCCTTGAAGGTGCACAGATGGCTACAATGATCGTTCCCTTCATGAAGTTAGAGCCGCCTTACGAGAACCTCAAGGAACTGGTTGAAAAGATTTGGGATTGGTGGATGGAAGAAGGTAAGAACCGTGAGCGTCTCGGTGAGCTTATTCAGCGCTTCTCCTTGTCCAAGTTCCTCGAGGTCATTGAACTGCCGCCCGCACCGCAAATGGTTAAAGAGCCGCGCTCCAACCCGTATATCTTCTGGAAGGAAGAAGACGTTGAGGGCGGTTGGGATAGAAGTATCGAAGATTACAGGTCCAGACATAAGAGATAAGGAGGTTAGAAGTAATGGCATTATCCACAGGTAAACTTGGAAAGTATAATCCTGATAAACCACAAGAAAATAGGTTGACTGACCTTGGCCCACGCCACTTTTGGCAGTATTTCCCGCCTGTAATTAAGAATAACTATGGTAAATGGGCCTATCATGATATTCTCGAGCCCGGTGTAGTTGTACACGTTTCCGAAACAGGCGACAAGGTCTTTACCGTAAGGTGTGGCGCAGCCCGCTTTATCACCTCTGAAATGGTTCGGGAAATTTGCGATATTGCTGACAAGCATTGTGACGGCTACGTCCGCTTTACTACACGTAACAACATTGAATTCATGGTGGACAGCAGCGACAAGCTGGAAGCATTGAAAAAAGACCTGCAGAGCCGTAAGTTTGTCGGCGGCAGCTATAAGTTCCCCATCGGCGGAACCGGCGCAGGCGTAACCAATATCGTTCACACCCAGGGTTACATTCACTGTCACACCCCGGCTACTGACGCTTCCTCCATGGTTAAGTCAGTAATGGATGAATTGTTCGGTGAATTTACTGGCATGGAACTTCCGGCTAAAGTAAGGGTTTCCATGGCTTGCTGCCTGAATATGTGCGGTGCCGTTCACTGTTCCGATATCGCCCTGTTGGGTTATCATAGGAAGCCTCCCATTGTTGACCACGAAGTTATTGATGCTATCTGTGAAATTCCCCTTGCCGTATCAGCCTGTCCCGTAGGAGCTATTTCTCCTGCCAAGACCGAGGACGGCAAGAAGACCGTTAAAATTAAGAATGACCGCTGCATGTTCTGCGGTAACTGCTACACCATGTGCCCGGCACTGCCGCTTTCCGATAAAGAGGGTGACGGTGTAACCATTCTTGCAGGTGGTAAGCTTTCCAACAGGATCAGCATGCCCAAGTTCTCCAAGGTTGTTGTACCCTGGTTGCCGAACAACTTCCCCAGGTTCCCCGAAGTTGTTCAGCATGTGAAGAAGATCCTGAATGCTTATGCAAATGATGCCAATAAGTACGAGCGTCTTGGTGACTGGGCCGAGCGTATTGGCTGGGAGAAGTTCTTCGAGAAGTGCGACATTCCGTTCACTGAGCATCTCATCGACGACTATCGCTTAGCTTACGACACCTATCGCACCAGCACCCAGTTCAAGTTCACCCAAGCTGCATGGGATGTATCAAAAGCAGCAGGTGGGATAGACTAATACTCACCTTTAGTAAGGGAGAGGTTATAGATGGAAGATCTTAAGAAGGCTATTTTAGAGCACGCGGAAAACAGTAAGAAAACCAAGTTCTATTTCAAAGACCTGGAGAAGGCTGTTAAGAAGGTTCATCCTGATGCCAAGTCCAGGATGATCAAGAAGGCCGCTACCGAGCTGGTGAACGAAGGAACCTTGATTTACTACTCCACCGGTAGTAGCACCATGTATGGTCTGAAGGGCAGAGGTATAACCGAAGACCATTAAGGTAAATTATAAATAAGCTATCCTTAAGAGAGGTTACTGTCCTGATAAGGAAGTAGCCTCTCTTTATCTTAAAAGGAAGCTTTTACGAATTAAGAATAAAATCTTAAACCATATTTAGAAGGGCGGGTATTATGCAACAAAAGCCGCAGAGTTCAGAGAAGTTTATCAAAGAGCAGATAGATATGCTTAACGAAAATCCTGAATGTGCAAACTCTCAGTACAACCTGGGTGTTGTGTGCATGCAGCAGGGTAAGCTGGACGAAGCAATTGATTTTTTTCAAGAGGCAATTTCCAACAGTGGAAGAATGTTTGAAGCATATGTAAACCTTGGCTATATTTACTTTCAAAAAGGTGACCTGGAACAAGTAGTGTTAATGAACCAAAGGGCAGTGGATATCGAACCCAGGTATGCCCGCGGTTATGCTAACCAGGGATTTGCTTACCTTCAAATGGGAAAAACTGACGAGGCCATAGAAGCGCTGAATAAAGCCATTGAGCTGAATCCAGACATTGCCCAGGCCTGGAGCAACCTCATCAACGCCTATATTCAAAAAGAAGACTTTCAAAAAGCAATTGAAACCGGTGAAAAATTGGTTGAATTTGCACCGGATTTCCCCCTGGCCCATAACAACCTGGCCGTTGCCTATTACTCCGCTGAAAACTACGACAAAGCTATAAAACACCTGGACAAGGCAGTGGAGCTGGGTTTTCAGGCTCACCCGGAATTTCTCAAAAAACTAGAGCCGCATAGAAACAAATAAACCCCAAAAGCCCCATGCCGCCGGAAGGCGGCACCAGCAGAGGAATGAAAAAGTACCGTCTCAGGGTGACCCGGTGATTTCCGGAGAGAGCGGAGCACTGAGTAGCGGCGCATAGCCCGTCAAATCTCAAAAGCCATGACCCCTTAGTGCGTGAAGAAGTAGGCAAGCAGTCTGCTGCAAGCGGCTTTCCGGGAGATACTTACCCGCTGCACAAGAATAATTGCGGAGCGAACGGAGGAAACCACCGGGGCGCCCACGCGCTACAAGTTATTTTCAAGAGATTATTTTTCAAGGTAGGTGAACATGATGACGGGCGCTGACCTGTTCAGAGAATACAATCAACTAGCGGAAAAGGCCGACAATGCCTTTGCAAAGGTGGAAAATGAACATTCCCCCTGTATAAAATGTGAAATTGGCTGTACCGACTGTTGTTATTCCGTATTCGGCCTATTCCTCATCGAGGCGGTACATTTAAAACATTATTACGATAAACTCCCCAGGGGAGAAAGACGGGATGCAGTCCAGAGAGCAAAAAAAGCTGATAAACAGCTGCAAAAAATAGAGGAAAGGATAAAACAATGTGGTGATGACCCCGGGGCAAGGGCACTGGCAATGGGAAAAGAACGGGTCAGGTGCCCCCTATTAAAGGACGACGGTAAGTGTATGGTTTATTCCCACCGCCCCATAACATGCCGGGTTTACGGCATCCCAACGGTTTCAAGGGGGCAGGTACACGTGTGCTATAAAGCCGGTTTTACCAGGGGAAAATCATATCCCACCTTTAATTTAGATAATGTTTTTAAGAAATTATACATTCTTTCGTGCAAACTCCTGGCGCAGTCGGGTCAAACCGGCACCGAGCGGGCAGCATCAATGTTATCTGTATCCAAGGTAATCACCACCCCTGTTAAAGATCTGATAAAGGGGATATAGCGAATAAATAGATTACCACCGGAACGGGCTTAAACTCTGTCAAAAACCTGAGGCCCTCCCCGGAAAGGGGAGGGCCTTTTAAAATAATTTAATTTAACTACATCCGCCGGGAAGTCCCCGTCCTGAGCGAAGCGAAGGGCGGGGATGAAAGGCGGGCAACGTTTTATTATGGAACTATTGTTCTCTTTGGGTTCTGCTAATATAATATAGTCATGAAGTATAATATGGACAAAGGGTGCCATTCAGTATATTCGCTTCGGTTCCACTACGTCTGCTGCGTAAAATACCGGCGCAAGATGCTGACACCGGAGGTAACTGAGTACCTAAAAAAAATCAACATAGAGATTGCCGGTAAGTTTGGCATACAGATAATCGAACAGGAAACCGGTTTGGACCACATCCACATAGTTTTTGCTTCCAAGCCGCAAGTTCAGCTGTCCAAGTTTATCAATTCCTTGAAATCACCTTCAGCCAGGTTGATCTTCCGCTATTACCCGGAAGTCAAGAAAAAGCTTTGGGGCAGCAACTTCTGGTCACCAAGTTATTTCTTGTCCACCATTGGTGAGGTGAAACTGGAGGATGTCAAAAAGTATGTT
>JAALLR010000111.1_pt1 | contig 30456 bp, 41 predicted proteins | sample 7245931 | NCBI WGS metagenome assembly JAALLR01 (sample SAMN13049201, study PRJNA578106) | oil field metagenome | isolation source: filtered produced water from oil reservoir B9 | place: USA:offshore Texas | collected 2016 | reverse complement strand
ATTATCACCAACAGTAACTTCTATTTGGTTTAAATGAAGGTATCTACTATGCCAGGTATTACCTTCACTATCAATATGCTTAATCTTTACTATTTTCCCACCGGTATTTGAATAGAAGGTTTGAATAACCTCCCCATCTGCAACTGCTATTACTGGCTCGCCAAGACAATTTGCATCTGCAAAGTCTGTTCCTGCATGTAATTTGTACTCTCCTGTAATTGGATGTGTTCTATAGCCAAAATGGCTTGTTATGTTAGTTACAGTAGGAGAAGGTGAGGCAAACATACCACTTGCAATAACTTCTATATGTTCGGGAAGCTCAAAATCTTCTAAATAAATTTGTGGTATTATATTATCTGCTAAAATTGTATCAAGCCATTCTTTTTTTTCAAATTCTAAATTTTTAGATAGACTCTCAAGTTCTTTATAACTTATTGAAATTTCATATTTATATTTTATATATTCTCTTGTTCTTATGTTATATTCTCTTTGAGTTTTGCCATGTATTGAGTTTATATCATTATAAACATCTTCAAAATTATCATCAAAAGACATATTAAAATCAGAAAGCAAACTCTCAATTTCAGTTCTAGTATTATATTCTATAGGAAAATCTGAAACCAAAACCCAATCCCCACCATCTTCATCTTCAGGATCAGGATACCAACGATATTTAAAAAGATTGATAATTAAAAAATCTATTCCCGTATCTCTAACATCACTTGTAGTTAAATCTTCAAAATTATTATCATATCTAACAGTATCAAGAGCTATCATATCTACCCAATTAATTCCTGCGATTTTTTCTATATCTTTATAATGATCTACAAAATCCGGTTCACTTGCCGGAAACAAAGATACTATTGAAATTACTGGTAGTGCGATTACTAAAATCATAACACAAATTATAAAAAGTAAAGTTTTAAGAATTTTATCACTATCGCTTAAAAATTCAAAAATAAGTTTTTTTCCTATTATCACCAATGTACTTGAAACTGGTCCTGCCATGATATAAGCCCCCTATAATAAAGGTAATGAGGAAAATATCTTATTTTCCCCCACCCTTACCAAATAGTTTAAGTTCGTGATCGGCAAGCTCAACCTTTGCATGTATCCTTTTTGATCCAGCAATCAAAAGTCCGTTACCTCTTTTCCTCTTAGCTAACATTGTTTGTTCTGCTTCTGTTAGTTTCATCAATTTAGTTAATTCTTCTAAATCTTTACCGTCAGATCCCATAAAAAACTTAAATGTAGGATTATCTAAAAGTGCTTGTCCGTATCTTCTTACGCTTTTATCAAGGAAGTCAACTACAGAATGTGTAATTACTGCTAATCCACCCATATATTTACGAATTCTTTTAGAAACGTTTCTAGCAAATTGTAGAGCTTGTGGTACTTCCGGATCAACTATCAAATAAGCCTCATCTATTCCTAATAAAACCTTTTCTTCTCTGTTATTTGAAAGTTGCTGCCAGGCCCACGTAAGTATATTAAAATATTGTGTTCTTTTAGTTGATTCATCAGCATCTTGTAAATCGTATGTATCGAGAACAATGAAGTCTGAATTAGGTTGTATTGTAGTATGTCCATTCCAAAGTGCAGAATCAGCTCCAACAGCAATACTTCTTAACAGTAATGCTAAATCTCCAATTTGATTTCTTCTTCTTTCACTTAAACTTTCATCTTTAGATTTCTCTACTAAATGGTTATATAAATCTTCCATCAAGGGATATTGGTCATTAGAAATAGTTTTAATATCAGTATCATAATCAATACCTTTAGATTTATAAATTTGTTCTAATGACATTTCAAGTAAAGCTCTATCTATATCAGTAAGATCTTTAAGATATAATCTAAAGAATGTACGTAAAGTTTGCATATGGAGTGCTAATGGCCCCATTCCTTTCCCTTCATCTTTATATAAAATTAAATCTTCTTCATCTTCTTCATCTTTAGGAACTTCTTTTACTTGAAGTGGATTGATTCTACCACCTTTTCCACCACCACAATTTATCCATTGTCCTCCTAGATTTTCACAAAGTTCTTTGTTTTCTCGTTCAGGGTCAATTATAATAATCTTAGTACCCTGGGAATATTCATTTAGGAAAAGGTGTTTTACTGTGGCTGATTTGCCTACCCCGGGTGCTCCTAATATTGTCCAGTTAGAATTTGTCCTATCTCCACCTCTTTTCCAGGTGTCTATTAAAATAATTCCTCCGTTCTCATCTATTCCAAATATATAACCTTTACCATCATTGATTCCACTAGAGTTAAAAGGAAAGCTCCCAGCTATAGTGGACATTGGCATATTTCTATTTGCAATCTCTTTGATACTTCCAGGACATATACCATAAGGTGAAACAGCATTTAGTGCATCTTCTTGTTTAAACATAGCAGCTCTGCCCTTCATTGAAGAACCAGCAAGCTTACTTTCAACCCTTCTAGTCTTTCTTTCTAATTGTTCCTTATCAGATGCAATAACCATAATAGCTATAGCTACATAAAAAACACTTTCTTGCTCTTGATCTATCTTCTTTAATAGTTTTTCAGCATCTTTATATTGCTGCTCGGCTCTTTGCATCATAAGTGCCGAACCTCCTTGATTAAGCTTTCCTGCAAGCTCTCCCATTGATTTAGAAATATTTTCTATAAGCTTACTAGGATTTGTAGGGGTTAGATGTATTGAACAAATAACTCCTTCCATATTCGCAATTTTTGAAAGCCAACCTATCCTAACTCTCGGTGGATACTTAGTTACTAATAAAACTCTTGCTAAATTATCACCAAACCAAAAATCTTTTTGATGAAATTCAATCCCCATAGGAGTAATAACATTCACTATATGATCATTTACTCTTGGTATATTTTTTTGTTTTTTGGCCAAAACTATAACCTCCTTTTTAAGTTTTAAATTTCCAACAACGATGGTAAAAGCAGTTCTAATTCATTTTTTTCATAACTTGCCTGTATAGGATTAGCGAACAGTGAAAATAAATCTAAAAGTTCATCATCTTCACAAATTTTAGCTGTAAGTTCAGCTCTTTGTAGTTTTAACTGAAGATCTTCCAATCTATCTAATAAATCTTCTTTAGCTTTTTCTTTATTTTTTTTAGTTATAATCATATAAAATCTTCTTTCTGTAATTTCACCTGACGATGCAAGTCTTGAAGCTTGCTGAATATATCCTTTTAAGACTTGTTTTCTTGTAAAATCTTGCTCTGTTTTAGCTTTATCTTGTAGCCATTCAAGATAGTTGTTAAGATCTACTGGTCTACCTATACAAAAAATTTGAAGCCCTTCTGTTTCTCCATTTAATTCCTCTGCAAGTGATTCTACTTTTCTTTTCTTTTCTTTATCTGATAAAAGTTCTAAGTTTGTAGGATTTATTCTAAGTGCTCCAACCAAATAACCGTCTTTTCTGTAAACAACATTTCCTTCAATATCAGCTATTGGTATCCATTGATTAGCTGTTTTTTCTCTTTTTTGTTTTTTTATTTCTTTTTCTTCTGATTCATTCTTTTTCTTTTTTATGAATAATTTTTTCATATCTAGCCCTCCGATCCCGAGTTATATTTATAAAGATAAAGTTTTTGTCTGCTTTTAAATTCCCTAGCACTTTTAAGCATCTCTCTAAGGCTCATTCCATTACTTGGATCTTTTTTTACATAAAAAAACATAAGGGCACCTGGTATAATGATGCAAAATATTCTAACAGGAGTTGGAATTAAAGGAATAGTTTTTTCAATTTTACCGTTTTTATTAAGTTTAAATTTTTCTTCATCAGCTCCTATTTTTTGTTCTATAGTTATATCTTTTGGATCAATTTCTATTGTTTTTTTTATAAAACCCAAATTAAAAAAGAAAAATGCACCTACGATTAATGCTATTACAACAAGTTTTAATTCTTCCCAGCCAAAACCTTCAAAGAATTCAAACCTTGTACTTACATTTGCTGGTATCAAATATTGCGTAACTTTATTGTTATCCTCCATATTAATACCCCCTTTAGTTATAGAAGGATTTTACGATCTGTATAAAACCACTAATGGTAACTATAATAATTGCTCCATACATAGTATGTTTCATCTTTCTATTACAATCATCTATTACTCCCTGGTCATTAGTTAATGTTTTTCGTAAAGATTGATACCCAATCATAGCTCCTGCTCCTGTAGGAACTAAAAGAATAAACCATTTTGTCCAATCTGTGATAAAGTTAATTGCTTCCACTTTATCCCTCCTATTTTGTTATCATCTTTCTCATAACATAGAAAGAACCTGCTTGTTTTGCTGTTCCTCCTATTGTAGATGTTAGACCCGTACTATACACAATTTGCTGAATATATTTTGGTGATTTTATAGCCACCCACAACCAGCCGAATATAAGAAAAAAACCATTATTTGTTATAGCATTATTTGTTATTAGAGATAGTGCTCCTTGTATTAAAAAAAGCTGTATTCCTTGTGTCGTACAAATTATAATAACCTGCCTAAAATATGCACTCCAAACACTTCTATTATTTGCTGTAAGGTTAAGAGCCATTATTGGCCCTAATACTGCCATCAAGGCAAGTTCTGCTCCACGAATTGTAGCCTGAACACCAACTATTAGCAACATAATTACAATAATTATCCCAATGACAACTAAAACAACTTTTGGGTTTGTTCCAATAAGAGTAGTTATAAAAGCCCAATCGGAAACACCAGCTTTACCAGTACCAAGTGCTGCAACATCTACAGCAAGTTTAGTTCCAAATGTGAAAATTTGAGTGACTATCCAGGGAAGTGTGGCAATTATAGCTACAGCTTGACCGGTTCTAATAAGCAGACCTGTTGGATCTGCATCAGGGTCTCCATTTTGATAAAGTATGTAAGTTTGAAAAGCTTCATTCATAGCTTTTATGATCAGAAGTGTGAATGCAAGGGCTTGGGCATACTTTATTCCATTTTGAACCAGTGGAAGCCCTAAAACATTAATTGATGTACTCATTATATTTGCAAGGGTTGTAGCAAAAAAGCTTATTAATTGATCAAGTATAGTTGCAAAAAACTCTGTAATTACACTAATACCTATTTCAATAATTTTTGTCATAATTCCCCCCCTTTCTATCAATTATACAAAATAAGACGCTTTTGCAGCGTCTTTTTTGTAACCAACTATTATGAATAAAAACCTAATACAACTCTGACTATACCAACTGCCGTTTCAGCTATAACAGCACTTATTAATGTGTTTTTCATTTTTTTATTCTTATCAGCTATAACAGCATCATCGTCTGTTAGAGATTTTTGCAGTGCGTGAAAACCTAGTACTGCTCCTGCTCCTGCTGGTATAATTAATAAAAGCCAGTTTGATACTTCTGTAAATAAGTCAACTGTTCCTGTAACTATTTTAGGTGGTGCTGCAAACGTATTATTAGTCATAAAAATCATTATTATAAATGATAGAATTATCCTTTTATACACTTTTTCAGTTTTCTCTAAAATAGTAAAAAGTTTTTCTCTTGTTTTCTTTAACATTTATCATTACCTCCTTTAAAGTTTCACAGCTTAATACAAAACAATAAAACATATGTATGATTCCATACCCCCTTTTTAAATCGTTTTATGTTTATTTACTATAGTTTACCATGTTTTGCGTATTCAGTAAATAGGTCAAGTTATTTCTATTGAATTATTTAACATTTTATCTTTATTTATATCAATATTTTTCTGTTTAGAAATATCATTTTTATAATTCATATTTGCTTCTCTAAGTCCTTCTATGGCTATACTACATTTATTAAATAAATATTTAATCTTGGAAAGTTTGTTTTCAATTGAATTTAAAACCTCTCTATCATTGTTTTTTAATGCATTTGAATATTCATTTTCTAATGTTTCTATTTTTTCTCCAATAGCTTTATAGGCGTTTTTTATATCCTTTACAGATAAAAATTTATTTTCTGTTTTAGTTAATGCTTTGTTTAGTTCATATAATGCTTTTGCATGTTGAGTTTTTAAATATTCAGCTTGATCATAGCTAAAAAGTTTTTTATAAACTTTTACTATTCTATTTCTTATTTTTTCATCTTGAGATAAAGCTTTGTTTTTTTGTATTTCTTTGAGATTATTTAAATCTTTTTCAAAATCCACTTTTAATTTTTTAATTCCTTTATCTTTGTATGTTAAAGCTTTATCTAGTAAATCTATTTTTTTGTTTATTTCTTTAGCGTTTTCTATTGTTTGTGATTTCAAAAATTCTTTAGTAACTTTGTTATGACTTGGATCTTTTAATAATTCTAATCTTGAATAGTAAACATCACGAAGCACATTAATATTATCTAGTGCTATTTTTTTTACCATTTTGTTATATATATTAGGATATTTATTAGCAAGCTCTTTTACTGGCATAGCATATTTTTTCTCCCATCTTTTAAGCTGTTCTATGCTATGCTTGTTAAGGTCAAACCTAAAATTCATTGTAGCTCTTTCAGGCTCAATTCCTAACTCTTTATATTGGCTATTAGTAAGTGGTCTAAATCCAATAGCTTGTTCTTTTTTAAATCCATATTCTTCTGCTAACCTATGTATAGCTTCTATAGGAGAAATTCCTTCAATTTCAGCTACAAGGTCTATAACAGAACCACCTTTGCCTGAACCAAAATCGTACCAAAGATTTTTTTCAAGGTTTATAGAAAATGATGCTGTTTTTTCTTCTCGCAGTTTACCCCATAATCTTTTATGCTTTCTAGTAAGGTCTATTCCATATTTTTTAGCTATATCTTCACACGGAATAGCTTTTATATCTTTTAAATTATACAAAGATTCACCCCCGTTTAACCCAATTATATTAATCTAAATAAATCTTGTGTTTTTTGTTTTTAGTAAGTTCTATAGATTTATCAATGTGATTATAATATAATTCAAAACTTCCTTCATGATATTCTTGGATAAATTTAACATACCAAATAGTGTTTAAATTTTCTTCTTTTTTTACAATTTGCTTTATTTTTTCGTCTTTATCTTCCGGATCTAGTGGAGTAAAGTTTAGTTCGAATCTTTTTTCAAGATAATCAATTATTTTATCAATATTAGAATTAAAATTTGAAATATTGCTTTTGTCTATATCTATAGAAATTATATCTTCCTTTTCAATTTCATTTATCTCTAAAACTTCACTAACTATATCGCTATTACTATCTTCATCAAAACTAAATTTAACTGTAATATGTCTGTCATTTAGACTAAAAACAACCTCATACTTAAATAAATCTTCATTATCTGAAATAGAAACTATCCTCTCATCATTATTTCTAAAATCTAACCCAAAAACTTCTGTTAAAAGCTCTTTTGATTTCATAACACCATTTTTAAATATTTTTGATGCAATATCTTCTGTTTTTAGTAAACTTTTGCTAAATTTCATATAAGACCTCCTTTAGACTTGAAGTATCAATTAATATAACCTTTCCATTATTCATTTTGTTAATAAGGTTCATTAATATTTTCTTTTCATTTTTCACAAAGATCCACTCCCCCATTAAAATATTTTTATAAAAAATCATCTTCATCTGTATCATCTTCATCGTTTGTTTCTACTACTTTTTTAAGAATATCATCTAAATTTTCTATAGGTTTTTCATTTCCTTCATCATTTGCATCTTTATTTTTATTTATTTTTCTTTTTTCTTGGGTGTTTTTTTCAGGATCTTCTTTTGTATATGCTACTTCCTTATTAGGGTTTATTATGTTTTTTTCTAAATTTTGTGTTTCTTTTTCTTCATCTTTATCTTCAACTATAATTTCCGGTAGCCAAATCGAAACTTCTTCAACTTCCCTTGTAGTTACATTTTGCCATCTTTTCATTATAATTTCTGCATTTAATTTTTTATCTTTTTCTACATCACCGGAAGGGTCTACAAAACCAAAATCTCTATTTGCTCTATACTGTGAAAGGTCCGGGAATGGGTATCTCGCAGGAAATTCTCCTGTTCTTAAAATTAAACTTTCATTATTATCCCATCTTGTTACTTCATCAGGCAAGAGTAAAGCTCTGCCTGTAAGTCCTACTCCATGTGATAGACTATGACCTCTTGATTGTATAGACGAACTAGAGTTTTCTGTTTCAACTGTATACTGTCCTGTTCTTCCTGAAATAAGTTTAGCTGTCTCCATGTCAGATGTTCTAATATATATCCAGTTATGACAGTTACCAGTGATAGTTTGTGAGCTTTGTTTATATAATTTCTTTAATTGAGCAACATCTTGAACTACAATGTTAAATCTCATACCTCTACCACCGGCTACAGTTAGTTTTTTATCAAAATTAGGGATAGGAGGTAGGTTTCCAAATTCATCTAATAAAAATTCTACCCTTCGTGGTATCCTTCCACCATTTCTATTAGCAAGGTCAACAAGTGCCTGGTATAATTGGTCTATATATAGAGTTGCTAGAACGTGTCTTGTTGACTTTTCATCAGGCACAATCAAGAATACTGCTGTCTTTTCTATACCTATCTTTTCTAAATCATGATCCATCTTTGAAGTCATATCAGATACATTAGGATCTGAAAAAAGCCTTAAATCAGTTAATACACTTGTAAAGAAAGATGATCTAGTTTTATATGCAGCCATTTTCGCTGTAGCAAAAGCATCTTTTGCAGGGTGTCTTGTAGGTAAACTATCCATTAACTCATTAATTGGTACTGTGCCATCTTCCAGTGGTGCTCCAAGCTCTGCTAGAAGATAATATACTGTAGTCATGTGCTTTTGGAACTTAAAATCTGATTCAAATACTGTAAGAAGTATTAAAGCTGCAACAACCGACTGTGCTCCATTTATCCATATAGGCTCTGTATTAGTTGCTGTTTCTTTGTTTATAATCGTTGATGCAATATCCCATGCACATTCAATAGTTTTAGCCTTGTTTCCTTCTTCATATGCTCTTATAGCAGGGTCTAATATATTCCACTGGTTCCCTTTTTCAGGTTCTCTCAAATTAAGTGCTATAACATTGTATCCTTCCTTTTCAAGATATTCTTTTGTAGATATATAAAGCTCTCCCTTTGGGTCTCCAACAACCATACTTTCGCCTGCTTTTGCAAAGGTCCATATAGAAGGTAGATATTGCTTTCTACCTTTACCACATCTAGTAGCTCCAATAGTAAGACTATGAGTATCATCATCATCTAGCCATATTTTTTCTCGGCCTCGTCTGTCTTTTTCCATTCCAAATACTACCCCTGCTTTTTTAATTGGTTTATCAGAATACCAAACTGTAGCCGATTTATCCATTTCTTTTTTAGTTTGCCATCTTGAAGTACCATGTTGTCCATATCCGGAAGGTTCCGGACCTCCTACTCCATCTTTAATACGATTTTTCTTTTTAAATCTATTAACATTCCAGCTAACCCCTATAATTAAAGCTAATATGGGTAATTGCATTACCAAAAAAAGATTTCTATAATTATGATCAACAAAAACATCTTTTATTGATTTAAAAATTCCATAATCAATCCATCTTCCAGGTGCTTTTACAAAATCTTCAACTAGGAAAAATGGAAATTTTAAAAGCCAGGGCAAAAGCAATATATCGGCCACCACAATTATAAAAACCAAAGCGATTCTTATCTTTGTTGTTTTTTCTAGCTTTTTATTGCTTAAAGCAGCCATTTTTTCGCCCCCTTTTAAGTTGATTTTTTCATTTTTCTAGCCTGAATGCCTAGATAACCGGCACAATTTGCAAAACTAGCAAATTCTTCATCTTCTCTATCCTCGTTTGATTGTAGTTTTGCTTGCTTAAATTTATCTTCAAAGTATTCAAATAGAGTAATTCCTCCACCACCGGTTATTAAAACAGTTGAAATTGTTTCTTCTTGTTTACCCCACTTTTTCTTTATTTTAGATGCTATTGAATCAGCTCTATCTTTATATGCTTTCTTTTCATATTCAATCAAATTTATTTCTTCTCCAAGAAGTTCTAGATTGCTTCCAAACCAAAGTATAGCCTTTTCTATTTCTGTAAGCTCTATATTACCAATTCCATCAGCTTGTAAAGCTAATCCTATGTCGTTATAGACCTTATTCATTCCATCATCCTCAAAACTACCACTTAATTCTTCAATCATGTTAATACCTTTTCTACCTTTCTTCATTATCAAATAATCTACTGTCCTATAACCTACATCTATGACACCAACTGTTTTACCTGCTAATTCATAGTTTTTAATATTTCCATCTATATCTAATATTCCCGACCAGTAAGCTCCAGCTCCTTGGGCAAATGTAAATATGCTATTTACCTTTACTATTCTTTCTTCTGAAATACCGGAAATAGCAATCCTTGAATTTATGCTTTTAAGTGCTTGTTCTAGTTTATCCTTCATTTCAATAAAGTAGCTCATTGGAAGTCCTATTGAAAGGTCTATATCCTCATTATTTGGATTAACAAGTGCTACTGCTGTTGTAATAAGTATTTTTAAATCATCAGCATTAAATTGGTTCTTATCTTCCCAACGTCTATCTGCTCCATTTGTCATAGCAGCATCACCAACATAACATTTTCTTAAATTCTTCTTTTCTTTTGAACTATCACTTTCCACTTCCCAATATGTAATAGCATAATCATCTTGTTTAGCTTCAATAATAGCTTTAAGACCTGTACTCACCCTGTTTTTAATAAGAGTAGGGAATATCTTTCTTCTCCCATGCTCTGTCATTACTTTTACAAAACCAAATCCTATATCAACTGCAACTCTCATAATTTAAACCCCCTTAATTTATTGTTTTAGGCAGCTCTACTCTACCTTTATATGAAGTGCTTTTAAAATTTTCAAGCTTTTTAGATATGTCTAATATTACTTGTGTCTTTTCAGAATTACACATTTTTTAATTCTACTTTCTTTTAATTTTAAATTCCTAGTGAACTGTCAATTAGATTTTCAAGAGTTTCTTTTTGCCTCTCTGTTAAGTCTTTACTTTTATTATTAGTTTTTTTATTATCAGCCGGTTTTTTATTTGTTTGCTCTATATCTTTTCTTTCTACTGTTTTATCTTCGCTATTATTGTTTTCTTTTTTAATTGATACGATGTTATCTTTAAATGTTTCTGTGACTGCTGTTTCTGTATAGATCGGCTTTGAATTTGAAGTCATTTGAATAAGAAGTGATTTTATTTCTTTTATTTCTTCCTTCATTTTAATAAAGTCTGTTGATTCCTTACCTCTTTTAACATAATATTCAATAGCATCTCGGAGAAATTGACTTTTGTTTTTAGCGTTATTAAGTGCTTTTTTAGCTTCAGGCGACAACTTATGTTCACTTATCTGTATTGCCAATTTCCCCACCTTCTTTTTCTAGTAATTCTTTAATTAGTTTTTCTAGCACTTCGTTTTGATATAGTCCCTTTAGTGCACAATACACTTTGAACTTTGATAATAATTCTGAATCAAGGCTTGTTGTATAAGTTTTTTTATTAGTACCTTTAGGCATCTTTAGTTATACCTCCTTTTTGTGATATTACCTCTCTGTCATAATATCACAAAGGGAAAAATAAATAAATATTTATGTATTTCCTTATGTAAATTTTACCATAAAAAAATAAATAAATCAATAAATAAATATTTATTTATTGATTTATTTTCTGTTAAATTTATATTATCTTTGTAATTCTTCTTCATCTTTATAAATAACATTTTTATCTTTGTTTTTTCTTATTTGTTCTTTGATTGCAGATTTATTTTGATTAATAGCTTGTTGTTTAACTTGTTGCCTGATTATTAGTTCAGCCTGGGCCTCTGTTTGAAGCCTCTGTTTTTCTATTTGTCTCCAAGCACTTTTCCAAATGTCGTTTACTACTGAAAATATTGGGTTAAATTCTTTCCAATTCTCACCTTTATATATCCATTTTGGTATATTCTTTTCTTCTACTCCTAAACTTTCAAACATTTCTTTAAAATCATTAGGCGATATTATGGTTGTTTTACCAAAGGTTTTATCATCTTTTACTTTTTCATAGGCTTTCGTTACAATACTATCTATTTTCTCCTGGTCTATATATGAATCTGATTTTATATTCCAGCTATCAATTAATTTTTTAGTTTCTTCTAAACTTACTCCGGATACTAATAAAGTTGTAGATAGATTTTTAATAGTTTTCTCTGTTAAATCAGCAACATTACTATAGTTCCTAATACTCTCATAATCAGTTTTAATTTCTTCGTATTCATTATTTAAAAATTTACCTCTACATAGTCTTTCATTTTTCTTTTCAATTTTCTCTACACTAACTTTGTCTTGGGTTCTATCTATCAACTCATATATCTCTTTGCTGATCAACGTACTTTCTCTCGTAAGACCTTCTTTTTTTGAAAGTGCTATATCTTTCATTATCTTATAATAATTATCTGCTAATTTATATCCTTTTTCAGTTGATTCAATTAACTTAAGCTTTTGAAGGTATTTTATCTTTTCTTTAAGCATATCTCTTTGAGGAATTAATAAATCTTGTCTTTTCTCAATTCCTGCATCTGTTAGAATATATTCATTATCTATACCCTTTAAATAGCCTTGCTCTTTAAGGTTATCAAGTCTTTTTTTAAGATAATTGAATTGTCTTTCTGCATCAAGGTTAGGGATATTTTTCTCTAGTATTTCTTTTAAGTTATCTTTTTTAAGTTTTCCACCTTCTCTGTAGACTTGATATAAAAGTTTATTTATATCAGCTATCACTGGATCAATAGTATAAACTCCTGATTCTAATTTAATTATATGTCCTTTTTCCATTTCTTTTTTTAAAATTTTATTAAGTGAATTAAACTCTCTTTCTGCATTTACTCCAAATTCTTTAGTGCAAATTTTTTTTAGTTTATCTTCTGTAAGCTCTCCTTTAGCCTTGTAAAAATAACTATTTAATTTGTTTAAATTAATACCTAGCCACTTACCTTCTTTTGTGCTTGTAATTATTCCTTCATCACTGATATTTATATATTTTAGTGCCTGTTCTGAATTAATAAGATTAGTAAATCTGTCATAATAATCCTTTGCCCTCTGATTAACTATCTCCTTATGTAAGTTCTCTCGTAACTTATCCTCTGTTAATACTCCATTTTCTGACTTATCAATATAACTTAATGTTACTGTTGCATCATACCTTGTAAATTCCATCTTATCTGACATATTTTCTAGTGCATCTAATCCATCTTTCGTAAATGAGAAAGTTTCTGTGTTTTTATCAAGCTCAACATATCCATTTATACAAAGTTTTTCTATTCTATTTTTTATGATTTCAAATTCTTTTTGTGCTCTATCTACAAGGTTCCTGTCAACTTTTATAGTATTTTCATCAATGTATTTATTATAAATTTTTTCTTCTAGCTCTTTTAAATTAAGTTTGTTTTCTTCTCCAAATTCTTCTCTAATTTTAAGGTCAAATTTTCCTGCTTTAAATTCTTTAATATCTTTATCGTATAAATTGCCGAATACTTCTTTATTGTCAAGGAGTTCATTAAAGTCAGCTATTTTTATTTCTTCCTGATTTTCGCTTTCAAGCATTTTGAATATTGCTTTTTCTGCATTATCAAAACTTTTAATTTTTAAAAATTCATTTATACCTTTGCTTGTTAATTTGTAAGTATGTTTATCTTTCTTTAATAGGCCTTTTTCTCTTAAATCAGAAAGTTTTGCCTCTAGTTCCTCACTTTGCTTTTTTATAGTATTTAATACTATATCAAAAGCTTTTTCTTCTGATTTGCCTACTAATTTTAAATTTGCTAGATATTCATTTATTTTCTTGCTTCCTAAAACTATCTTAATTTCTGTATCTTCTTGGCTCGACTTAATGTTAGTTATAACATTTCTTATATCATCTTGTTTTAGATTTAGTTTTTCTCTATTTGAGAATGAACAAAGTTCTTTTATTATTTCTTCTTCACTTTGTCCTGTCTCTATAAGTGATTGTGCAACTTGGTTTATAACTTTCACTCTTTCAGGCATTATATTAATTTGATTATCTATATTTTTAATAACCTCAACTGCTTTTTTAGATAATTCTTCATCAACATTAAATTTACTGTCTTTTTGACTTTCTACTGCTCCTTTTAAAATTATTTGACTTATTCTGTCCCTTATATCGTTATAAGCATTTTCTCTAGCTTTATCTATAACATCATCTTTTCCAGTATACATTTTAGTAAGTTCTTCAACTGCTTTTAGATTTTTTTCAAGTGATGCAGAAAATTCAGGTTGTTTTAATATTTCATCTGCTATTGCTCTTACTTCCTCTTTTACTTCCTCCGGCATAAATTTAAGATTTACTCTACCTTTTCCAGGCATTTTTTTAGATAGACTTTGTAATTTTTTAGCAAGTTCAATTTCATCTTCTTTATGTAGCCTAGGTCCGATACTTTCTTCAATGTTTTCTCCTAGAAGTGCTTTTAATTCTTCTCCGGCAGTTCTTACTTCTTTTACAATTTGAGTAGCTTTTCCTATATCATTTTTTGCTAAATCTCTTATTAAATCTCTCATAATATTTTTTTCTTGAAGATACATCATTCTTTCTTCTTCAAAGATTTCATCAGTATACAGTTTCCTTATATTATCAAGACTTTTTGTGCTAACTATTCCTGTTGTTCTTCTCGGTTGTTTTTCCCAAAACATAATATGAGCGTGTGGGTGGCCTTTTTCCATGTGAATAGCACCAACCCATCTTAAGTTTGTTATTGGTATTCCCATTTCACTAGCCATATCCGGTACTTTTTTCCTAAGCATATCTTGCCATTTTTCTTTTTCTAAATATCCTATTTTTTTTGCATCTTCTTCTCTCAAGGATACTATTCCTCTCCATACAAAGCTCTTTACCTCACCAATTTCTTTTTGTACTTCTTTATAATCTTCTATTCCATCAGGACCAAAAAGGCCATGACTTCTAGGCCTTTCATCTATATATTTTAAATACATTTCATCATCTGGCGTAATATATTCAATACCTTTTTCTAGCTCTTTTTTTAAATCTTTTTCTGTAACAGTTTTGTCAACTCCTGACCTGGTAGCTATATAATTAACATGACTTACGTTTTTACTTACGGTATCTTTTAAGTTAGGGTGCTTAAATGTCATTTTAAAAATAACTTTACTCATACCTATCAACCCTTATTATTGTTATTCATCAATACCTTTCCAATCTTCAGTTCTCGTTCTCATATACTCAACTGCTTTTTTTCTTGCTTTTTCATATAAAATCCTAACATCTTTTTTTCTTTCTAGTGGAACAAGGTCCATAAACGCTTGAACATTTAAAAATGTAGCAGTAGATGCCATATGTCCAGTTTTACTTGAAAGTGCAGCTAATCTTTCAATATGTGGCTTAATAACTATTTCCATTTGTTGTCTTACTATTTGTGCAATAAGATTTGTATTTTCATCAACCCAATCTAAAGCTAATCCTTTTTCTATGGTTTCCCTTATAACACTTGCTAAAGATTCATTTCTTGATTGTGCAATTTTATTCAATTTATCATATGTTTCTTTATCTAACCTTAGTGTTGTTTTATAAAAATTGCTTTTACTCATAATTTTCACTCCTTAACTTAATAGCACCTTTATAAATATATGTATATAAACATTATATAAGTATAAGCACCTAGTGTCAAATAACATATATATTAAAGCATCTCTTTTAAATATATTGATTTTACAGGCTTTGCCTGTAATATGTGTGGTGCATAAGCACCTCCCTTATCCTGCCTTCGTATTTTCTAATCAAATTTTTAATATAAATTAATGATTAAGACTAAAAACAATCAATTAAAATAATATCACTTTAAAACAAAAAAACTTTACATAATTAAACAATTTCATTTATAAAATATTTAACTCTTGTAAATATCGAAAACCATAAATTAACAACAAAAAAACTTTAATAACAGTGAAAAAGATATGAAGTTAAAGTTTTCTATCAAAACAAAGTGAAGATAGAGAAGTTTAACTTCATATCTTTTGGATTTAAATATTATAAATTATTCAATATGTTATTGAGTATTTTATTGAATAAATACTTGTATTACTTGAAATTACTTGGTTTTATTCTATTGAAAACGTTATTGAAATATTTATTGAATTATATATATACTTATAAAGTTTTATGATTCTATAAAACATCTTAAAATTTTATTGAAAAACTTATTGAGTAAATTTATAAAGCAATTGAAATCACTGTTATTAATGCTATTGAAAAACTTATTGAAATATATAAAATTGCACTGATTTTTGTTGTTTAGTTTAAATACATATCAAATTTATTGAGATTTTTATTGAAATAGTTATTGAATAAAACCATAAAACAATTGATATAACTTGTTTTTATGTTATTGGATTGTTTATTGAATTATTTATTGAAGCATTGAATACAAAAGAGTATCCTTTATTGTTATTTTAAGGTTAAATATATATTTAATAATAAGTTGCTTCTGGAGCTATATCCATGCTTTAATAAATTTCAAACTCTTTTTGAATAATATTTATATAATCTAGAGTAAGAAAAAAACAAGTGTAATATTTAATTTTATAGAAATAATGTATATATAAATAGAAATAATAATAATAATAGAATTAATAACCAAAGGATAACAATATGCTTATAACATAGTAATTACAATAATTACAGCATTTTTTATATCTTATATTTTTAGACTATCAAAAAGTGATTAAATAATTATTTTAGACTATTAAATATGAATAAGTAATGAAATTAGACTATACTATCTTAATAAGTTATAAAATTGGACCATCAATGTGTTAATAAGCAAATATAATACAAAAATAACAATTAATGCAAGAATTAAAATAAAAAAAGAGTATAAAAAATAGATTTTTATACTCTCTTAAGCTCCAATTGCTTATAAAGTATTAAAATTAAGCATGACAAATAAACCTATTTGTATAGGTTTAAAAACTTATATTAACTTAGCCGGTCAATTTTAAATTAAAATTATGATAGATTAACAGTAGATAAATCTATATTATTATCTTTAATTAATTCTATTAGTTTTTTCTTCGCTGTTATTCTTTTCTTCCAATCTTCAAGTGTTAGTTCCTTTTTATTTTTATAAGAATCTGATAAATAGCTATTTATTAGTTTAGGCTCTATACTTCTTTTCTTAATTAATACATCAGATATAATACTAAAAACTTTACCAATGCCTTTAGCTGCATATTGGCCTATTAAAATTATTAAATCTTTCAGGTCTTTCATTGTATAACTTATTTTAAATATTCTACAAATATGTTTTATCTTATGTTCTAAATACTGTTCTCTATCTGTTTTTTGAGTTTTATAGATAATAGTATCGTTACCCTTATGAAAATATACTAAATCTCCTTTTTCTCCCTTTATTCTTGAATATGGGAAAAATTCTTTAATATTTTCTATGTAATTATATATTAAAGTCATAGACTTTGTTTTTAAGTCTAACATCTTTGCAATTTTTTGAGGATATATTTTAAGTCCTGTGCTTGGTTTATAGCTCATTAAAAGCCATAGTATTATTTTCTTTTCATTCACTTTAAGTCTTTTAAAGCTCCAACTATGAAGGAAAGCTCTGTTTATATTTATATATCCTTTTTCATCATCTTTCTTATCAGCAAATTTATTATTTAATATCTGTACATCAAAGTAATCTGCATTAAATTTACTAACTTTTATATATTGTTTTCTTTCTAATCCATTCAATGTATCGTAAAAAGTTTGTTTGCATACATCTATTTCAATCATAAGGTCTTTATAATAAATACCTTCCACTTTCCCAAATGGGTCTTGCCTTAGTGCTAAATACATAAATAAATCAAATTCTTTATTAGTTACATTTCTTTCTATATATGTATTACCTTCACTATCTTTTAGTTCTAAAAATTTTGGTTGTAATCTTTTTACGATAGAATTTGCTAATTTTGTATTTCCTATTCTCATTGATGATGCCCCCTCTTTTAGCAATTAAAAAAAGTCTATTGTGAGATTCCCACAACAGACTTAATTAGGCATAACATCAATTTTAAATGAATTTTTTCTTGAAATACAGCATACTTAATATTATAATAAAAGTGTATTTCAAAGTAAAATCTTATTGATGATGTCCTAAATAAGTGAGTGTTCGGGAAATCTCACTTACGGCCTATAAGGTACGGCCAATACCTTATGGGCCAAAATTCTTTTTTGTAAAATTTATTTAAAATATTATATTTCTGTGGATAAATTTTACTAAATATTGCACTTATTAACATTATACAACATGATTCGATAAGAGTAAACCCTATTTGTTTTACTGTAGTTTACGTAATAGCATAAAAAATTATTGAAATCAATATAAAAATCTTTATTGTGAAAGTTATTAAATATTTTATTGAATAAATGTTTGTTTTACTTGAAATTACTTAGCTTTAGTTTATTGAAAATATTATTGAATTACTTATTGAAGTTTTTAATGAAATTTTTATTGAATATCTAATCATAAAAATTTTTAAATTATTTTTCTGGTGGTTTTGAAAATAATTTTTTATACCAGGGTTGTTGTTTGTTTCTCCAATCTGTAAGCCTTTCATCAAATTTCTTAAAATGTTCTTCACTCTGACGCTGCATCTTACGTATTTCATCACGCAAATTATTATTATCTTCTATGACCTTTTCTAATAACTCTTTAGTAAATTCTAACTCCTTTTGTATTTCATCTGATACTGCTTTTTTAATTTCAGTAATTAATAATTCTTTTAATTCAATAGTTTTTTCATCAACTACGATAAGATTACTATTTTCTTCTTTTTTTATTAATCCTTTCTCTTGGAATAAAGCTTTTATCCCATCAAGAGACATACCTTTGCTCTTAAGGGCCAATATTTGCTCTAAAATTTCGACGTTTTCCTCTGTATAAATACGATTACCTGCTCCATCACGATTAATTTGAAGATTAAATTTGTTTTCATAATAATGTAGAGTTCGATAGGTTACTCCTAATCGTTCAGAAACTTCTCCAATACTGTAAAATATACCTTCCATAATTTAATTAACACTCCTTTACGTTGTAAGTAAGAGTAACGTAAGATATATCGTAATATATATACCGTAAGCGTATGTTATATATAACGTTAGAATAACTTATTACGTTATAGAAAAAACAAAAAAATATTTTTGTCTATATTTCATAATTAGCTATTTATTTTGTGTTTCCTCTAAAATTTTTAATCCTTTTTGCAAACTAGATTTATTTTCTTTCTCTGTTTCTTCTAAATATTTCAAACCATTTTTAATACCAATTTTAGATTGTTCATTTTGAATTTTTAATATTTCATCAACAGAAGGATATGGATATTCTGGTGCTGGTATTTTAGAAAAATTAAAATCAGGAGAAGGAAACAATACTTCTAGTCCTTTTGTAATTTTCTTTCCAGTTTCTTTACCTAATTTCTTGCTCTGTATCATTATATTTTCTTCAAATTTATTTAATTTTTCAGGTTCAATTTCTTTTTTAAACAAATCAAAAACAGTCAATCCAGTTCCTTCGAGTGATGGAAAAATTAGAGAAAAGCCTAACCAACCTAATATTGAAGAACTAAAAATAAAATTAAAAATTATCATATATAATAATATCTTACCTATTTTTTTCATAATATCCCTCCATTTTTTAAAAAGAATAATATTAATAGATGCAACGGATATAAACTATACTGTAAAAATCTATTTAATTTAAAATCATATTTATTTAATAAAAGAATTAAAAACGGTGAAAAAGAAGCAAAAAGTTGTATTGGGTCATATCTATAAACAAAAATACTTATTAATGTTAGTATGCTCTGATAATAAATAACAGATTCTTTATTCCAGAAGTAATAAAATATAAAAATAGTTATGATACCATAAATACCATATTGAAAATCAAAATATTCTGAAATAAACAATAATAATATTATGCTTAATACTTTAATATATAAAGAATAATTGCTATCATATAATCTTAAAATTATAAGGCCAATTAGTAATGAAAAACATATATTTGGTTCATAAGAATTAAAAAGCATAGTATAGGGTATTTGAGATAGAAGGGCTAACAATAAAATTCTTATTACATACTTTTCAAAATTCCTGGTATTTTTATATCCTCTTGCAATACCCCAAGCAAACAAAGGAAAAGATAATCTTCCAATAATACGAAAAATTTGTATAGTAGGAAAAAATACTATTCCTATATGGTCCAGGAACATTGAAAAATAAGCAATCAACATTAACAAGTTTTGTTCCTCCTTGACTATACATATAATAATAACGGCTTTATCAAAGCCGTAGATATTATTAAGAATAGGTTATTATTTTTAGAAATATTATAAATCAACATACCAGGTATCATTTTTATTAGCTTCTTCCAACTTTTGTTCAACTATTTTTAATAAATCATGGGCATTAATATTTTTATTAATACCTTTTTTTATTGCTTCTTCAGGTTTTTTACCTTCTGCCATAATGCTTATTACAAGATGTTCTGTCATTAAATCTGCTAAAGCTCCTACAGTACCAAAGCAAAATCTCCAATTTGTTGTAAATTTAAAAAGGGTAAAATGGCCATCATATTTTTCATTAGCAATATCTATACAATGTTGAAAAATTTCGTTAAAACTATTGTTAGATTCCATAAAAAAGTCCTCCTAATCTTCATCTTTATTTTCAATATTTTTAGATTCTGGCCTAACAGAAATATCAATTTTAGCATGTAAACAAACCATTCTCATATAATTGCTTGTAGTTATTCCTAAAAGATTTGCTTTCTCATTAATTATATTGTATTCTTCTTCTGTTACTCTCATTTGAAGTGTTTTATCTCTATCTGCCATAATTAAAACCTCCTATAAATTAATAAAAATGTACTGCAATTATACTACAATCATACTATGATTATTGGTATAAATAAACTTAAATATAACTTGTAATAATTTACTATTATTAAATATCAATACCATGTTCCAGTTGGAGAATAATGTAACCATTCACCATTTTTAAAATGAACTTCAATATATGATTTATGTTCTTTTACCTTAACTGGTATACAATCTTCTTTATATTTAGCTCCTTGACAAGAATTATGACATTTATATACTCTCATAAAAACTTCTTTTGCAGAATCAGATAATTTATTAAATCCTTTAACTTTATTAAAATCAATAGAAATATAATTATTTTCATTATTCATTATATAGTCCTCCTTTTTCATCTTCTTTATAGGCTTTTAAATTCATTCCACAATTAGGACAATAATTAATTTCTTCTTTATCACTTATAACTATTTCATAAGAAAGATGAAATATTAAAAATATAAAGGAAATTATTGACCATACAGTTATTTTTTGAGTAATTATAACCGAAAACATAGACATACCTGCTGTGAAAGAAATAATAATAGATATAAAGTTAAAATTTCTTTTAAATAATAAATCTTTCATAGTTAATTCATCTAAAGATATATTTAGTTTTCTAATCAATTCATAATATTTTCAATATGCTTTTCTTTAACTTCATTACTCACACAAGTAAAATCTTTTAATCTACTATATATGTTTTCTATTTCATCTTTTGTAAAAACTGTATTTGATTCCTTTACCATTTTGTTTAATAGTTTACTTAAATTATATCTATTAATTACTTTAACATTTTTTGATTGAGTGTATATATTTTTCAAGGTACATCTTTCACTAAATACAATTATAGATTTAAAATACTTATCATCTATATCTTTTAAGTATTTCTTTAAATATTTTATATGTGTGTTATTTTGCCATATAGGATTATAAAATTTTTCTTTATGTCCTGTTTTAAAAGTTTGTGTCCAATATTTACTATTCTCACTACCATATATCCAACCACTATAATTTTTTGATTCAAAGACATATATACCTGTTTCGTGTATGAATATTAAGTCAATTTCTGTTGTTTTATCATCTTCTTTAGGTAAATATATGTTTGTTAATATTTTTGAATTTCCTGGTATTTGCTCAAGTTTTAGATATGTTTGATATTCTCCATAATACCCTAAAAATTTAGCATGATTAAATATCCAATAAGTCAATAGATTTAAAAATGTTAAATTTGCCTCGTTTTTGTATTGACTATTATTAAATTTTTTTCTTTCTATATATATTTTATAAACAAGAAATATTATAGGAATTAAAATGAATATATTTAGCATACTTTATCAATCTCCTTTTTTATTTAAAATATGAAAGTCACACTCTTTAATCATTTTTAATGCTTCATAAAAAGTTAGTTTTATTTTATATTTTTTATAAAATCTATCCTGATAATCGAAAACTAAGCAGTTATAACAATAATAAGAATTTCTTTTAGGGTTTTTCTTTATCCAATATGTGCTTGTTTCTAAATTAATGATACCTTTACATCTTTTACATATTCTTTCATTCATTTTATCACCTTAATTAAATTAATTTTATAAATTTATCATGCTATTTCTTTTAATTGCTCCTCAATATTCATTAGCTCCATTTTGGATTTTACTATATTTTTCATAATTTCCGTTATTTCTGTATGTTCTTTTCCATGTTTCCAATAATACATATGTATATTGTATCTATCATATCGTCTATATCTTCTGAATTTATAAATGGGCCTGGGTCAAGATTAAATTTACTTAAAGCTATTGAATACTTTCCATTTTTTAGATAAATTTTTCCATAATAACTTTTAGCATTTGTAAGTTTTAAAATAGGAATTTCAGGTCAATTTTTTTTAACTTTATAAGCTACTAATTTTTTATTCAATGTTAGCCTAACTTCATAAATATTACCTTCTGTATCTTCAATTACATCAATTACTATATCATCTAAATATTCATTACTTGTAGCAATTCCTAAAATTCCATAATCTAAAGTTCTGATAGTTTGCAAATTTGCTCCCTCCTATTTAACACATTTATATTTATCTATAACAGGTGAAAAATCGTTAATATTTTTTATGTGTCCAATAGTATATATTCTTGCACAATTTGCATTTGTACAATCAAGCGAAACTTCATATCCATATCCAGAACCTTCTCCTGCCTCTGTATTCCAATCACAACCGGTATAACCTATTGATAACTTTAATACAGAACCACATTCATTGCATTTTAACATATTTAAACAACTCCTTTTTAATTTTATTTAAAATATAATTCTATAAATCTACTTTTTTATCCTTGCTCCTGGAATGTTTTTTATTCTAAAGTGGGGAGAATTATCTCCCCTTATTTATCTATTGTTATTGTAAATATTTTATTATCTACTGCTAATTGGCAAACTTCCATATTTATTGGTGCTATACCAAATTCATTATTAACTATTTGCTGAAAAATTTCTATCCAGTAGTCATTAATATATTCTTGAGGGTTTTTTTCTATTAGACTTAATTCTTTTGACTTGTTTTCCATTTTCAATACTCTCCTTTATTTATATTATTGCAGGGCTTTAAGGTAGCCCCTGGACCTTTATATGTTTTTTAATGTTTTTTTAAATTCTTTATATATTTCTTTTAATTCGTCAGCTTCTTCCTTATCGTATACTTGTACGGCATCACTATAGCTTGTAGCTGTTACAGTTGGGCATCTATGAAATTCAAAACCTTCATTTTCTATTCTTTCATACATTAAGTCTTATTTTAGTGACAATAAATCAATTTGCTGACTTTTAAAATTTGTCCATATTACCTCTGTTTTTATCCCTGCTTTTTCTGTTACTGTCTTTTTATGTTTTTTATTCCAATCACTAAGCATATTGTTGTATAATTCATTATCGTATCCTGATATAATTACTAAACCCTTATGTTTTTTTAATAACATCAATAGTTCTATATGGTCTTTTTCTCTCATCTCGTGTTTATATAACTTTCCTGACCTTGTAGATAGTAGATAGGGTGGGTCTGCATATATCAGAACATCTTCATTGTTATATTTATCTATGAGTTCTAATGCATCCATGTTTTCTATTTGTGCATCTTTTAATCTATCTGCTACTTGTTTAATTCTCTTAGGCACATCTTTCCATTGACTTGTCATACATGGACCTGCTTTTGTTGTTGAGTGTCGCCATCCTGTTTTTGAATAAGTTCTACTTCCAAAAGACTGCCAACACCTTACTAAAAATCTTCTTGCATTCTCTAAATTGTTATCTGTTTTCTCATAACTGTTGTAATATTCTTCTCGGGCCCAAGGTGTATATTCGATTAAATATTCTAATTCTTTAGGTTTTTCTCTAATAACTTTAAAAAAATTTATCACATCACTATCTATGTCATTTATTGTTTCAATTTTACTAAGTTTTTTATTAAAGAATACAGCTCCACTTCCAAAATACGGTTCTAAATAAACTTTATGTGGTGGTAATTGACTCACTATCCATTCGGCTAAATTCCATTTTGCCCCTGGATATTTTAGAATAGGCTTCATATTACGCCACCTTTCTCTCTCCACAAAATCTATTGTTTTCTCTAATTTGTCTTTGTTTTTTTCTGTTATTGTTATCCAAACTTTTCGTACTCTTTCGTCCTTAGGTAATGTCTTATCTTCTCCAAAGTATTCAAATTTTGTTCTCATTTAATCACCTTCTTATATAATTATCTTTCTAATATAATTATACCAAAATGTAGTGCAAATTGCAAACATAAAATATAAAAAAACAACACATATAGTTAAAAATAAAAATAATATGTAAACCAATTATAAAAAATATAAATTCCCCATTAAGGGGAATTAAAATTATATTCTAAAATCTATATCTATTGGTAGCGATTGAAGAATATGTATTATCTTTTCTTCGTCTAACTGTTTAAGTTTAGATATTGTATTTTCGGCAATATAGATAAGCTCTATTTCTTCTGTATTATTTTTTGCAACTTCTAATCTTTGAATTACTTTGATTTTATTCAGCTTATTAAAATTAACATCTTCAAAAAAATTATTAATGAGTTGACATTCTTCAAATGTAAACATATTATAACTCCTTTCACTGTACTAATTCTACACTTTCTATAGTTTTTGTAACTTCCTTTTGCATAGCTTTTTCATGGGCCTGGGTTTTCCTTTCTGTAAGTTGTGCTTTCTTTAAAGCATCTATTATCTCACTAAGCTCTTTAAATTCTTGCATATCATCTTTATTATAGTTTTGCTCTAGTTTTTTACCTTTTTCTTTATATATATTTTTTATATCTTTTATAGATAAATTATTACCACTTTTTTCATTAAGAGAATTTATCATAGATGCTGTTTTTTCTGATATATGCTTTATAGCCGGAAATTCATTTATATATTGATTTACAATTTTATCTTTAATATTTATATTGCTAGTCATAACATGTTCTTTATTTTGTAATTGAAGTTCCTTCTCTAACACTTTTTCAATTTTACTAATAATATCATTTGAAGTTTTTTGTATTAAATCAAATGACTGCTTTAACTCTTTAAGGTCCCTACCACTACTCCAACTTGCTAGATATTCAAATGAATATTGAGAAGTATCAACTCCAAAGCGATTTGATACAATAAAAGCAACACTTTCGGCTTGTACTTCTTTTGTAGCTCTATCAAGTAATTTACTAGATTCTGCACTATGTAACTTACTATGGGCATATTCATGTATAAGTGTTTTTGCTGTTTGGTTCAGGCTCATACCTTCTTTGATTGCTATTATATTTTCAAGTCTACTATAATATCCCTTAGCTCCACTTTCTATATTTTTAAATACAATCGGTGTTTCAGATATACTCTTTATAGCATTTACTATTTTTTCGGCATTAATACTATTACCTTGAAGTTCATTACAAAGTGTAGGCAGCTCTTTCCCATCTGTTTGTTTAATATCAAAAACAGAAACCTTCTTAAAATAAATACCTTCAATAGTTTTTTTCTCTTTTATTACTTCACCAGTTTTAGGGTCTTTAATAGGTTCATTTGTTTTTGGGTCTATCTTATCAACCCATTTATCATATTTATAAGGACATGGTGCAAGTATTCCTATTCCTTTTTCTCCTTTTTTAACATATCTACCTAATTTTTGCCATGTTTTATATCCGGCCACTCTTGTTGCATCTGGCCTTTGAAGAAATATAAGCATAGCATTATTGAAGCTGTAATTATGAAATTGAGATTGAACTTTTAAAAATTCCTTATATTTTTCACTGTCCATTGTTTCTTTTATACCATTTTCTAATTTTTCCATAATCTCTTTAGTTTTATTATCCATAATAACAATATCCTCCTTTCAGGTAGATGTTATAGCTACCTGGTCCTGTGTTTCTTTATCAGGGGTTATATATTGTTTACTTATTAAAATCTTACCTTTTTCAATTACTGTTAATTCTTTTATTTTTAATTCTTGTTGTCCTTTTATGTAGTAATTATCATGTTGAACGATAAATGTTTCAGGGTAATAACAAATATTATCTTGGGCCAAACATAAGTGAAGATAATAATTTCCTTTGTCTTGATATAGAATTATATCAGATTGTAGTTTTGAGGAAGGAACTTTAGATTTGTCAAAATTTATAACAACCTTTTCAAATAGCATATTATTTAAGTAATTAAAATTATCAATTCTATCTTTAATCTTATCAAAAAACACACTTTTACTAATTTGAGAATAAGTGATTTTACCTTTCTCAATATTTTTATAAATATTTGTTGCTGTATTATTTTTAGTAATAACTAAAGGAGCTATATCTGTAAGTTTACCTAAACCTAATAAATGATGAAAATGTTTTTTAGCAAAATAAACTCTGATTTTCATATCATTTTCAAATATATAATAATAATCTTTGCCAAAAAGTTTTTTAAACTCTAAAGCACATTTTTTTAATTTATCCAATAAAAACACCCACCATATCAAAAAAAAGTAAAAACGCTTTGGAAAGATTCCAAAGCGTTTGATTTCCTTTAAATGTGCATTTTTTACATTTCGGATAGATTATCCTAGTCAGGAAATGGCTTAATGCACAAACCAGCTTGGAACTTCCACGCTCACTTGCCTGACAAAGCGATACGTTTCATTAGTCAATTATATTATAACCTAAATTCTATAATTTTACAATAAAAATTTGATATAAAAATATGTAAAATCCAAATGCTTTCTAATTATTCCTAACATATCTTAATTAGTATTTTTATTTTCAAAATCTTTAACTCTACGATAAAAAGTGTTAGGCTTCATATTAACTTTTCTCATAAATTCTCTGGCAGTAATTTCTCCGGCTTTCCACTTTGGATATAATTTTTTAAATTCAGGAGTTATTTTAATTTTAGGCCTACCAAATTTCACACCTTTTTGCTTTGCTACTTCAATACCTTCTTTTTGTCTTTCACGAATATTTTCCCTTTCTAATTCATACATAGATGCAAATATAGTAGCTATCATTTTTCCCTGGGGTGTTGTAGTGTCTATTGGCTCCTTAAGACATACAATATTAACACCTTTTTCTTTGAATATCTCCATCAATTCTAAAAAATCTTTAGTGTTTCTTGCAAGTCTTGAAATGCTTACAAAATATACCGTGTCACCTTCTCTAATAAAATCTAACATTTTATTTAGTTGTGGCCTTTTTTTGTTTTTTCCACTAATCTTATCAATAAAAAATTTTTCTATACCATAGTTTTCAAGCATAGATTTTTGTCTATCAATTTTTTGGTCTGAACTGGATATTCTTATGTACCCTATATTCATATTTTCACCCCTATTAAATCCCTGGTATTGTCAAAAGTTTTTGTTTAAAATGCCTGCGAACTTAGTATTTGCAAGGATTTAGGGTTCACCTCCCCTTAATCCATCCCTTTCTGCTTGTTAGTTACCTAAATATTTGCGTTAAAATCTTTGTCAAGGTCAGGCTGAAAGCCTGTTCATTTCAACCTTTACAAAGATTTTATAAGCAAATTATAATTCTTTATTACAGGCAGAAATGATAAGTTTTCAGAATATTTTTTTCATAATTCTTTTGACAGTACCAAATCCCTATTAAATCATTTTCAAAGATATAATAATAAAAATGTTTCAAAAATACAAGTGAATAATGACATGTTTCAAAATAATAGAAATGAAAATATGAAATATAGAAATTGTTCTATTTAATAAAGTGTACTTTTTGAAATAATGACTATAAAAAAACCTCAATAATACCTTTTATTGTTTCAATTTCATTATTCAAATATTTAATAAGTTCAATATTTGGTTCACAGTTATTTTTTTCATTTTTTATTTTCTCATCTATAACAAGCCATTTTTTATATAATATCCAAAGTATATATTGTATTTGTTTTTTACTTAATTCTACAAACAATATCCAAAAACCTCCTTAAAAACAAAGGTACTATACCCCTAATAACATCAAAAAAACGTTAATATGGGCCGTATAAGAGTTCCATAATGTGTAAATACAAATAGAAAGTATTTATTTTGCATCATTATACGAAATATTAAACATTAAATAATGTTTTTCAGGTCTATTTTCATATTTATAATTTTTAGCAACTTATTCTATAAATACTTTTAATAATTTATTATCATAATGTTCCTTTTCGGCAATCATAATTTCCAAAGCTTTCTTTATAGATAATTTTTTTCTGTAAGGTCTATCCATAGTCAGTGCATCAAATACATCACATATTTTTATTATTCTAGCTCCTATAGGTATATCTTCACCTTTTAAACCATTAGGGTATCCTGTACCATTAAAATTTTCATGGTGATGTAAAATATTTAAAGCTATTTCATTTGAATATCCTAAATTTAATACTTCATTATAGCTATATATTGGGTGATTATTTATATGTTTTTTTTCACTATCTGACAGTTTACCAGGTTTATTAAGAATTTTTTGAGATAAATAGGCTTTTCCTATGTCGTGGAATAAACTAGATATATATATATTATCTTTAAAATTTTTCTTAAAACCTATAAGAGTAGCTAATTTTAAACTTTGATTAGCCACTCGAACACCGTGTCTTATATCTTCAATATTAATTATCATTTAAAAATCTCTCCTTTTACTTAATCTAAACTTTTTAATTTTAAAACAACTTTTCTGGCATCAATTTTAAATTCCTTATCATATCCTTTAATTGGTGCATCTATACATATAATGTGATAATCAGGATTTGAAATATAAGAAAATGTACTGCTCCAATATCCTTCATATTGGCCTGTAGCTATAAAATTACCTTCAACATCATATATATCTACTAAATCAAGGGATTCTATTATTTCATAACCATTATTATAGATTGTACTTATTTCATATCCTACAGTTTTATCGAATGCGATATCTATACCTTGCTCTATCATTTCTCCAATGTTAAGAACATCTTTTGTTTTTGAGTAGGACCTATTATCAACTAATTTTTCAAAACCTGGTTTTTTATCTAGCTCATTAAAAAAGGCTTTAGCTCTATGTGCTGGTAAAAAGTCAGTAAAGAACCAACTACATAATAATATTAAAATAATACTCCAAATAATAGTTCTTCCTAAATGATCCATAATAAATTCAACTAAAAAATTTCTTCTATCCATAGAAATAAACAACTCCTTTCATAATCTTTAATAAATATATTATAGGCAAGGGGATATACCCCTTGCACTAATTACTTTACATATGATAAAATCAAAGTACAGCAATTAAATATTCTTTGAGTATGAAAATTTTGAGTATGAAAAACTGTTTGAGTATATATTTTTTTGGTCGGAATATACTTGAATAGTTTTTCTTTTTTTGTTTAAAGAATGTTTATTATTAACAAATAACCTGGTCCATTTTATAATATCTTCTTTTATACCTGGTACTGATGAGAATATAAATACCCAGATTAAAGGAATAAACAAACCTCTTATAACAATATCTAATAAATCTAAAATTTTAGTTAGCTCCATTATTTGTACCTCCTCCAATAAGTTTTTTTTGTGCATTTACTATAAGTTTGTCTAATTCTTGGCTAATTTCAACAATTTCTTTTTTGTTAATTCATTAAAATTATTAGCAACTTCATTATTCAGTTTATTTCTTAAAAAAATTAACTTGTCCATTTTTACCCCCCTTTCTTAATTATCTTTCTAATATAATTATACAAAATGTAATGCAAATTACAAACATAAGATATAAAAAACAATACAAAATTATTTTGCGATAAAAAAAGCCTGGATATTTCCAGACTATAAATTTATTTAAAAACTAATTTAGTTTTTTTCTTTTTGTTATTCTTTTTATTATCATCAAATTTTAATTCATAGTTCCAATAACCAGTATCAGTGTTTTTCTTTATATATATAATAGCATCAAATTTAACATTTTCTTTATTAGGTGCTAATGCTAAAATAAAAGTGTACCAATTTTAATGCTCTGCTAAATAAAAAATGTACCACTCAATCAACTCTTCCCATATAATTAAGTTTGGACAACTAAATTGTATGGGGGGATATG
>JAALLR010000115.1_pt1 | contig 30617 bp, 30 predicted proteins | sample 7245931 | NCBI WGS metagenome assembly JAALLR01 (sample SAMN13049201, study PRJNA578106) | oil field metagenome | isolation source: filtered produced water from oil reservoir B9 | place: USA:offshore Texas | collected 2016 | reverse complement strand
TAATCAACCAGTAAGAAAAATAGGTTAAAAATAGAAAGACATATAAACTAGTAAAACCATAAAAAAAGGTAGAAAGCATAGGGTCTGAAAGACACATCCATTAAAACAAGGATGGAAACAAAAACAGACCATAAATAATGAAAAAACATATTTTTTGTCTGAAAGACACATCCATTAAAACAAGGATGGAAACTAATCCTTTAAGGTGATTAGCATGAAAAAACTATTTATGTCTGAAAGACACATCCATTAAAACAAGGATGGAAACTCTATAAATAACTTACCAAATGACACAGAAAATAGTCTGAAAGACACATCCATTAAAACAAGGATGGAAACAATCTAAACAAAGGGGAAGGAAGAGGAAAATAAATGTCTGAAAGACACATCCATTAAAACAAGGATGGAAACACCGCACTGTCTAATTACTTAGAATCCAATGGCAGTCTGAAAGACACATCCATTAAAACAAGGATGGAAACGCTCAAAAAAATGTAACAATGTAACAACGATAATGTCTGAAAGACACATCCATTAAAACAAGGATGGAAACCAAAATGGACATAATTCAAAGTATTCCATTAAAGTCTGAAAGACACATCCATTAAAACAAGGATGGAAACTCATGAATATTCACGTCTGAAAGACACATCCATTAAAACAAGGATGGAAACTACTCTTCATTACGCTCAACCTCCATTATATTTTATGTCTGAAAGACACATCCATTAAAACAAGGATGGAAACTAATATTCACAATCTATACATTCGTGTAAATCACAAGTCTGAAAGACACATCCATTATCTTAAAATCCCTACGGATTCTCGACGAAACCTTCAGTTTCGTGAGTCAGTAAATCCTTAGGATTTACTTCGATTAAAAAATCAAACAACTGGTTGTTTGATTAAACAAGGATGGAAATATAAGTTAAAAGGATGTTAAAAAAAGAATAAGTTTGAAAAACATTATTTTATTTGGATCCAACCTTTTCTAAAGGTTGGAAATCAAACAACTACGTTGTTTGATTAAACAAAGATGGAAACATTCCGTTATATTTCAAAAAAAAAGAAGGAAACAGAAACAGCAAAAGATAGGAACTTATAAATTCAGCACTTCTAAAATATTCCTCAAACCTTCATCTTTATCAATAACCTGAGCTCGGACTTCCCTTAAGATTCTCTGGATTGTAAATTTTCTCATCTGTTTGTGATTGTGTGATTTTTTAAGTAATTTACATCCATAGGATTGTTTTATTTCAATTCCACTTTTTCTTAAAAGTTCCCTACTTTCGTTTTTTGTTAAAACTAAAAATGAAGGCATATTGATTCTTATTATGCCGTTTTCCTCAGCAACTATTGATAAGTATCCGACAGAGAGCATGTCGCCGTATATTATGTACTTAATATCGTTATTCGCCGCATACTCTAAAATTGATCGTTCTACTGCACTGTGGCATCTTCCACATGGGTGATACTTTCCAGCTATAACGTCTTCAAAAATCTCACTTAAGTCTATCTCCACAAATTCATGCTTTATTTTTAAAGCATCTGCAGTATTTTTTACCCTTTTTTTGTTTTCCTCCACCATAATATAGTCTGAGAAGGCAGTAACTCCAGTTACATCAAAAATCTTTTTAGAAATTGTTGCAGATGCGGTACTATCTACACCACCACTGAAAGCCACGATAGCTTTCGGTTTATCATTTTCAACATCGGTATTACTTAAGAAGTTTAAGAGCTCATCTAAACCGTTTTCTTTAAACCGGCCGGATTCGAAAGCCAAAGGCTTCCGTAAGTCTAATAGTTTTTTTAAATTTTCATAGACTTGATCTGGGATTAAATCCTTTTTGTAAATTGAATCAAGGGCCTTCATAGAAGCGTTTAGTCTAACCTCTTTAATTCTCGGGTCCATAAAAATACCTCTTAAAGATTAAAATAGATAGTATGGTGTAGGTCTCTAAAATTATTCCTTCCTCTGGCATGGCAACAAAAAATATAAAAGTTATAATTTTCCAGTTAGTCCAAATTCAATGATTTGGTCAAATAAAAATCTTGCGTCATGTGGTCCAGGTCCAGCTTCTGGGTGGTGCTGAACACTCCATGCCACCACTTTTCCACTTTCTGCATCTTCAAATTTACAGATTCCTTCTACTGTGTTATCGTTTAAGTTTATATGTAGTATTTCAACATTTTCAGGCATCATGCTTTTTTCTGTTGCAAATCCATGGTTTTGGGAAGTTATATGAACTTTACCTGTTTTTAAGTCTTTAACTGGCTGGTTTCCTCCCCTATGGCCAAATTTAAGTTTGTAGGTTTTTCCACCTAATGCCAATGTAATAATTTGATGCCCTAAACAAATCCCAGTTACAGGAATCTTTCCAATTAATGATTTAACGGTATTTATTGTTTCATTAACTCTTATAGGATCTCCAGGACCATTTGATACTAAAACAAAGTCTGGATTATATTTTAAAATTTCTTCTTCTGTGGTGTTGTAAGGAACCTGTATGACCTTACAACCTCTGTCTGTTAAACACTTAATTATGCTTTTTTTAACTCCACAGTCTATTAAAACACAAACCGCCTTTTCCTCTACACCTTCCACTTCATGAACTATAACTTCTTTTGTTGAAACTTCAGGAACTAGGTCTATTTCTGATAAGTCTTTGTGGGATTTTGCCTTTTTTATGAATTCTTCTATTTCTGAATCACCAATAGGTTCTGATGATGTTTTTAATAAGGCTCTAACAACACCTTTTGATCTTATTTTTCTTGTTATAAATCTGGTGTCAATTTCTGCTATTCCTGGGATATCGTATTTCTTTAAAAAGTCGTCTAAATCCTTACTTGTAATATCTTTTACAACAAAACCTTCTGCTTTGATACCCTCTGATTCGTACCAGTCTTCTTTAACTCCGTAGTTCCCTTCCAAAGGGTAAGTCATGGTAACAATCTGCCCTTTATATGACGGATCTGTAAGTATTTCAACATAACCAGTCATACTCGTGTTAAATACCAATTCTCCCAAAACTTCTTTTTCAGCACCAAATCCTTTTCCTTTTAAAACTGTTCCATCTTCTAAAACTAAAATTCCATACATGCTGTTCCACCATAAATATTTTTTATAATATATGGCATTATATTATTTATCCGTTCGCGTCATGTTTTTATATTAATGAGTATAGTTGTTCTGCAATTGAAATAACATATTTATGCTAATAATAGAAAGTCGTTTACATTATAATATTGGGTGAAATCTTCGATTTCACTACTTGTACCTCTGGTTCCGATTAGACGAAACCTTATTCCGCAAACGACCATAATTGTAGTAATTGTTTAATAATGTATTAATTATTTAAATAATTAGATTATATAAATTCAATAGTTGTACATGATATTCATAACATGATATTCGTACGTATATTTTTATTTTAAATTTGTTAATTATCAGAAGGTGATTTAATGCCAAAGATTCTTATAACTGACCCTTTACATGATGACGCTGTGGAAATATTGAAAGAAGCAGGAGATGTTGAAATAGCCACCGGTTTAACTACCGAAGAGTTAAAAGAAAAAATCAAGGACGTAGATGCTTTGGTTGTTAGAAGTGGAACAAAAGTTACTCGAGAAATAATTGAAGCTTCAGAGAAGCTCAAAGTTATTGCAAGAGCTGGAGTAGGTGTGGATAACGTAGATATGGAAGCTGCCACCGAAAAAGGTATTGTTGTAGTCAATGCTCCAGATGCATCATCAATTTCAGTGGCTGAATTGACACTTGGTTTAATGCTTTCAGCAGCTAGAAACATACCACAAGCTACCGCATCACTGAAAAGAGGGGAATGGGACAGAAAATCATTTAAAGGTTTTGAGCTCTACGGAAAAACACTTGGTATCATTGGGTTAGGTAGAATTGGTCAGCAAGTGGCTAAGAGAGCTCAGGCATTTGGGATGAATATTGTGGCTTACGATCCATACATTCCAGAGGATGTGGCAAATGATTTAGGAATTAAGTTAATGGAAGTAGATGAATTATGCGAGTGCAGTGATTTCATAACCCTTCACGTTCCAGTAACTCCAAAAACAAAACACATGATCGGCAAAAAACAGATAGACTTAATGAAGAAGAATGCTGTGATAGTCAACTGTGCAAGGGGAGGATTAATCGACGAAAAACCACTTTACGAAGCTTTGAAAAATGGAAAAATAAGAGCTGCTGCACTGGATGTATTTGAAGAAGAACCTCCAAAAGGAAACCCATTGTTGACACTTGACAATGTAATTGGAACTCCTCACCAAGGAGCTTCTACAGAAGAGGCTCAGAAAAGTGCAGGTACAATTGTTGCAGAGCAAGTTCTCAAAATTTTAAGAGGAGAACCTGCAGAAAACGTGGTAAATTTACCAGTTCTCCCAGCTGAAAAAATTAGCAAGCTGAGACCTTATATGGTACTTGCAGAAAAAATGGGTACAATGGCAATACAGTTACTTGATAAATCTATAGAAAGAGTTGAAATAATATACATGGGAGAGCTTGCAAAAGAGAAGACAGAGATGATAAAAAGAACATTCTTAATGGGTATATTGTCTCCAATTTTACTTGCAGGGGTTAATTTGGTAAACGCTCCTTCAATAGCAAAAAACAGAAATATTAAGGTTATAGAGGGCACAATGTCAGAAAGTGACTATGGAAGCGCCATAAAAATCATTGCAAAGGGAAAGAAAGAGGAAATTTCAATAGTCGGTACTGTAGTAGATAATGATCCAGTATTCCGTGAAATAAACGGATATAACGTAAATATCAAACCAGAAGGGGTAATATGTATAATTAGACATATAGACAGGCCTGGAATGGTTGGTAAGGTCGGTATAATATTAGGTGATCACGGTATAAACATAGCTGGAATGCAAGTTGGTAGAACAGAGCCTGGCGGACACAGCATCATGATTTTAGATGTTGACCATATGATACCTGAAGAAGTTTTAGAGGATTTAAAGAAGGTTGATAATATCATGGATGCAAAAGTCATAAACATGTAACTTTACGAAACCACCACGTTGTAGTGGTTTTCGAATCCAATAGGTTAAAAAATAAATAAAATGCTATTTTATTTTTATTTATTATTTTATTATTTAGGTGATAGATATAACAACCAGTATTATAATTGGGCTTATAATTGCATTTTTATATGGTGTAGGAACATTTTTTGCAAAAATAGTATCTGACAAAGACCCGTTTTTACAGTGGATAATAGTAAACATAGTAGGTATAATATTATGTGTATATATTGTGGTAAAAGAGCCTGAAAGGTTACAGTTATTACATGGAAAAATACTTGTATATGGTGTAATTTCTGCATTAATGGTTGTAATAGGTTCGCTACTACTGTACTATGGCCTTCATAAAGGTAAAGCCAGTGTTATAGTTCCATTATCATCAATAGGTCCTGCAATAACTGCAATTTTAGCAATAGTATTTTTAAAAGAGCAACTATCCTATTCTCAAATGTTTGGGATAGTTTTGATAGTTTCGGGAGTTATTTTACTGTCTATAAATAGCTAATTCTAAAATAGAGAGTGTTTATAAAGTAATATGATCTTAAAAACTAAATACATATAAAATAATTCAAAATAATTTAAATTTATTTATAGTTTAAGAAGTTTCCTAGCCCCCTGAGCTCCGAGCTGTAATTTTAATGCTTTCAATATCTCCATTACATCTTCCATATTTTCCGCATCTTCTAAGGCTTTGTTAAATACTTCTTTTTTATTAGGGTCCACCAGTTCGATAAGGTATTCAACAGTGGTTACAAGTTCAATATATTTGCTATCATTTTTTATTTGAGTTTGAATTTCTTCAATGGCTTTTTTCACATTTTCAGATACCAAAAATATCACCCAACTAACTCTTAGTGCATAATTTATGTTTATTGTTATATTTAAATTTTGACAATCAAGTTGTAAAAATATTAAAAAGATGCATAATGACAAACATATAAAAGTTCAAAAAATTAATAAAAAATTAACATACGATGTAGAAAAAAGTTTATTATTGTTTTATAGTTAAAATTAACTCCCTTATTATTTTAGCAGCGGTAATTGCTGTTATATTGCCCATATCGTAATGTGGAGAGACTTCAACAACATCGAAACCAACAATTTTATCCCCAATATCCTTTAAAAGATACAATGCGTTAATTAATTCCTTTGAGGAAACTCCGCACGGTTCTGGAGTACCAGTTCCCGGTGCAAATGCAGGGTCTAAAACATCAATATCTATTGTAACATAAACTGGTTTGTCGAGCTCTTTTATTTTTTCTATATCTTCCTTTGTAGGCATTTCCATAGATATGTTTGTGTTTTTCCACCCAAACTCCCATTCCTCTTCGTCTCCGCTTCTTATTCCAAACTGGTATATGTCCTTTGTTAAATCGTAGCATCTCCTGATAACACTGGCATGTGAATGTTCATTACCTAAATACTCTTCCCTTAAATCACAGTGGGCATCGAAGTGAATAACTGCTAAATCTTTATAAACTTCTTTGGCAGCTTTAACTATCGGGTAGGTTGTAGAGTGGTCCCCACCTATCATTATAGGTATTTTACCTGAGCTCATTATCTTCTTAGATGCATTAAAAGCCCGTTCAATTATTTGGTCCTGGGAACCTTCCATACTTAAATCATAAAGATCACAGATTTTTAAATTTACCAGGTCCTTTTTTAAAATAGGGCTATATGTTTCCAGCCCCCATGATGCCTTTCTAACTGCATCAGGTCCAAATCTTGCTCCAGGTCTATATGACGTAGTGGCGTCAAATGGGATTCCAAAAATTACAAAATCTGCATTTTCAAAAGTTTCATAGGCACATATAAATTTGGAGTAGTCTTCAAAATACATTTTATCACCTAATAAAAATAATAAAAAAGAGAAGTTTGTTTTATTTAATCACTGAACGAAGTGAAGTGATTTAAAACTTTCGTTTTAAATTCTCTCATTCTTCGAGAAACTATAAATCCGAAGGATTTTATTTAATTATTCTTTTAAAAATCTAGGTGTGGCTAAAAATACTCCCCTATGGACTTCCTCGTCGTAGTATTTAGTTTCCATTTTTGAAACTTTTTCTTTGATTTTTTCCATGTCTGCAGTTAATGGGTCGTGTTTCTTAGATGCCATTGTGAAGCTCCAGAATCCGCTTGGGTAGGTAGGTATTGAACAAACGTATGGTTTGATAATTTCAAAGCCTGCTTCTTTTAAGTGTCCTTTAATTTTGAGTATTAAGTCTTTGTGGAACAATGGACTTTCAGTTTGCTGAACAATTATTCCATCATCATTTAAGCAATTAAATAGGTTTTTGTAGAATTCCCTTTCAAACAAACCTGCTGCAGGACCTACTGGATCTGGACAGTCAACAAGAATAACATCGTATTTTTCCTCTGTTTCAGCGACGTATTTAATTCCATCTGTGAACATTGTTTTTACTTTTTCATTGTCTATTGCACAGCTGAGTGTAGGAAGATATTTTTTACATACTTCAACGACTTTTTCGTCTAATTCAACAAAATCAACATGTTCTACACTTTCGTGTTTCAGGACTTCTCTAACTGTACCTCCGTCTCCCCCTCCAATAACCAAAACTTTCTTTGGATTTGGATGTGTAAATAGGGCAGGATGAGATATTAATTCATGGTATATAAATTCGTCTCTTTCGGTAGTTTGGTATGTACCATCTAAAACTAGTATTTTACCGTATTCTAAGGTATCCAGTATTTGAATTTCCTGATATTCTGAATTTCCTGAATACAATACATCCCTGACCTTTGCAGACAATGCTAGATTTTTTGTTTGGTATTCTGAAAACCATATTTCGCACTTCATTTGCATTCCTCCTTTTTAACCATTACTCCCCTTTTAATGTCTATGACCTCAATGTTTTCTGGTTCTAAAAAGGCTTTTATCGTTGGTATAGTCTCTTCAGGATTTACGTGCTGTCCGCAAGTAAAAACATCCATTGCTGCATATCCCAATTCTGGCCAGGTATGTATGCTGATATGACTTTCAGCCAACACCGCTACCCCTGTAACCCCTTGAGGACAGAATTTGTGTGTTTTTACGCATATCAATGTGGCCCCACATGCCTCAACTGCATCTTTAAGCATTTTTTCAATACCTTCTCTGTCATCCAACGCCTGACTTTTGCATCCCCAGAGCTCGAGGATTATGTGTTTTCCCAGAGATTCCAATATTTACACCTCCTTTATGGTTATTTTTTGTTGTATGTTTTAAATTACGCACTATCATCATGTTACCATGCCATATTCCCCATATGTACACAAAATATATGGTGGAAAGTTTTATTTAAATATATATTTATATGTGCATAATATGCGATGTTACTTGTACCACAATGCAGCAGCAGCAAATGCACAGCCTACTTTTTCCACAGTGTGTTCTATAGCTATTGATTCAATTCTATCGATTTCCCAGCCTCTCATTTCAAATCCTTCTTTTGCCATCTCTCTAACAGTCTCTTCAGCTTCTTTTTTACCGCAAACGCCTTCATATTCCATAATTAATCCACAGAGTTCTTTATCTTTCGGAATAGCAATACTAATTGAAGCTGCGATAGTTTCCCCTTTTACATCACTTATTTGGTAACCGTAAGCAGTAGGAACTAAGGAACCCATTGGAATCTTTGGCAATGGTACAATTTCTGCTTTTGGTGGCATAATACTACTAATTCTAATTAAGTTTAAGTTTCCAATACCTGATTTTAACAAAGCCATGTCAAATGCGTTTAATGCAATATCTGCATCTCCGGTACCTGCAACAAGTGATACTGTATTTGGGACGTCAAATGGTGAGTGAATAGGACTTTTTTTGATCATAAAAATAGACACCTCCTGTATTTCATAGTGTAGTAAGGAGCAATCCTCAGCAAACCTGGTTTGCATAGATTAGGAAGTTGGATAATCTATGATTATTCAACTAATCCATGGGATTTTGCTCAATTTAAATTTTATAAATTTTTAATGAATATAAAAAATAAGGGTTAAATAATTTCAAACAAAGTACAATATTCATATATATAAACTATTCGGTTGGAAAAAGAATATGTGAAAATTATTTGTTATTAATTTATTTCTTAATTTTTGCAAGTATTTCAATGATTAGACAAGATCCCCCTGGATTCGTAGTTTTAACTTCCTTTAGTCGCTTCGATTAGACGATTTTGCAGTATTTCAAAAATTTGTTATAGGTGCTGTCCTGAGTAAGGAGCTCCCTACAACCTATTACAATTAACTTTCTTTTAGCTCTCGTAACAGCCACATTTAATCTTCTTAAGTCCTTTAGGAATCCGAATTTTTCAGTTCTAACAAAAGAAATCACAATAGCATCTTCTTCCCTTCCCTGAAATCCATCAACCGATTTAACCTCTATTTCATCATCTTTTAACATTTTAGATAGGTATTTAACCTGGGCATCGTAGGGTGTAATCACGCTGACCGGAATATTGTATTTTCTTAATTTGGAAACTACTTCAACTACTTTTTTGGCTTCTTCTTCGTTGTAGTAGGATTTGAAGTCGTCCCTTTTTTCTTCACCACGAACATCGATGAAAATAATTGGATCTTCGTTTATTATATCAATATCTTCTTCATCTGTTTCAACATCCTTTATCAGATCCATAATATTATGCTTTCTTACGGATTTGTAAGGCTTTAGTTTATTCTCATAGAACATTTCATTTGAGAACTTCATGATTTTTTCGTTCATCCTGTATTGAATCTGGAGGATGCTGGAAAAATCGGAATATAAATTGATCATCCTTTCGAAAAGTGTCTGTTTAAGTTCCTCCTCTTCACTTAATACTGTAGGAGGAAGCTGTTTATGATCTCCAGATATTATGACCTTCTGTGATTTAACTATCGGTATGAGCGACGAAGGTTCCATAGACTGACTACCTTCGTCTATAACGCATACATCGAATTTAAAACCTTCTAAAACCTCACTTCCAGCCATGGAGTTGGTAGCTACGATTATATCGCTTTTTGTTAAAATATCGTTTACTATCTCTTTTTCGGTTTTTTCTAGGAGCTCCCTCAAATGCCTTATTCTCTCATTGATTTTTATCCATTCCGCCATTTTTTTAATTATTTCCTTAGGCACTCCTCTTATATCCCTATCCAACTTGGAAAAAATAATTATTTCATCGTCACTTAGTCCTCTTCTCCATTTTGGATTTGGTTTTTTAAACTTATTCCTTTTTTCTACCAGTTTTTTGATTTCTTCCTTTAGGGATTTAATTTTATTGTAATCCTTATGTTCTGTTATTTTATGATACAGTGAGTGCTTTATGAGCTCTTTTGATATTCTTGTAGGGTGACCTATTCTAACTATATTGAATCTGTCTTCATACTTTGATAAGTTGGTTAGTATGTTATCTACTGCAATGTTCGAATCCGCTGTAGCAAGAACTTTATTTTTTCTGTTACATTCCTGTAGTATAACTTCAGAAATTGTTCTTGTTTTTCCTGTTCCCGGAGGTCCATGTATTAAATATATATCAAAGGATTTTAAGGCATTTTTCACAGCTTCCTTTTGGTATTTATTTAAATTATCGTCAAAAAATTTCACTGAAATATCTCTTTTGGTGTATTTTGGTTCTTCAATACCTAAAACTATGTTGGTAAGTCTAGTATCTAGTTTTTCAAAGGTATCCAATGCCTTTACCATTCTTTTAAATGTAATATCGTTGATGTACAAGTCAATTCTAACGTTTTTTAACGCCCATTTTGGAATATTTTCAAGTGAAACATCTATGTAGTTTTTCCCAACTTCTACAACGTTTCCAAGTAAATCACTGGCAAGAGGGTCGTATTTGCTGATTAAGACAACATCTCCAGTTGAAATATCTAATTTTTTAAACGGCTCTCTCCTTCCGTATCTTACAATATACTCCCCAAATATTTCCCCTTTTATTTTACCATCTAAATTTAAAATAGCTCTACCTACATCTTCCCTTTTTCTTCCGAGTTTTTTTATTTCATTCCTGTGAAACTCTATTTCATGTTTTCTTTCTTTTTCGATTAGCTTTTTAAATTTGTTAACATATATTTGTTTTAACGTCATAATACCACATAATTATAGTTAAAGACAAAACCTTTTAGAAAAAGGTTTTGATTGAACGAAAACCTAACGGTTTTCATAGCTCACCAACTTCGTTGGTGATTCCAAAACCCGATACCTACTCAACTTCGTTGAGTAGGTATATTTTGAAGGATATATTTAAGTTTGTTATGTCGGGCACTATAATTTGTTTATTAAACATTATAAGTGTGTGGATATTAGTATAAGGTAATGGTAAGGATAATATAAATTATAGCACTAACGTTGGGTGTATTTATGAAAATCCTAATAATAACTGGAAAACAGGCTTATTCAAAGGTAAAAAGTGCCGTAAAGAATTACAACTATGTAGATGTTCATATGGCTGACATTTCAATAGCTGCTTTTTTAACTCCTAATTTGATAGTAAGGGAAATTAAGAATATAGAATCAAAGAACAATATAAAACTACATGAAATATATGATTTTGTTTTGGTTACTGGATTAATTAGACATGATTTAAAGAAGGTTGAAGATGAAACTGGAATTAAGTGTTTTAAATCTACCCGGGAAGCTTCCGATATTCCGATTTTAATAAACAACCTCGACAAAATAAAGTTATCGACAAAAGAATATGCAGATAATCAGATTATAAGATTTATAAAACAAAAGGCTGAAGAAGAGATAAAAAAGGCAGAAGAAAAACCAATTGAAGGCAAAAACAACATAAAAATCGGAAACTTAAAAGTTGGTGACGACTACCCAATGAGAGTTTTAGGGGAGATTGTACATGTGCCTTGGCTCAGTGATAAGGAATTGGAAAGAAAGATAAATTATTATGTCGAAAGCGGGGCAGATATGATAGACTTGGGGATGATTAGCAACGAAAACCATGCAGATGAATTAAAAAGAATAATAAAAATTGCAAGAGATGTCACAGACAAACCTATAAGTGTTGATACATTAAATACCGAAGAATTGATAGAAGCCATAAATCTGGATGTTGACATGATTTTAAGTGTTGATGCTGGAAATGTTGATGAGCTCCTACCTCATCTAAAAGAGGGTAATACTGCAGCAGTGGTCCTTCCAACAAACTATAAACTTAATCATGTCCCTGAAACAATAGAGACAAAAATAACTGATTTGGAAAAAAACATACAAAAGCTGCTGGAGAACGATATAAAAGTTGTTGCAGACCCTATTTTAGAACCGATATACAACAATAACTGTAATTTTACAGAGAGCATCATTGCATGTAAAGAATTTAAAGAACGGAATAAAATCCCAATGTTTTTTGGTATTGGTAATGTTACAGAACTTTTTGATGTTGATAGCAATGGTGTAAATGCCACAATTGCCGCGATTGGGGGAGAAATTGGAGGGAACATACTTTTTACACCTGAAGCTTCTTCAAAGTGTAAATACTCCATAAAAGAATTAAAAATTGCTTCAAAAATGATGTTTTTAGCAAAAAGAAGGAATTCTTTACCTAAAGACTTAGGTTTTGATTTAATAAACTACAAGGACAAAAAATTTGAAGAAATTACAACATATCAAAACCATAAAAATATTCCTGTGATAACTGCAAAAGAAAATAAAAAGCAAGTTTTAGACGAGGGAAGCTTTAAAATCGAACTTGATAGGGAAAATAAGTTAATAGTGGCCACATACTATAAAAGAGGAAAGCCTCAACTGATGATTAAAGGGCGAGCTCCAAAGGAGATATATGAAACTGCGATAAGTCATAAACTGATAAATAAAATAGATCATGCTGCTTATTTTGGAAAGGAACTACAAAAGGCAGAAATTGCTTTAAAAATCGGAAAAAAGTACAACCAAGATTTTGAACTGTTCTATAATGAGTTCTGGAAATAATGTACTATAAATTTTATTTTAATGACTTTTAAAAAACAAATAAAAAAGAAAATAATTAAATTTATTCTACTAACAATCTAGCTTTCTCAGGAGTGTATCCCGCATGAAACTTTTAAAAAAAGTTTCATCAAAAATCAAAATTGGGGTTATTCTACCAATAACCTAGCTTTCTCAGGGGTGTATCTCCATTTAACAGGTAATACACCAGTGTTTCTGTAGTATTTTACGAGTCTTCTGATTTTTGACTCGGTTAATTGTAACCCTCTTCTTGAGTGAATATCTCTTGGGTTTTGTTCAAGATGGTTTCTTAAGTTAACAGCTTTTTTCATTAAGTTGATCAAGTCTTCAGGGACTTCAGGGTATAAGTCGTTTTCTTTCATTATTTTTGTAATGCTTTTTCCAGTGATTAATTTTACATCTGGAACTCCGTAGGTGTCCCTTAAGATCATTCCAATAATTGCTGAGTCTTTACCTTCTTTTGCCAATTCTACAATTTTGTTTTCAATTTCCTCAGGTGTCAAAGTGACCCATGTAGGAACTTCCGTTCTTAAAGGTCTCTTTGAACCGGAGGAACCTCTTTTACCTGAATGTAATCTTGCCATTTTTTCACCTTTTCGACATTTTAGATTTTCAAGATATAGATGATTCCCAGCCCAAAGAGATCGTAGGATTACAGTCGTGTGGAATTAAGACAAAACCAACCGTTGGGTTTTTAATCTTTTTAACACGTACGACCATACATACCTAAGATCATGGACTTATTGGAATTATATTGCATATTATTTATAAGTTATGGTGATATTTGGTATGGTGTTTAATATATCTTTTGCCATCCTAACCAATATAGTCCTTTTCACTTAGTCTTTTAAGTCTTTCTACACCGTTTATTTCATTAATAACATCCACAACCTCACTTGGGACTAAATGCTCCCAAGACTCTCCATTTAACATTTTTTTTCTTATTTCGGTCCCTGAGTATTCTTTCCTGTTATACATTTTTGGTTTTTTAACGGGGTAGCCCCTTTCCTCAAAGAGCTCTTTTACAAGGGCGTTTCCAGTATATACAATATCAAAAGGAGGGGTTAAAGCTTCAACATATGATACCCATATAGCGTTAAATTCTATATCTTTGATAGGTATAACGTAATGATGATTAATCGGAGCTCCGTTTTGAAGATCAAGTTTCTCAAGGGTTTTAGTAATCATCATTATCCTTTCCCCTGCGGTAAATGGGTCTGTTAAGGTATGGCTTTTTTGAGCACTACCTATTCCTATTATTATTTCATCCACTTCCTCTGAAATCTTTTTTATTATATTCATATGTCCATTATGGAACGGTTGCCACCTTCCAATTATAAATGCCCTCATGAAATCACCTAATAAAATTCGCAAACAACTAATAAGTTGTAACTCAAAATCATGATACTATCAAATATATTCATGGATAAACATAAATAACAAATCTAACAATTTTATACTTAATATATAGTTTCGTTGAATAACAATAATTCAAATTTAAACTCGAAGTAAACTAGGTTCAAAATTAACTAATAACTAAATAATATTATTATATTTCTGTTGCTATTCATGAACATTATGTTATTACGGATTTTTTTTCGCAATTTTATATGTGTCTGTCAGGTGATTTTTATGGATGATTATGAAAAATTTATAAGATGTATTATAAACAAGTTGTTAAAAGAAAAGGATAAGATAAACAATTTAGATCCTAAAAGGAAAAAACAAAGGGTAGAAGATATTAAAGCCCAATGTTTAAGGAAATTTGATTTAAATATCGGTTTTCCACCAAATTCCGATATATTGAAGTATGCCACTAAGGAAGAGGAAAAAGAATTGATCCCACTACTTAGAAAAAAACCTATTAGAACATTATCTGGTGTGGCAGTTGTAGCTGTGATGACATCCCCTGAAAAGTGCCCCCATGGAAAGTGTCTATTCTGTCCTGGCGGAAAAGAAAGTGTTTTTGGGGACGTTCCACAGAGCTACACTGGAAAGGAACCTGCAACTATGAGGGGGTTAATGTATAATTTTGACCCTTACGTTCAAACAAAGGCAAGACTTGAACAACTGGAAAAAGTAGGGCATTTAACAGATAAAATTGAGCTCATAATTATGGGTGGAACATTCCCTGCAAGGGATATTTCCTATCAAGACTCTTTTATAAAGGGATGCCTTGATGCTATGAATGGGGAGATTTCTGAGACTTTAGAGGAAGCTCAAAAGATAAATGAAACAGGAAAACATAGGTGTGTTGCATTAACTGTAGAAACAAGACCTGATAACTGTAAGGAGAATGAAATAAACCAAATGCTTAAGTTGGGAACTACAAGGGTAGAGCTCGGAGTCCAAAGTATCTATAATGAGGTTTTGGAATTTGTAAAAAGGGGTCATTCTGTTGAAGATACAGCAAAAGCTACCCAGTTGTTAAAAGACAGTGGTTTAAAGGTTTCATATCATTTAATCCCTGGTTTGCCAAATACAACTGAAGAAATGGACAAAAAAATGTTCTATGAAATTTTCAACAATCCAGACTTTAAACCAGATCTAATAAAAATATATCCTTGTCTGGTGATTGAAGGAACTGAAATGTACGAGCTCTGGAAAAAAGGAGAATATAAACCAATAAATGATGAAGAAGCTATTGATTTAATCACATACGCAAAATCCATAATGCCAAAGTGGGTTAGAACTTCCAGAATTCAGAGGGATATCCCTGCAACAGTTATAGATGAAGGGGTTAAAAAAAGCAATCTTGGAGAACTTGTTTATAAAAACCTCGAGAAGAAGGGAATCAAGTGTAAGTGTATAAGATGTAGGGAAGTAGGTCATGTGGCATATAAAAAAGGAGTATTCCCAGATATTGAAAATATAAAACTCTGTAGGGAAGACTACGAGGCAAATGGTGGAACCGATATCTTCCTTTCATATGAGGACGTTAAAAACGATATATTAATTGGATATTTAAGATTAAGAATACCTTATAAACCATTTAGAAAAGAAATCGACGATAAAACAGCACTGGTTAGACAGGTACATGTCTGTGGACAGCAACAACAAATTAAAGGTACTACAAAAGAGCTCACATGGCAACATAAAGGTTACGGCAGATTACTATTAAGTGAAGCCGAGAGAATAGCCCGAGATGAATTTGACAAAAACAGAATTTTAATCAACAGCGGTATCGGAGTACGAGAATACTATCGTAGGTTAGGATACACAAAAATAGGTCCTTACATGGGAAAATCTATTGATGAATAATAACCTCAACCTTGGCCGCTTTTTAATTTTTAATCCTTTTACTCATTAGACCAAGATTGAAGCTATGGTCAATGCACCTACAACATAGGCAAGTACTTCAATGGTCTTATTTCCCCTATAAGGTCTTTTTAAATCTTTTGAAATTTCTTCAAAGTCTCTAAATGCATCATCCTTAAAGTGGTGGTCATGTAATTTATTTAGTTTGAGATTCATGATATCACCGTAAACTTATTTCTTCTTGTATATTACTGTTAAAAAACAACTATATATACTTATTTGCTCATTATAAATCGTGACAAATGTTTTTAATGAAAAATAATGACAAATTAGGCGTTTTTAGTGTAATGATTAATCATGACAAATTAAAGTTAATCTCCAAACCTTTTAGAAAATCGAAGCAAATCGAAGATTTGCTGACTCACAAAAATTCGAAGAATTTTTGTCGAGAGATTTGGATTCCAAAACCAGATACCTACTCAACGAAGTTGAGTAGGTATATTTTTAGCCCTTTTGTATATACTATACAGTGCCGAAGTTAGTGGAACGACTATAAAAACTAAAGATAAAGTAGGATATGATAATAAAATATTGTAAAATTGAATTACCACAATATTTTTCGGAGTGACTACAAATGTTCAGTATAAAAATGAGAGCTTCAAAAAAAGGAAAACATATATCTGGAGCTGAAAGCATTGTAGATAAGGAAGACGTTGAATTTATTGTAAATGAGTTTGTAAAGCGAGCTATGTTTCATGAAAACGGAGCTCCGGATTTTATAAATCTGAAAATAGAGGAAATAAATGATGATGAAATAAAGTATTTTAAACATTTACCAATAAAAACAATAGAATGTAAGGATAAAGAGGAAGCACGGGAAAAGGCAAAAAACATATTGAAAAATGAGGAAATTCCTGATGAACTGATAGATAAGGCATTTAAAATAATAGATAATGGAGGAATGAGGGGAGCTTCAATTTTAAATATGGACGGAGAGCGATTGGAACCAGATAAGGAAAGAGGAGTAAGGGTTAAGAACATATCCGCAACAAAGGAACTTAAAAATAAAATCTTAAAAAATAAATTGGGAACAGATAGGACGGTTGATGCAATAGCCGTAGCTACAAAGGTTATAAAATTAGGAGTTATTGCTGAATTATGTACCTCTGACAATAAAAGTTATACAACGGGATACGTAGCTACAAAGGATGGATACTTTAGAATAACCAACTTAAAGAATGCTGGAGAAGACGGTGGAAGGGTATTTTTTGTTAAAAATGATGTTGATATAGACGATTTAATAGATAAACTAGAGAACAAACCGTTTATTATTGGGTAATCGCAAACTAATACTTATATTTGGATGCAACCTTTTCTAAAGGTTGCTTAGAGAATAAACCGTTTATTATTGAATAACAAATCTTTAAAAAAGCTTTCAGATAAATCCTTTCAGGATTTATTACTCACGGCTTTGCCGTGATGATGCAAAGTATATGCCTTTTCACGAAGTAAAGAAGTATCAGATTTTTGGGATCCAACACTTTTTAAAAGGGTTGGGATCTAACCTTTTAGAAAAAGGTTGGGAGGGGATATTATGTTTAGAAAACAGCTTCAAAAAGAAATTGAAGATATAAAAAATCAGAATTTATACAGATCCTTTAAATCCCTCGCTAACGCTCAGGAGGATAATAATATTTTAGATTTTTCTTCAAATGATTATTTATGTTTATCAAAACATCCAGAGGTTATAAGTGCAGTAAAGGAAGGCTTAAAGTATGGTGCAGGTTCCACAGGTTCAAGATTAACATCTGGAAACATAAACCATAAGGAGTTAGAAGAAAAAATTGCAGAGTTTAAGGGAACTGAGAAAGCATTAGTTTATTCTTCAGGATATGCAACAAATGTTGGTGTAATAAGTACTCTATGCAAAAAGGGTGATTTAATTTTAAGTGATAAATTAAACCATGCTTCAATTATTGACGGGTGTAGATTGAGTAAGGCCGATGTTTTAGTTTACAATCATTGCGATACAAATCATTTAATGGATTTATTGGAAGAAAATGCAGGAAAATATAACAATATATTTATTATAACCGATGGAGTTTTCAGCATGGATGGGGACGTAGCTCCGTTGGATGAACTGAAAAAAATTGCAGATGAATTTAATGGAATATTGATAATAGACGATGCACACGGTACTGGAGTTTTAGGGAATGGAAGAGGAACATTAAAACACTTTAATTTAAAACCGTCAGACAATATAATCCAAATAGGAACACTTTCAAAGGCTGTAGGTGGTTTAGGGGGTTTTGTTTGTGGTATTGAGGAATTAATCGAGTATCTTATAAATAAATCTCGAAGTTTTATATATTCTACATCCCTTCCTCCGTCTGTTGTTAGTGGATGTATTAAGAGTTTTGAGCTCATGGAAAATGGAGCTCTAACAAAAAAATTGCAAAAAAATATAGAGCTCGCAAATAAAATTTTTAAAGAACACGATTTAATCGGAGCGAAGCGAAGAGCTACAAATTCCGAAGGAATTTGTTCAATAGAAGAAGATAATTTAACGCCCATTTATCCGTTCATTTTTAAAGAAAAAACTATGGAGCTCGCTGAACATTTAATAAAAAATAATATCTTCTGTGTTGGAATTAGATATCCAACTGTTCCAAAAGGTATGGAGAGGTTAAGAGTTAGTATAAATGTTGGACATAGTGAGGGGGATTTTAGAGCTCTGTGTGAATGTATTAAAATGTTTTAAATTAATTATTATTCATTATTTAAAAAATTTATCAGTAATTCTTTTGTATTGTAAACTTTAACTTTATTTTGTTTTTTTAAGTCCGTATCATTGCTCCAAATTGGACAGTTTAATTTTAAAGATAGTGCGACATAGTGGGTGTCTTTTTCATCAATATCTTTCATTATATTGTACGCTTCTTTAATTTTATCGTCATATCTTTCAGTTGGAATTATGTTAATAAAATATAGTAATGTTTCAATGGATTCTTTGTAAGTAAGAAGTTGTTTATTTTTCTCCCTTTTTGAAATTATGAACTTTTTGTATTTTTCCAATTCCTTGAAAATAAATTCAGGGCAGTAAATATTAAAAATATCATTTGATGTAATTAGTTCTCTTGTAATTGAAGCATCTTTTATTAAGGCGGAGAATAAAATATTTGCATCAATTACAATCCCAATTTTTTCTTTTCCTCTTTCCATGCTTCCTCCCTTGCTTTTTTAAAGTCCTTTAAATCATCTTCTGTTAAATCCAATTCCTTAACTAATTTTTCTAATAATATTTTTTTTAATAATCTTTCCTTTTTTTGTAATCGTTTTAATGTTGTTTCAATATCTTCAATTGAAAGATTTTCAATATTTTCAGTTTCAAATGCCATAATTTCACCGAATTTTTATATGTAATTATTATACATTCTATTAAATATTAATATTGTTATTTTCAAAATATTTATTTAAAAAATAGTGTCTTCTATAGGAATTAGATATCCAACTGTTCCAAAAGGTATGGAGAGATTAGGGTCAGTATAAATGTGGGACATAGTGAGGGGGATTTTAGAGCTCTGTGTGAAAGTATTAAAAAATTTAAATAATATATAAAATATTTATTCTCAAAAGTTAGGGTGGTAGTATAGTATTTGATTTTATTAAAAATATTGTGGGGAGATATGGGTCTTTTAGAATTTTTTTAGGATTTACAGGTTTATTATTTTTTATTTTAACAATATATGGGTTAAATATATTGAATAAAATAACTAATTTAATGAATATTATATCAATATATGGGGATGAAATATTAAGATTATGTATTGGTATTTTAACTATTGTAATTATAACCAATTATTTGAAATCAGTTAATATAATATTTGATAGTAGGGTTCATCTAAAAAATATAGATACAATAAAATCATCTGAAAATGTGAGCGATAAATTAGATGAATTAGGTTATAAATATAGATGGTCACTATTAATTTTATCTATTTCTTCAATAGTTTTATATGTCTTATATAGTTTAATAAATTTACCAATTTCTGATATTACTATATTCCTTATTTTAATAATGCCATCGATATTTTTAATACTATTGTCAGAGTTTAAACACCCTAAATATGCTAAAATTTTTAAAATTTCTAAATATATTTCCGTTTTAGTTTTTATGGGATTTGTATGGATTTCAATAAAATATTATCAATATTCGTCCATATCCAATATTTTATTGTATTTTTGTTATGTTGGGGGTTTGTTTATTGCAATTGCATATTATTGGAATGATTTAATTTATGAGTTCGGTAAATTTCATTGTGTTATTCAATTCCTATTAAGAATGACTAACAATATATATTATTTTAATCCATTTAAAAATTATGTTATTGAAAATTACAACCATCGTAAAGATGAAGATATAGAAGTAAATGATAAAACGGATTGTTTTGGAACATTAAATAAAATAAATATGATTGAAGAAGGATTTAAAAATCAAATTTTAAATAATCATAAAATTATAGCGTTATATGGAAACTGGGGCAGTGGTAAAAGTAGCATAATTAGGACATTAATTGAAAAATTTGACGAATCTCGAAATTTTGATGAAAATACTGAAATTAAAAGATTATGGGAATCGTTTAAAGATATGTTTCATATATTTAAACCTTTAAAGGAAAAACATAAATCTATCTTATGTATTAAATTTGATGCTTGGGAATATGAAAATGAAGAAAACATATCTTATGCCTTATTGTGCCATATTGTTAATGAATTAGAAAAAAATGCTGATATTAAATTTGGGATTCGAACGGTAAAGAATAAACTCTTAAAATCTGGTGCAATTGTTTTAAAATCTGTTAGTATCAATACAGAATACAATAATATTGGTTTTAATTTTAATTTTGAATATAATAATGAAAAATATATAGAAGTGGAAAATTTAAAAAATGGACTTGATGAGATTTCTAGAATTCTCAAAGAAAATAACAAAAGACTTATAGTTTTTATTGATGAATTAGATAGATGCGAAAGAGAAAATATTTTAAAATTTTTATCATCTCTTAAATTATTTTTTACCGATGGGGAAAATATAAATTATATTTGTGCAGTAGATAAAGAAGCAGTAGCAGAAGCACTTGAACATAAATACTGTGACGGAGAAAAAGCAGAGGAATATTTGGAAAAAATTTTTAATTTTTCATTTAACATGCCAAAAACATTCGATGTAAAAAACTTTATTAGGCAATATGAGTTTTTTAATAATGATAATGCTGAAAAACTCGCAAAATTCTTTGAGGCAATAATTTTACAACTCCGAGACATTTAAAGAAGGTTTTGAATAAATATGAATATTTGGTCAAGATTAAGAATTCCAATATAAACAATATGGATTTAATTCCTGGGATAATAACTGGAAATAATGATAATAATGAATATTTATTTGATACAATTTTTGTTTTGTATTTCATAATTCTCTATGAGTTTTATTATGATAAATATTTGGAAATAAAAAATTATGAAGATAAACTGGCAAAATACAGTAAATATCAAATAAAATATATAAATTATCCCCCCGCGTCAGGTAAAGATGATAATGAAAATGATAATAAACCCGCAATTGAGTTAATAATGGAACGTTTAAAACATGACAGTTATAACGAAATTACTTTTGGAGAAATTTATGAAAGTATTATTTTTAATGAACCATATTTCGAGAAGATAGATGATTTAATTAAATTAATAACAATATTTACTCCATCCGAACTTAAGAATAAACAATGTTATATAACGTATGCTGGGTATTCTGATGTGGTATTTGATTATATTAGTCAATTTAAATATGAAAAGAATGAAATATTGATTGATTTTTGTAGGTTTTTAGTAGATGAATATTCTTCAGGAGGTCATCCGCCCCAAATATTAAACTATAATGGATACGAACGAAATTACACGTATAAATACATTAACCTTTTCAAAATGGCGGAAACCTTACTCTAACCTTTACAAAAAATTATCATAATGAGGATATAAGTGTTTGGCGATAGTAGAGCTCATCTAAATATTAAAATAAATCCCAAAGTAATTGAATATTTATAAATTTCGATTTTATTTTTTTTCGATATATAAATATATAGTTCTAACATAGATAATAGTTTTTAGAATAATATTTTTTTAAAGAGGGGTGAAATTATTAAGATAAAGTATTTATTTATAGCATCTCTGTTATTATGTTCTGTTTTATTGGCAGGATGCACTAGCGAAGATGAGGGGAGCTCAGATAATATAAATCCATATCATCACAAAAATCTATTGAATGATAAAACATACTCTGTTTCTTCTGGTAAATATACATATAAGGCGATATATTTGGATCCGATAGGGAAAGATAATTATACGGTTTATGGAACAATGACTGAAACAAAGGAAGGAACAAGTGGTGTGAGGTTTTATATAAAGGATCCAAATGGAAAGATTTTGGTAGATTCGGGGGAAAAGGTTAGATCATATTCATTTAAAATTTATCCTACACAGGCAGGTAATTATTATTTTTATCTAGATAATGTTAATACCTGGATTACAGATAAAAGTCCAAGATTAAAAATATATGGGGAATACGACGACATAACATCATCTGAAGCATGGTGTAATAAAGGGGATGAACTTTATAATTTAGGTAATTACAAAGAAGCTATTAAATGTTATGATAAAGCATTGGAGCTGAATCCAAATAATATTATGGCAAAAAATAACAAAAATAAAGTATTGGAAAAATTAAAAGAGAATGAAAAACTTGGAAAAATTAATAATCTTATATCAAAAGGAAACAATGCAATAGATAATAAAGATTATGAACCTGCACTCAAGTACTATAATGAAGCTTTAAAAATAGATCCCAACATTACATCCATTTGGAATAATAAAGGACTTACACTTCATTATTTAGGTAGATATTCCGAGGCTATCGAGTGTTATAATAAAGCACTAGAATTAGATCCAAATAACACTATCGCATGGTGTAATAAAGGAAGCTCACTTTATGAATTGAATAAGTATATAGAAGCCATAAAATGCTATGATAAAGCATTGGAGATAGATCCAAATAATGAATATGCAAAAGAAATGAAGAAGGAGCATCCAATGCCAATTTCAAAAGAAATAATTGATAAGTTTATAAAAACTGAAACTCAATATAGCGAAAACTCACAATTTTACAAAGGCGAAAGGTATGCAGTTAAACAGCAAGGTAGCAATCTAAAAATAATAGTAACTTGTTCAAACTGGACATATGGAACAGAAGATGAAATAAAATTGTCTGCCCCATTTGTAATTGCGGGTTTGGTAACTTTAATAGATAAATCTATAAGATATGATTATACCTATGAAATAGAATACTATCATAATAACAAACTAATGGCCAGTGGTGTGTTAGATCCTAATAGTGCGAAACTTAAAGAGTTTAAAATAACACAAGATTTAAAAGACCTATGGGCTGAAAGACATGAAAAGAATGTAAAGGAAGAATTAGATAAGTTAGCTGAGGAGTATTATCCCATAGTGTCGGCTATAGCGTATGATTCAAAGGATGGCTGGAGCATAGTTTCCATAATGGTTCCTGATTCGTGGTATTATTTACAAGACTATGAAAAAGATAGAGTTGCGAATGCAATTGGTAAAGACCTAGATCGCATAGTTGGGACTTACCGTACAGTATGGGTATTTGACGAGTATGGAAAACATATTGGTGACATATCTTACAGTGTGTGGGATGAAAGATACAAATTCAAAAAATCAGACTAATCACTCCAAACAATAATCAAATTTAATAAATTTTCTCATTTTGGGGTATCAAATATATATCTAAGGTTTTCGTATTTTTATTGTAAATGGTTTATTTTTTTCATATATCACCACTGATCATAATAAATTATATGTTTGATTGACCCATAATTTATCAAAATAAGATACGCAAATTAACGAGAGGAAAACATGAGCTCATCAACATTAAAAATAATTTCAAAAATGCCCGAAGAAATTCGGAAAATCCTTTGGATTTTCTCTCCTCACTCGCTAACGCTCGTGATTCCAAAAGACAAAGGATTTAGAGAAATTACAAAAGAAGAACTGGAAAATAATTATAAAAAACTTAAAAATAAGGATTTTTGGGGAACAGAAGAGGAATTATTTGAATTACTGGAAGATTAAAATTTATATTAAAATATAAACACTGGAAACTTCAGAGCTCACCACTTACTTAAAAATCCAAAAATTTAAAAAAGTGATACCATGCTATTCATCACAGGAACAGATACCGGAGTTGGTAAAACTTACGTTTCATCCATTTTAGGAAATATTTTAAAAGAAAAAGGCGTTAATGTTGGATACATAAAACCAATAGAATCAGGGGGAGTAGAGGACACAACAACCTTAAAAAATACATTGAATTTGGATGATGATTTGAATTTAATAAATCCAATAAACCTAAAAAATCCATTATCCCCAAATATTGCCTTTGAAGTTGAAAATTACAACATTTCTTTGGATGAAATAAAAAATAAAATAAAAGATTCATTTGAAATTTTAAAAAATAAATACGATTTTTTAATTGTCGAAGGAGCTGGCGGAGTTTGTGTTCCAATAAAAGATAATTTTTTAATGTCTGATTTAATAAAATTCTTAGAGCTCCCTGCAGTTGTAGTTTCAAGACCTAACTTAGGAACCATAAACCATACGATTTTAACAATCGAGCATTTGAGAAATAAAGGCATAGAAGTTAAAGGAGTTATTATCAACTGCATAACAGATTTAAAAGATGTTCTTTACTATGAAAAAACCTTTGAAACTATAGAAAAATGTGGAGGTATAGATATTATAGGTATCGTTAAAAATAAAAATGATTACGAGCTCGATATTGAGAAGATTTTAAAATAATCCCCGTACTAGTTTAACTGCATTATACCTGCACATTTCATGACAGCAATAGCACTTGATACATTTTTTTAAATCTATTTTTAGGTTGTGTATCGCATTTACAGGACATATTTTTTCACAAATTCCGCACTTAACACAGCTACGTTTATTTATCCTTGGTTTAGGAATCATGAATGAGAATATCATTTTTGTTAATTTAGTCGATACAAATGGAAGGAACGGGATTATTGAATTTAAAACTACAGTATCTGGCTTTTTAAAGTTCATTCTCTCAATGGATTCAAGAGGTACTTCTTTATTATCATCTGCATTTATAACTTTGAAATCTGTTTTTAAGTATTTGTTAGTCAGGATGTCGTCCATTTTATAGCCAATATAATAAGAGGCAAACATATCAAGTGCTATAGGACTTTTTGATCCAATTACTATTCTGGAGTTTATAGGTCTTCCATTGCTTGGTCCATTTCCTTCTAAGCCCCATATACCGTCCATGATTGTTACAATATTCTTATTTTCAGTTATTTTATTATACAATTCAACGAGCAGATCTGCAAAATCAGATTCTTTTGGGAAGTATTTGTGTAATTTTGGTTTTAAACCGCCTGGAATGCAACCGTATAAGTTCTTGACAGCTCCGGTGTACTTCATCAACATATGGGTTTTTAACTTTGGAAGGTTTACTATGAGCTCGCACTCTTGAACAGTTTTTGGAATTCTTATTTCATGATTGCATATTTTTTCTATAATATATTCGTCACTTTCAAATGCAATATATGGTATTTCATGTCTTCTACAGACGTTTTCAAGACCAGAGACTGTAAAGGATTTCTTAGTTGAAAATCCGGAAGATTCGCCCACTATAATTTTTCCATCAAAGTTATTTTTAAGATATTTCAATACCCAGTCTAAAAATTTCCAGTGTGTGGTTACACATCTATCTGCAGGATACGGCCCCAGTATGTTAGGTTTCACTAGGATTTTATCGCAGTTATCAAAATCTACTTCATTAAATATTAAATCTAGAATTTTATTGTCGAGCTCTTCGTAATCATTTTTTGTAGAATAATATACTTTCTCCATAATAACTACCTGTTATACAAGATGACACCAATATCTCGTTGTTGTTATTTAAATTATTAGTTAAATTACCTATAAAAAATTTTAATATACTACATATGCCTAAATTTTGTAATATCAAAAATTATATATGATATTATATATTAAAAATTATATTAATAATAATACTGACAATATTAATGAGGGGAGGTGCGGGTATGTTATATATTCCCATAATTTAAAATATTAATATATGTTGATATTATTAAATAATTAATGTGGAATAATTATATATATGATAAGGTCATGTAGATGTATATGTGGTAGCAAAAATACAACAAAAGTTCATATATTATGAATAATATATTGTTGGAGGGAGGGCATGATAGAACCTATAGATGTTTTAAAAATAAATGCAAATAGACCAACACTTGATGGTAATAATATAGATATAACGGATGTAAGATTATTTAGGGCTTTAAGGTTTGCTTGGGAAAAATGTATGGGGAGAGGGGCAAATGTAATGGCGTACATGTCTGGAAGGACATTTGGAAAATCATTAAATCTAAAAACCATAGATGAAATGATCGAATTCGCCAAAAATTATAAAATAGGCATTATCACGGTGGTAAATAAAAACCCGCTACAAATAAGGGTGGATGAATGTATGACATGTTCGGGATTACCCAACATGGAAAAACCATTATGTTACTTTGAAGGGGGATTTATAGTGGGGTGTTTGGAAGGTATAGTAAATAAGAAAGTTAAAATTAATGAAACTCACTGTATTGGATTGGGGGATGATTTCTGCCAGTTTGAGGTTAGTACGTATCCACTATACATATTTAAATAGCTTTTTATTTTTTAATTTTGATTAATTACATATATTACTACCTAAATTATTTTTTTATATTATTTTAATCAAATTTTAATTTATTTTTATTTTAAAGGTGTATTATCATGGAATTTAAATATATCGATGCTCACTGTCATATCGAAGATAAATCCTTTAACAAAAATAGGGATGAAATTGTTAAAAATGCAAAAGATAATGGTGTGGAAATTGTTACAAGCGGGGCTAGTTTAGGAGGATGTAAGAGAGCTCTGAATTTTAAAAAAGAATATGGGATTTATTTAACATTGGGATTCCATCCTGGGAGAACTAAAGCTCAAGATAATGTGGTAGATAAAGTTTACAACCTAATCAGAGAAAATGAAAAGGAACTCTTGGCAGTTGGGGAAGTTGGATTGGATATAAATGTACAAAATTTGGATCGTCAGAAAATTGTTTTTGAGAAATTTGTAGGTCTAGCGGAAGAGCTAAACAAACCAGTAATAATCCATGGTAGGGGTTTGGAAAAGGAATGTTTTGATGTGTTGAATAACAGGGTAGTTTCAATGTTTCATTGCTATAGTGGAAGTATTAATTTGGCAAAAGAGCTGATTGAAAACGGCCATTATGTTTCCCTTTCTACACTGGTTTGTTTTTCAAAAGACCATCAAAATTTAGTTGAAAATTTAGATTTGGAAAATATTGTAGTCGAAACAGATAGCCCTTATCTATCCCCAATAAAGGGAGAGAAAAATGAACCTAAAAATGTCATAAAAGTAGTTGAAAAAATATGGGAAATAAAAAAGGAGGAATATTCTCTGGCTGAAATCACTAAGATTATATATGATAACACAAAAAAATTATACCGTATTTAAGGTATTTAATCAATGGACTAAATTTTTAAATACCAATCAACATGTTGGATTCTTATCAGGTGAAAATGTGACAGAACTTATTGCTTCGTTGATGACAATAATGAGTGTTGAAGAAGGTTTAAAAAGTCAGGTTGCAGATTGTATTAGAGTTAGGGCAATGTGTGAAAAAAGAGAACTAAAAGATGATGATATTGTGGCAATTTTTAATGTTCACGGAACTACAAGCTATCAGGTTTTTTTCATAGATAAGGATACTACAATTGAAGACATAAAAAATGAGTTAAATAAATTGGGTACGAGATTGAACTATGATTCTGAAGAGGTTTTGAAGAAGTATATTGAAAAAATGCAATGATAAAATAAATCATTTAATGCTTGAGATAAAGTGAGATTATGAAGGATGCAAGGGGAATCGATAAACAGTGGGTAATTTTAAATGAATTGGCATTTAAAATATCCGAGGAAAGACCAGTTCCAGAGGAGGTCTTTTCAAGGTTAAGGATAGCAAACAATGTTATTACGTATTATTTATTGGATGAACATGCCTCTTATGACTCTTTAAAGGATGCTGAAGCTGAACTTTCAAGAGTTCAGGGCATACTTTTTGGTTTATGCGATCATGAACTGGCTATGGAGTATCTTGAAAAAATGGGAAAGGCCTTAAGAAATGAGCTCGATGTTAAATTCCCTATTAAAAAATCCTCATTTAACAGTGAAGTGAAATCAAGAAAGGATGTTGAATCTATAAGGGTTAAACTACAAAAGGAGATTCAAGTAGAAATATTGGGGGAGTTAAGTGAATTACACGGGGTTGTTTTTGAATATAGCCGAGAGGACGAGGACAAAGTGTTAATTGATGGAGAAAAGAGAAGGGTAATAACTGCACTTAAAGATTTTTCAGTTATTTGGAACGAATGAATCTACATTTTTATTGATATTATATGTCCCATGTTCCTCTTAGTTTTGATATACTTTATATTGTTATTATAATTATATGCTCATCATTTGATTGTTTGACTGTTTTTAATAAAATATATAAATTTAGATTATTTAATATTATATTTGATAAAAAAAGAAAATAAAAGTATTTCTGTTTTAGAGTAATTTGTTGAATGGGTGGGTGTCTACTGCAGCTGTTCCTAATTCTTTTGCAGCTTCTGCAATTACCATGTCAGTCATTGCAACTGCAGGGAATGCTAATTGTGCGTTGTCAATAGGACCGTAGAGAACAAAGTCACCAGCACCCATTGTCTGAACTATGTTTGCACCGATGTCACATACGTGGTGAACATCTTTTGCGAGCTGTGTTAATCCTTCTTCTCTTAATCCTTTTCTAAATTCTCTCAGCCAGTCCCATGCTGATGGAATGTTGTGGATACCGCTACCTACTGGTAATCCTAATTTAGCTTTAACAGCAAATGATGCTCTAACTGCTGGACCTGCACCGTTACCGAGTGGTGTAACAGCAACGTCGATTAATGGGTATTTGATACCTGCTTTTTCAGCGAGCTCTAACATTCCAGTATCTGCTGTTTTTCCACCATCTAATAAAACGTTTAATTTACCTTCAACTGATGGGTCCATAGGGTCGAAACATAAAACGATTGAAGCTTCGAGGTCACTTTCTACTAAGTTTTGGAATTCTGCTTCTTCAATTGAAACGTTGATAGAGTTGTAAATACACTGGCTTGCATATCCTGCTTCTGTAGCTCTCCTCGCAGCAGCCATTCTTGCTTCCCCTGATGTGGAGTCAAGGAGCATTGGTCCATCCCAAACTTCAGCAACAAAATCAATATATTTAGTAAGTGCTTCAGGGTTACCACCGAATACCTGAACAAGCGCAGGGTTTCCTGTTATATCTTCCATTTCAGCCTGCTTGTTTATTAAATCTTCAGCAGCCTTTTTGTCGAAAATACCTTTTCTTTCATCTTCTACTATTTTGTGTCTTGCGTAGAATATGGTTCCAGATAAACCTGTTGGATATTCTCCTGGCTGACCACCAAATTTCCTTCCTGCGATTTCAATTACCCTCTGTTCTTTATCGAATTTGAACATCTATTACCACCTCATGACGACCTTTATTTTATAAATTGAAATAATGGCAATATTTTTCCAAGTACAACCACAATTACAAATCCTATTATAAATCCATAAACAATACCAACGTCTCTACCTGCTTTTTTACCTAACCTTTGTACTATTTCAGCATTGGTATTTTCTACGGTTTCATCTATCTCGGATAATTTTTCCTGCAATTTTTTAAAATCCTTTGATGGAGTAACAACTGTGGGAATTTCAGACATTTAATCACCCTAGTAAGAGTTTTAATATAATTGGGATCCCAATTAAAACAACGGCGAATAATGAGCCTAATAATGCCCCTTCAACTGCTTGGGATTGAACTCCTGAAGCTAAACCAAGATCCCTTGTAATTAAGCCTACTTTGTATTCCAAGCTGTCTAAGAGTTTTTTTGTGTATTCTAAATCCGGCTCTGCAACTGTTGGAATACCTTCAATTGAAAGACCTTCTTCATCCCCACCTTCGCCGGCACCGCCGCCACCTTCTAAATCTAAAACTACCGCGTCCTCATCGATAGCACCAGGGTCTTTTGAGATGCAGTCTTTAATAGCTTGTGCTATTTTACCGGTGTCTTCTACGTCGATTAAA
>JAALLR010000110.1_pt1 | contig 30737 bp, 34 predicted proteins | sample 7245931 | NCBI WGS metagenome assembly JAALLR01 (sample SAMN13049201, study PRJNA578106) | oil field metagenome | isolation source: filtered produced water from oil reservoir B9 | place: USA:offshore Texas | collected 2016 | reverse complement strand
AATTTGGATCGGAGGGGCTGTGTTTACGGAAACCCATCCCGAACACGGCAGTTAAGCCCTCCAGCGCCGATGGTACTGGGTTTTCCCGGGAGAGTAGGTCGCTGCCAGGAAGTTATTTTGAGGGAGCACCATAATGGTGCTCCCTCTTCGCGTCTGCCGGTCATTTCTGCAGCCCGCTTTTTTACTTTTTCAAGGGTGTTGCTGGGGTAAAAAGTATACTGCGAGGGGCTGGGGAGGTCTAAATGTTGGAGGTTACTGTGGATGGGAGGGCTGCCGCTCCTGGTGGGCATAATGAGTGGTAAAGGATTAAACTGGCGGAACAGGAGTGGTGCTTGTGGATTTGAGCTTTGGGAGAAGCGAATTAAACCCGGAACGAGGTGCTTCCAAGGAGTGGCTGCTCACCAACGGCCTGGGGGGATTTGCCTCTTCGACCATAATCGGTTTGAACAGACGGCGCTATCATGGCCTGCTCATTGCAGCCCTGAACCCTCCAGTAGACCGCCGTCTGCTTGTGGCGAAGCTGGATGAGGATTTTTACATCGACGGGGAACGGTTCGTGTTGAGTACGAACCAGGTGCGGAACGGCTATGCCCAGCAGGGTTATCGCTATCTGCTGCGGTTCCGTCGCTACCCTTTTCCGGAATATACCTATCAGATTAAGGATGTTTTTTTAGTTAAAACAATTTTTATGCTCTACGGGGAAAACACCACCGTTGTGCATTACCTGATCATCAATGGATACGGACGGGACCTGAAAATCTTTATTTTCCCTCTGGTCAACTGCCGCGACTACCACGGAACCACCTATGAGAACAGCTTGCCCTTTCAACAGAATAAACTCGACGACCGCCAGGTGCGGATTGACCCCTTTCCTGGAGCGCCGCCCATCTATCTGGGTAGCGACCGTGCCGAATTTAATGTGGAGCCTTCCTGGTACAGAGGGATGTATTATTTCGTAGAGGATATTCGCGGGCTGCCTGCTTATGAAGATCACTTCATCCCTGGTTACTTCTGCTGGGATGTCCAGGACTCGGGAGAGTTTACCTTAGTTCTTTCGACAAAAGCGGTTCCCGAGATCGACTATCAGGGATGGAGGGACCGCCAGCAGAGGAGGCAGGAAGAGCTGCTGCGCCTGGCGGGTTACCGGGATTTTTTTGCCAGGACGCTCTGCCTGGCTGCGGATGATTTTATCGTCTGGAGAAAGTCGACGGGGAAGAAAACGGTAATCGCCGGCTATCCCTGGTTCAGCGACTGGGGCAGGGATGCCATGATCGCCCTTCCCGGTCTCGCCCTGTGCACAAAGCGTTTCCAGGATGCCAGGGAAATACTGGCTACCTTTGCGGCCTACGTTAAAGACGGCCTACTGCCCAACATGTTTCCGGACGCCGGTGAAGAGCCCATTTACAATACTGTGGATGCCTCTTTGTGGTATTTCTACGCGGTGCAGAAGTATCTGGCGTACACAGGTGATTATCGATTTGTGAGGGAAGAGCTCTTTCCCGTCCTCAGGTCCATTATCGACAACTACCGCCGGGGCACCCGGTTTCAGATCGCAATGGATGGGGATGGGCTGATCGCGGCAGGATCCCCCGGGATCCAGCTCACCTGGATGGATGCCAGGGTTGGTGACTGGGTGGTGACGCCTCGCCACGGGAAGCCGGTTGAGGTGAATGCCCTCTGGTATAATGCTTTGATGTTGATGTCGGAACTATCTAAGCTCTGGGGCTTACGGGATGAATACGGCAGCCTGGCGGTGCAGGTGCGCCGCAGCTTTCTTGCTGCCTTCTGGAATGAGGAGAAGCAGTGCCTCTACGATGTGGTGGGCGAGGAGCCGGACCCCAGCGTCCGGCCGAACCAAATTATCGCCGTAAGCCTACCTCATTCCGTTTTGCCTAAGGATAAGGCCAAGGCTGTCGTGAGGAAAGTCTTTGAAGAGCTTTACATCGGAACGGGACTGCGCAGCCTCTCTTCACTGGAACCGGGTTTTCAGGGGCGTTACCAGGGCGACCAGTGTTCCCGGGATGCCGCCTACCACCAGGGGACTGCCTGGAGCTGGCTGCTCGGGCACTTCATCACGGCATACCGGAAGGTTTTTGATTATTCCCAGGAGAGCCTCGTCGTTGCCCGGCTGCTGCTGGCACCTCTAAAGGATCACCTGTGCGAACAGGGGCTGGGAACGATATCAGAAATTTTTGATGCATCCTATCCTTTCACGCCGAGGGGATGCTTTGCCCAGGCCTGGGGGGTGGCGGAGGCCCTCAGATGCTTTGTGGAGGATCTGAAAGGAGAATAGATCCAAACCTTTCCGAGCAGGATTTCTTTCCCCGGCGTAAAAATATTCTTTTGAGAGGGTTCTTCGGTGCATGCTCTTTTTTTCGGGATATCTTGTAGCGACAGCAGCCGTGTGGTGTGTTACAATATACTGGACCGAGCGACCGATAACCTGGTGAGGGAGGGATCTAGGTGGGGAGGACGGCCCTAATCGTCGTCGATATGCTGAACGACTTCGTTGTGGATGGTGGAGCCCTGTACGTCGGGGAAGCAGGGCAGCGGGTTATTCCGGTGATTGCCAGGGCGCTGGAAAAGGCGCGGTCCCATAAGATGCCCGTGATCTACATCTGCGACCGTCACCTCCCGGGTGACAGGGAATTCGAGATGTTTCCAGCCCATTGCGTGGCGGGCACTTGGGGGGGGGAAGTCTGCGCTGAACTGGCGCCCCGTGATGGCGATCTGATCATACCAAAGCGGCGCTATAGCGGTTTTTACGGTACCGACCTGGATCTCGCTCTGCGGGAACTGGGGGCAGAGGATTTGGTTCTTGTGGGTGTCTGTACCAACATCTGCGTTTTGTACACAGCAGCCGATGCCCGCATGCGCAATTACAAGGTATCCGTCCTCAAGGACGGTGTCGCCTCTTTTGACGAAAAGGCACACGAATTTGCCCTTCGGGAGATGGAGAAGACGCTGGGAGTACAGCTGTTGCTTGTGGACGACTGGGAGGCGGGCAATGCGGATAGCTGTTGTTGACGGCCAAGGGGGTGGCATTGGTAAGCATATCACCGAGAGAATACGCAGGGAACTCGGCACCGGGGTGGAGATCATCGCTCTCGGCACGAACAGCGTGGCCACCTCACTGATGCTCAAAGCGGGAGCCAATGAAGGGGCGACCGGGGAAAACGCTATCATCCGGACCGCAGAGGATGTCGATGTAATCGTTGGCCCACTTTCGATACTGGTGGCAAACTCCATGTTGGGTGAGGTAACGCCGGAGATGGTCAAGGCGATAGGCAGCAGTAAGGCGATGAAGTTCTTGCTCCCTATTGGCAGAAACAGGGTGGAGATTGTCGGGGTGCAGAAGGAACCCCTGCCCCACCTGATCGAGAAGCTGGTGAAGCACCTTAAAGAATGGGAGGGTGATCGCAATGTGTGAGGCCAATGCTTATCTGTGGAAAGACGGTGAAGAAAAAATGATCTTTGAAAACGTTGATCGGGTTCAGCCCCACGAAGGCGGGCTGCTGCTGGAGGATATATTCGGCCGCCGCCTGTTCCTAGAGGCGCGTATTAAAGAACTGGCTTTGGTCGACCACAGAATCATATTAGAAGAAATTGAAAAGGAATAAGGCGCAGGATTTCACCTTTGTTTGGAGAATATCATCAAGAATGAACATTTACGAAATACGGAAGATTACGAAATACGGAAGATAACGGTGGAATAATTTAAGGAGGCGGAAAACAGTGTTTGGATTGCTCCCCAGTATCGGCCCCTGGGAATTAGCAGCTATTCTGGCAGTGGTTCTGATCATTTTCGGCCCGGGAAAACTGCCGGAAGTGGGGAAGTCCCTCGGCAAAACCATCAGGGAGTTCCGGAAGGCATCCAGCGAGACCGGCGAGAAGGTCGAGGATGCCGCCGCCAAGGAACCGGCCGAAAAATAGTTTGACAGCAGGCTTATTATATGTTATTCTAACCCATATAATTTCATAATGAATCAGGTACTCTTATCAAGAGCGGTGGAGGGACGGGCCCAATGAAACCCGGCAACCGGCCCTGGATTGGCGACGGGGCGCTGGTGCTAATTCCTGCAGAATGTATATTCTGGGAGATAAGAGGCGTATCGGCTGCTAAGGCAAAAGGACCTCCTTCTCTCAGGGAGGTCTTTTTTTGGTTTTTTACCGGGAATAACAGGGGAGGTGCTCTGGAGGTTGGCTGTTGAGAAGACTTATGCCGAGATCAATGAGAAGATCAAAAAAGGGGAAGCTGTGGTCGTTACGGCGGAGGAGATCATCGATCTGGTCAGGGAAAAAGGGATAGAGAAGGCGGCGCGGGAAGTGGATGTGGTCACCACAGGAACGTTCGGCACCATGTGTTCAAGCGGAGCCTTCTTAAACTTTGGCCATTCCCGGCCACGGATCAAAATGAACAGGGTGTATCTAAACGGCGTCCCCGCTTATGCTGGCCTTGCGGCAGTGGATGCTTATATCGGGGCGACGGCATTGCCGGACAGCGACCCTGAAAACCGCGTTTATCCTGGGCGTTTTCTTTACGGCGGAGGCCATGTGATTGAGGATCTCGTAGCCGGGAAAGAGGTGAAGCTGGAAGCGTTCGGTTACGGTACCGACTGTTACCCGCGCCGGCATATCGAGACCAGGATTACGCTGGAAAGCATCAATGAGGCCTTTCTCTTCAACCCCCGCAACGCCTATCAAAATTACGCTGTTGCGGTGAATCTCTCTGACCGCACCCTTTATACTTACATGGGGGTGCTGAAGCCGAGGCTGGGTAATGCCAGCTACTCAACATCCGGGCAGTTGAGCCCTCTATTGAACGATCCCTTTTATAAGACCATCGGTGTGGGGACGCGGATCTTTCTGGGGGGTGGAATCGGCTATGTGGCCTGGCACGGTACGCAGCACAATCCCTGCATCCCCAGAGGTGAGAACGGTGTGCCCCTCGAGGGGGCGGGAACCCTGGCTGTAATAGGGGATCTCAAACAGATGAGTCCGGCGTGGCTGCGAGGTGTCAGCTACACCGGCTATGGTGCCAGCCTGGCGGTGGGGATAGGCATTCCCATTCCCATTCTCAACGAAGAGATTCTGCGCTACACGGCGGTTTCCGACGCCGATATTCTGGCGCCTGTTATAGATTACAGCTCCGCCTATCCGGAGCGCGACCCGGAGGTGCTCTGCAGGGTGAGCTATGCAGAGCTCCGGTCGGGGAGGATCGTGGTGCGGGGGAAAGAGGTACCCACGACACCCCTCTCCAGCTACGCCAAAGCGCGGGAGATCGCCCTCATCCTCAAGGAGTGGATCGAAAAGGGGCGGTTTTTGCTGGCAGAGCCCGTGCAGCCGCTACCTTCGGCGGAAGCGGGCATCGTCTTCAAGGGCCTGGAGGAAAGAAATAATAACAGATAGGGGGAGTTCCGTTGATTGCCAATAAAATCGTCTTGCGTTTCTCTTCTTCTCTCGTGGAGCAGGCGATCATCTACCATCTGGTGAAGGACTTCGATTTGGTCATCAACATTCTGAAAGCGGATATTAACCCGCATAAAGAGGGTTACGTCGTCCTGGAGTTAAGCGGAGACTCGGAGAATTACAACCGGGGGCTGGAATACCTGAAGAATGTTGGTGTTGTTGTAGAGCCCTTAAGCGGGACGATTGTCTGGAATTCCGACCGCTGCCTGCAGTGCGGGGCCTGTACCACCTTCTGCCCGGCAGGGGCGCTCTATATGACGGAACCCGATCGAGAGGTGCATTTCGACGGCTCTAAGTGTATCGTTTGTGAAAGCTGCCTTCTGGTTTGCATGGCCCGGGCCGTGGAAGTGCGGTTTTAGGCCGTGTGGTGATAATATGGCACCGGCATAATTCCGTTTTTAAGGAGCGGCGGTGGTTGTGGAATACACTGAAAGGACCTACAGGGAGCGGGTTAGAGGGAAGGGGATGGTTTCCTTCCCTCTTTGTGTGAAAGAGTCTGATCTTCTGATCTGCATCGACCGGGAGAGCTTCCGGCCGGAGCTGAAAGAAATCGCCTGGGAGCTGCTCTCCCGCTGCCGGGAGAGCCTGGAGCGGTATATTTTGCGCGATCCGGAGTTCCGGTGGACGCTGGCTCCCCGTTCGGCCCTGCCCAGGGCGCCGCGAATTGCCAGGTTAATGGCTGCTGCCGCCCGGCGCTCCGGCGTGGGGCCGATGGCTGCGGTAGCCGGAGCGGTTGCCGAAGTAGTGGGTCGGGGGCTCGCCCGTTATGCCCGGGAGGTCATCGTGGAGAACGGGGGAGATATTTATCTGAAGACCCTGCAGCCCAGGGTTGTGGGCATTTTTGCGGGAAAATCACCCCTTTCCGAGAAGGTAGGGGTGCGCCTCGGCCCCTGCCCGCAGGGGTGGGGGATCTGCACCTCCTCGGCAACGGTAGGGCCATCCTTGAGCTTCGGGATTACGGATGCCTCCGTCGTCCTCGGCACGAGTGCCGCCCTTGCCGATGCCGCTGCCTCGACCTTGGGAAACCTGGTCCACCGGGAGGAGGATATCTCACCCGCCCTGGAGAAGGTATTGAAGATCAAGGGCGTTCGGGGGGCGGTGGTGATCCTGGGGGATAAACTGGGAGCCATGGGAGCCGTGGAACTGGTTCCCCTGTAAAATCGGGAAGATAATTGTGACGGCCCTGTTGGAAAATGGCGCCAGATTTTTTCGATGCATCCGGAAGCCTGCTGCCGGGGTTCTTCTTTATCCTTGCGCTTGCTCCCAGATCTTTCGGTTTAACCCGCCCTAAGACTTGTCGATAGATAAACAGCCGACCGGCTCCTCTGGCGGCATCCCTGCCGCAGGGTCGCCTGTCTCGACATCCTGTCTCGATTCGGCTGCTCGCTATGCTCCTTCGTCAAGGGGGAGCAACAACCTCCGTAAGGTCGCTGCGCCGGCAAGGATGAACCCTTTTACGTTCCTCTGTTTGGTGCCGCCGTGGCGGCATGGTGGTCTATTATATTTATTAAGTTAGCGGTTTTAAATGCTCTTAAGCAGTATGATCGCGAAAGAAAACGGCCTTAATTGCGGAAGCCCCCGCATTTTGCTAAAATTTCAAATGGGGTGTTCATTATGCCGGAAAAAATGCATCCGGTCGAGCTGGCGGAATCCCTGGTGGAATGGATCCGCCGCAGGGTTGTGGAGGCGGGAGCTGTTGGGGTTGTTTACGGTTTGAGCGGAGGCCTGGATTCCGCCGTGGTGGGAGCGCTCTGCCGAAGGGCCTTTCCCGCAACATCCCTGGCGCTGGTCATGCCGTGTCACAGCCTGGATCTGGACATTCAGGATGCCAGGCTTATTGCTGATGCCCTCGATCTGCGCATGAAGGTTGTCGTCCTCGATCGGGTCTACGAGAGGCTGCTGGGGCTGCTGGAACCGGTCGCCGCAGAATGCCCTGAAGAGAGGGCGCTGCTGGCGCGGGCCAACATCAAGCCCCGCCTGCGGATGATCGTTCTTTATTATTACGCCAGCATTTATAATTATCTTGTCGTTGGAAGCAGCAACAAGAGCGAACTCACCGTGGGTTATTTTACCAAATACGGAGACGGGGGGAGTGATCTGGTTCCCCTCGGCAATCTCGCCAAGTGCCAGGTGAGGGAACTGGCCGCTTACCTCAATGTGCCGGAGCGGATTATCGCCAAGCCGCCCAGCGCCGGGCTCTGGGAGAATCAAACGGATGAAGAGGAAATGGGCTTCTCCTATGAAGTGCTCGACAGTTACGTCTTAGGAGGAGAGGTGCCGCCGCTGCTTAAAGAAAAAATTGAAGGGATGAAAAGGCGCAGTGAGCATAAGAGGCGGATGCCGCCGATTCCTGACTTTTAATCTCGGGAGGTGGGAGTATGTCTGGACACTCCAAATGGGCCAATATCAAGCACCGCAAGGCAAAGGTTGATGCCCAGCGCGGCCGGATTTTCACCAAGCTGGGGAAGGAGATCATGGCGACGGCGCGTCGGGGCGGAGGTGATCCTGAGGCCAATCCAGCGCTGAAAGCGGCCATTGCCAGGGCGCGGGAGGCGAATATGCCTCTCGAGAACATCAACCGCCTTATCGCCCGGGCGACCGGAGAACTGGACGGCGTCAACTACGAAGAGGTGAATTACGAAGGGTATGCTGCGGGGGGAGTGGCCGTTCTGCTCAAAGCTCTGACGGATAACCGCAACCGCACCGCGCCCGAACTCCGTCACCTCTTCGCCCGGCACGGGGGCAGTCTCGGCGAGGCGGGTTGTGTGGCCTGGATGTTTGACCGGAAGGGTTTCCTGGCTATTCCCAAGGACGGTCTGAACCTCGACCCCGAAGAATTGATGCTCCTCTTGATAGAAGAGGGTGCCGAGGATGTGCGTGAGGAGGGCGATGTAATAGAGGTTGTCACTGACCCCGGCGATCTCGGGAGGATCAGGGAACTGCTTTCCGAAAAGAAGATCAGGTTTACCGGTGATGAGATCACCATGGTGCCCAACTCGACGGTTCCGGTTACCGACAGGAACACTGCGGAGAAGGTCTTAAATCTGCTGGATGCTCTTGAAGAGCACGATGATGTCCAGCGAGTCTACGCCAATTTTGACATCCCCGATGAAATCATGAACGAAATCGACCAGAGTGCTTAAAAAGAGCTTCTTCGGCAGCATAAAACCGGGAGTAATGGCAATATTTATAAGTGATAGATCTTTCCGGAGGTATGCTGCCAGATGTTCGGTAAATACAGGAGATTGTTGTTCTATGCCGTAGCGGCCGTTGCCCTTGCGGGCTTAATCTTCCTGCTGGGCGACCAGGTGCTGGCAAGACGCCCCTTTCCTTCCGGCACGCGGATTATCGTGAAGACCGGTTACGATCTGTGCGGGCATGAGGTGGTTGACCGAGAGGGGACTCCGGCGGAACTGGGAGCGCCGACGCCCCGGGAGCTGCGTTACCTCTACCCCCGCCGTGAGGGCTGGCAGGTTGAGGTCAGGGAAAGGGATGTGACGGTCCTCAGGTCCCTGGAGGAGCTTTGTGAGAACTGCTCCCGGCTGACCCATCTGGGGGAGAAGGGTGGGTTTGTGGCCGTCATCAGGGGGCCGGCCGGCGTTGATGGGGGGGTTATCCGGGTGACAAAGACCAGGGTGGATTCTCTGCCCTCCGAACTGCGCCGGAAAGCGAAGGAGGGGACTCTTGACCTGCCCGATGAGGAGACCCTCTTGCAAATCCTGGACAGCCTGGAGGAAGAGTCCGGTTAGAATTGCACTTCCTGTTCTGGAGAGCCGGGGTAGAGCCGGCTCGGGCTGGGTACGGGAAAGCGGTAGGATAACCGGTATATTTAGCGGGTGTTTGAAAACACCCGTTTTCTGTTTTTTTCTCGATAAGGGATAAGCAAGCCCTGTTCTTGACCGCGAATCTGCTATAATGGAGATATAAAATTTGCAGGCAGGGGGTTGCCGTGGCCTACTATCGCCGTACCGAAAAGGCAAGGGAGAGGGGGAGGAAACTCCGCAGGGCTTTGTATCTATTATTGTCGCTGCTTCTCATCGCTCTGGTGGCGGCTGCAGTTTTGGCGGGGAGGAATCAAAGCCGCACTGCAGATCCCGGGAAGGGCGAAGAGCAAACGGAGGCATCTGCCGGCCCTCCTGCCGTTCAGGAATGGACGCTGGCCGCCAGCGGAGACGTGATGTTGGGCCGGCGGGTTGCCGAAGCCATGGCCCGGGATGGTGCCTTCTACCCCTTCGCAGAGGTGGCGCCCCTGCTTCGCAGCGCTGATATCACTTTCGGCAACCTGGAGTCCTCCCTTTCCGAACGGGGAACTCCTTTGCCCGGGAAAGGGATCTGGCTGCGCGGCAGCCCTCGTGGGGCCGGGGCGCTGCGGGAGGCCGGTTATGACGTCTTGAGCGTTGCCAATAACCACATTCTCGATTATGATGATCCCGCTTTCCTGGATACCCTGGACTATTTGCGTCAGCAGGGGATCGCCCCCGTGGGTGGGGGGGCGAACCTTGAGGAGGCGGTCCGACCGGTGATCCGGGAGGTGAAGGGACAAAGGGTCGCTTTTCTGGCCGCGACCGAAATGGCGGACATCTTTTGGAGCTGGGATTACCCCCGGACCTTTGAGGCAAAGCCGGACCGCCCCGGGGTTTTCAGGCTCGACTCCGACCGGCTGTCGGAAGCGGTTTCCTCGCTCCAGGGTGAGGCCGATCTGATAGTGGTTTCTCTCCATTGGGGTACCGAGTATTCCGATTATGCAACGGAGGCCCAGCGGGAGACCGCCCACAGGCTGGTGGAGGCAGGAGCGAATCTGATTATCGGGCATCACCCTCACTGCCTGCAAGGGGTGGAGATCTATCGAGGCTCTCTAATCGCCTACAGCCTGGGAAATTTCGTTTACGATAAGCAGCGGCTCCCCAAGTGCCAGGAGGGTTTGCTGCTGAAGGCCTCTTTCCAGGGGCCGTTGTTGAAGAAAGTGCACATCTATCCCGTGGTTATTGAGAAGGAACAGCCGCGCCTTGCAGATGGGGAGGCGGCGGATGCGGTTTTGCGGAGAACGGCCGAACTGAGCCGGGAGCTGGGCACTTCGATGACCCTGGCAAACGGGGTGGGTGTTATTGAACTAGATAGAGGTGATGCCGGCAGTGGAGAAATTGGTGATTCTTGACGGGAACAGCCTGGTGCACCGCGCTTTCCACGCTCTTCCTCTTCTCACCACGAGCGGAGGGCAGTTTACCAACGCCGTCTACGGCTTCATCACCATGCTGCAGAAGATCGTCCGGCAGGAGAAGCCGGATTATCTGGCCGTTGCCTTTGACAGGAGCCGGATGACCTTCAGGCACCGGGACTTTGAGGACTACAAGGCCAACCGGAAGGCCACTCCTGACGAACTGCGCCCTCAATTCCCGCTCGTTAAAAGGGTTCTTCAGGCTCTGCGCATTCCCGTTCTGGAGCTGGACGGCTTCGAAGGGGACGACCTGATCAAGGCGGTGGTGGATGCCGCCGAAGAGCGGGGGTTCCGGGTCCTCATCGTCACCGGGGACCGCGACCTGCTCCAGCTTGTTTCCCCTCAAACCAGCGCTCTCATCACGCGCAAAGGAATCAGCGAACTGGAATGCTTTACTCCGGAAACCGTTAGGAAGAAGTACGGGATCGATCCCGCTCAGGTGCCGGACCTGAAAGGCCTCAAGGGTGACCAGAGCGACAACATCCCGGGCGTACCTGGGATCGGGGAGAAAACCGCAGTCAGGCTGCTCAACCAGTTTGGAAGTCTCGAGGGGTGCCTTGCCAACCTCGAGAAGATCCCTCCCAGGGTGGCCGCTCTCCTGCGGCAGTACAGCGAACAGGCCGTCATCAGTAAGAAGTTGGCGACACTTTCGAAGGATGTTCCCATTAAGGTCGATTTCGGCGACCTCAAGGTGGAGGAGCCGGATTACGATGCCCTGATCGGCATCTATCAGGAACTGGAGTTCAAATCCCTTTTGAAGAGCCTCCGGGAAGAGATGCCTGAAGCGGCGGCCGAATCTGATGATGAGGACTGCCGGATCGTCTCTACGATGCCCGATCTCATTGCCCTCTTGGATGAGTTAAAAAAGGCCGGCGAGTTTGCCCTGTGCTTTGACAGGGGCTCTTCTTCTCCTCTCAAGGCTCCTTTAACCCGGCTCGGCCTGGCCTGGGGGGAAGGGAGCTGTGCCGTAGTGGAATTTCCCTCTGGGCAGGGGCAGCTGCAGGAGAAGATGCTGGCTGCCATCTCCGGCCTGCTGGCCGATCCGGAATGTGCCAAGCTGTGCCATGATGCCAAAGCGGAGATGATCATCTGCAGCCGCAACGGCCTGGAGCTTAAGGGTGTGAGCGGGGATACCATGCTTGCCGCCTACCTTTTGAATCCCTCCCTTTCCAGCCCGGCGCTGGAGGAGATCGTTTTGAAATACCTGGGGCAGGTGGTTTCATTCGACAGGGAAGTAACGAGGGCTGCGCGTCGCGCCCGGGCGATCTGGAAAGTATGGCCGGTTCTGCGGAAAAGCCTGGAGAGGGATGAGCTCTGGGAACTCTTCTCCAGCCTGGAGCTGCCTCTGTCCGGGGTTCTCGCCCGGATGGAGCTGACCGGAGTCAGGCTTGACGTTGCTCAGCTGGAAGAGATGTCCCGCGAGTTCGGGAAGCATTTGGCCAACCTGGTCGGGGAGATCTACGCCCTGGCCGGGGAAGGTTTTAACATCAATTCACCAAAGCAGCTGGGGTACATCCTCTTTGAAAAGCTGAAACTCCCGGTGATCAAAAGGACGAAAACCGGCTACAGCACCGATGCCGAGGTCCTGGAGAAGCTCGCCCCTTACCATGAGATTGCCGGAAAGCTGCTGGAATACAGGCAGTTCGCCAAACTCAAATCCACCTATGTCGACGGCTTGCAGGGGCTGGTTGACAGGGAGACGGGAAAGGTCCACACCACTTTCAACCAAACCATAACTGCCACGGGAAGGTTGAGCAGCACCGAACCCAATCTTCAAAATATCCCCATCAAAATGGAGCCGGGGAGGAAGATCAGGAGGGCCTTTGTTCCCTCTGAGCCGGGATGGCTGATCCTGGCTGCGGATTACTCTCAGATCGAGCTGCGCGTCCTCGCCCACATGTCCCGGGATGAGAGGCTGATTGCCGACTTCCTCAACGGGGAAGACATCCACACCAGAACTGCGGCCACCGTTTTCGGGGTAGCCCCGGAGGAGGTCACTTCAGACCTGAGGCGCAGGGCGAAGGGGATTAACTACGGGATCGTTTACGGCATCACCGACTACGGCCTGGCCCGGGACATCGGGGTGAGCAGGGAGGAGGCCGCCCTCTACATCGCCAATTACTTCCGGCAGTATCCCGGTGTGAAGCGGTTTATTGAGGAGACCATTGCTGCTGCCAGGGAACGGGGGTATGTCCAGACGCTCTTAAAGAGAAGGCGCTACCTCCCCGACCTTTTGAGCAGCAACCGCAATGTGCGTTCTTTTGGTGAGAGGACGGCTATCAACACGCCCATTCAGGGCAGTGCGGCGGATATCATCAAGTTGGCGATGCTGCGCGTCGACAGGGAGGTGCGGGAGCGGGGGCTCAGGGCGCGCATGATTCTGCAGGTGCACGATGAACTGGTATTTGAACTGCCGAAAGAGGAACTGGGGGTGCTGGTTCCCCTTGTCCGCAGCGGTATGGAGAAGATAATGGAGCTGGCCGTGCCTTTGCGGGTGGACATCGAAGTGGGACCCAACTGGTACGATCTCACCAAGGTGGATGAAGCCGATGCCTGAACTGCCGGAGGTAGAAACCATCGTCTGCTCCCTGGAGGGGAAGATCGTCAACCGCCGGATCCGAAAGGTTGAGGTGCTTTCGGAAAAAGCCGTTAAAACGCCGGAAATCGGCCTCTTCGTTGCTCGGTTGGAAGGGCAGAGGATAACGGGTGTGGGCCGCAGAGGTAAACACCTGCTGATCAGGATCGGCTCCTCCTGGGTTTTGGTGATCCACCTGCGGATGACCGGAAGGCTGATATATACAGAAGAAGATACCCCCTGCGACCGGTACACCCACGTCATCTTTCATCTGGATAACGGAGGGGAAATTCGCTTCCACGATGTCCGCAGGTTCGGAACCATTCACCTCCTGACCAATGCAGAGGCGGAGAGGTTTCCTTCCCTCTGTTCCCTTGGCCCCGATGCCCTGGACCCGGAACTGACCAGGGATGCTTTTAAGAAGAGGCTGAAGGGAAGAAGAGGTCAGATCAAAAAAATCCTCCTTGACCAGTCATTTGTAACGGGAATTGGTAATATCTATGCCAATGAGATCCTCTGGAAGGCGCGGGTCCACCCGGAGCGAACTGTGGATTCCTTAAGCTCCCGGGAGCAGGGGATGATTTACCGGGCGATGCGGGAGGTGCTGTCGCTGGCCGTTGCTCACCGCGGCACAACCCTGCGGGATTATGTTGACGGCGAAGGTGTCCCCGGCGAATTCCAGGGGCTCTTGGCAGTGCACGGGAGGGAGGGAGCTCCCTGTCCCTCCTGCAAAAAGCCGATTGTCAGGGCTAAAATAGGTGGGCGCAGCGCTTTCTTTTGTCCCTTCTGTCAGAAGTAGCTCTAAAGATAGGGGATGAAAAAAGGCACCACTCTTGCCCCTTTTTAATAAGTTGGATGATGGGGGTGAGGGTGGTACGTGGATCTCGGAACTCTGGTTTTTTTCGCCGTTGCCTTGAGCCTCGATGCTTTCAGCGCCGGATTTGCTTACGGAGTGCGGCAGATCAAGATACCGGTGTTGTCGTGCATAGCTATGCTCAGCACCTCTGTGTTGATCGTGGGCATCTCCGTTTTGTGCGGTAATGCGGTAGCGCATCTGCTGCCCGAGCCGTGGTGCGGCAGGCTCGGTGGATTGATCCTGTTGGCCATCGGCCTCTGGTGGTTTCTCCGCCTGCAAAAAAAGCGGGAGCCCCGGGAAGAGGGGCAGTGCAGGACGCTGGTAAGCTTCCGGCTGGCATCGCTGGCGGTCGTCATCCAGATCTTTGAAGAACCGGTTCGTGCGGACATCGATGCCTCAGGTGAGATCAGCATCCGGGAATCGCTCTTCCTTTCCCTGGCCCTTTCCGTAGACGCCCTGGGGGCGGTCTTCGGGGCATCTCTGGCCGGCCTGGGGGAGATCTTAAGCGTTGTTCTCATCGGACTCTTCCAGCAGTGCTTCTTGATGTTAGGGGCTTTTTTCGGCCGTTCCCGGGCACCCTCCTGGTTGCGGCTGCAGGGTCCCCTTGCTGCATGTATTCTTTTATGCACACTGGGTTTATACAAACTAATCTCAGGTGGGAGGTAAATAAGTTGGGGCGTGTTATCGGTTTGACCGGTGGCATTGCCAGCGGGAAAAGCCTCGTCAGCACATATTTAAGGGAACTTGGAGCGCAAATTATAGATGCTGATGAAATCGCGCGCCGGCTGGTGCAGCCCGGCGGGCCGGTTTTACGGGAAATCGTTGCCGAGTTCGGGGATGCCGTTTTAAACGCTGATGGGACGCTCAACCGCAAGGAACTTGGCCGGATCGTCTTTTCCGATCCGGCCAAGCTGGACAGGCTCAACAAGATTACCCACCCTCACATCCTGGCGGAAATCAAGATGCTGCTGGACAAGCACAGGGAGTCCGGAAGCGACAGGGTAGCCGTTCTCGATGCGCCCCTTCTCTATGAAGTGGGAGGGGAGGGGTTGGTGGATGAGGTATGGGTGGTGTACGTGGATTATCCGACGCAGCTCGAGCGGCTGATGATGAGGGACAATCTCTCGGAAGAAGACGCCCGGCGCCGGATCGCCGCCCAGATCCCCCTGGAAGAGAAGGTCAGAAGGGCCGATAAGGTCATCGACAACAGGTCAACCCCTGAAGAAACGAAACGCCAGGTCAGGCGGCTCTGGGAAGAGCTCCACCGGAGGCACCGGGCGGAGAGCACTACCGGTAAGTAATGGGATGAGGTATCAAAGCAAATGATTTGGATAAACATCAGGCGCCTACGCCTGTATTTGTTTATGCTGCTGATCGCGGTGGCTGCCGTTTATCTCCTGCAGGCCAAATGGTTCTGGCGGATCTTTTATCCCTGGCCCTATAAGCAGGAAATCGTTCGGGCTGCCGTCAACACAGGGATCGATCCCTGCCTCCTGGTAGCCGTGGTAAAGGTGGAGAGCGGTTTTAATCCCCGCGCCCGTTCCGATGCGGGAGCGCTCGGTTTGATGCAGTTGATGCCTGGTACCGCCGGTTGGGTGGCCAGACAGACGGGGTGGCAGGATTTTCACACAGAACTGCTCTACCAGCCGGAGATCAATCTGATGATCGGAAGCTGGTACTTAAAGCATCTGCTCCAGAACTTTGACGGTAATCTTATAGCGGGCCTGGCGGCCTACAACGCCGGGCGGGGCAATGTGGAGGCCTGGGTGCGGTCGGGTCTCTGGAAGGGCACAGAAGACGATCTGGACAAGATCCCTTTTCCGGAAACTAGGGCGTATGTCAGGGCGGTCTTGCAGAATTATGAGATTTACAGATATTTATACGATTGAAAGGACAGCGGGCAGCCGTTGGCGAAATTGAGTAATGATTCAAAATTGAAAGGGGTTAAGGGGATGAAGGATTCATTTATCGATTCCCTTGCCAGGGTTGCAGGGATCAGGATCGATCCGGAACGAAAGTTTTATTCGGCGACTCCCGAGGAAATTCTCTGCGGGGCAACGACGGATATTTACTTTGTCAGAACCCATGAAATCTTAAGTGAGTTGGGGCTGATCAACACCCCGGTGATGGCCGAGGTGTTCTGCCGCAGAGAAGGTGTTTTTGCGGGCATCAAAGAGGTAATGGATCTGCTTGAGGATAAGGATGTAGAGGTTTGGGCGCTTCCCGAAGGCAGCAGCATGCAGGAGAAAGAGGTTGTCCTGCGCCTCAAGGGCCCGTATGGGGAGTTCGGGATTTTTGAAACCCCGATCCTGGGCTTTCTGGCGAGCTCTTCGGGTTGGGCGACGGCGGCTCGCCTGGCGAAGGAGGCTGCAGGTGAGAAACCCGTGCTGTGTTTTGGAGCGCGCCATATTCACCCGGCGGTAGCCCCGGTAATGGAAAGGGCGGCTATCGTTGGGGGATGTGACGGCGCCAGCTGCATTCTGGCTGCCAAGCTGGCGGGTAGAGAGCCGCAGGGAACCATTCCCCACGCCATGATCCTGATCATCGGGGATACCGTAGAGGCTGCTCTGGCCTACCACAGGTTGATGCCGCCGGATGCGCCGCGAACTGTGCTCGTAGATACCTTTAAGGATGAAGCAGAGGAGGCCCTGAGGGTCGCCGAAGCTTTAGGCCTGGGCCTGACCGGTGTGCGCCTGGACACGCCCGGGGAGCGGGGAGGCGTCACTCCGGAACTGGTCAAGGAGGTGCGGGCGCGGCTGGATCAGAAAGGATATAATCATGTCCGCATTTTCGTATCCGGAGGCCTTACTCCTGAGCGGATCAGGGTTTTGAGCGAGGCCGGGGCGGATGCCTTTGGAGTTGGCAGCTACATCTCCGGTGCCGCACCCATCGATATGACCCTCGACCTTAAAGAGGTCAACGGAACGCCCTTGACCAAGCGAGGGAGGATCCCCGGGGAGACACCCAATGACCGCCTCGTGAAAATGAAATAAAGCATAAGCGGACGGCCCCCTTCATAGATTGTACCAGGATGTGGTAAGAGGGAAGGGGGTTTAATGGATGCGCCGGTTCCATCTGAGCGGACGGGAAATTCCCATCTGGCTGCGATGTGGGGCATTGGCCGCGGCCGTTCTGTTGGTGGTACTGCTGACCATCCGGGTTGTGGAGAGGGAGGTCGGGGTAAGCGTTCAGATTGCCAGATCCCCTGCCTTTCTTGATCCGGCCCGGATTTCTTCTTTTGAGGAGAAGCTGGTGTGTGGTGCCCTCTACGAGAGCCTTGTTGAATACGATCCGGTAAAAGACCGCTGTAAAGGGGTTCTTGCTGCAGCCTGGGAGGAGGATGCGGGAGGAACGGTTTACACCTTTACTCTGCGGAAAGGGGCTCGCTTCCACAACGGAAAGCCGCTGACTGCGAGGGATGTCAAATACAGCTGGGAAAGGGTGATGAACCCGCGCCTGAGCAGCTACGGGTACCTGCTCCAAAATGTCGAAGGGGCGGATGAGGTTATCGGCGGTAAAAGACGCACTGCTGCCGGACTGGTGGTTGTTGACGACAGGACGGTGAGGGTCTTTTTAAAAGAGCCCGATCTGACCTTTCCCGCCGTTGTCAGCAGTCCGGTCCTGGCTGTTGTCAACCGGGAGCTTGCCGAGAAGTGGGGTGACAGATACGGGGAACGGGGAACCCCTGTCTCCGGAACAGGCCCCTTTTACCTCGCCAGGTGGAATGACGGAGAAATCCTTCTTTCCAAGAACAGGAGGCACAAAACGGCTGCGGCTTCCTTGAATTCTCTGGCCTTTGTCACCACAGGCAGCACCCAGGAGGCCAGGCGCCTTTTTGCATCGGGCAGGGTGGACATTCTGACCGGGGTGCCGTCCCGGGTTGCCGGGGAATTGGCAGGAGATAAGGCCGTTCTCGTCAAGAAACCCATGCTCTCCTTTTATTTCCTGGGTTTTGACATGGGTCAGGAACCTTTTGGCAGGAAGGTTGACCTGCGCCGGGGGATCGATCGGGCCATTGATAAGGAAAAGCTAACCGCTCTCCTTTTGGGAGAGTCCGGCAGGCCTCTGGAGAGGCTGCTCCCTCCGGAGCTCGGCGGGAGCGAGAACTCACCGCGGAGGGAGGGCTCTGGTCGTCAGGAGGCCTTGCGTTTCCTGGCAGAGGCGGGCCATCCTTACGGTTTCAATCTCCCTCTCTTGTCCTTCGCCTTTAACGACACCCCGGGGCATGAACTGCTGGGGCGCTTGATTCAGGAAGAGCTGGACAGTGTAGGGGTTGAGGTTGACTTGAAAAAAAGGCCGTGGGAGGAGTACCTGAGGGAATTGCGGCAGGGGGAGCATTCCTTTTTCCGCCTCGGCTGGGAGGCCGATTACCCGGAGGCGGGAAACCTCCTGGCGTGCAATTTTGCCGGCTGGGAGAGGAAGCGCAACAATTTAACAGGATACGGCAATGACAGGTTCGACTCTCTGATCAAAGAGGCCCGCAAGGAGCGCGATGCTGCCCGCCGTCGGGAAATTTACCGGCAGGCGGAGGAGCTGATCCTGGCCGATCTCCCCGTGGTTCCCCTTTTTCAGAAGGTGGCGGTCTTTGTTGTGCGCAAAGGTATTACCGGTTTTCAGGTGGATCCGCTGGGCAGGATAGATTTCGGAAGTCTCGGGCGGGCCGGTGAGCTGCAACGCCGCTCTGCCTCCACCCCTTGACCTGTACTATGGTTCTCCTGCCTGGCGGGTTGTCAGAGCCGCCACCGCGTTAGTCTTTTCCCCGGAGGGGCTAAGTCCAACAATACAGCTTTACAAGGGTGTGCACAAGGTTTAAAATAAAGGGGACAAAGGGGGTGGCTTGACAGTGCCGACCTATGATTTTGAGTGCAAAAACTGCGGGCACCGGTTTTCGCTGTTTACCACGGTGTCCGGGAGATTGAGGGCCGTCTGCCCGACCTGCCAGAGCGGCAATCTCCAGCAGCTTTTTACCGGCATTTCTTTTGTGAAAGGGTCCGGCGGTGAAGGTGGCAGCCAGGCGGCTTCCGGAGGATGCTCCCGCGGCAGCTGCAGCGGATGTCCGGGCTGCTGATGGAGGCAGTTTTCCTGCCCTTCTATCTGGGGTGGGGAGCGCTTATTGACAAAACAGCCTGTTCGAACTTATAATATCAGAGGAGCTTAAAAATGCGGAAGTGGCGGAATTGGCAGACGCGCACGTTTGAGGGGCGTGTGGGCAACCGTGCGGGTTCAAGTCCCGCCTTCCGCACCAAAAGGCACAAAAAAGAGGCTGTAGGGAAAGACCTACGGCCTCTCTCTTTTGTCGAGACTTTTTAGAGCGCATTTGACAGCACGAGCGGAAAAATATTATTGTTAAAAGTATTTTTCCAGGATCTTTTTGACTGCTAAGAGAACTTTATCGAATTCTTCAGTCGTATAATCGAATTTATTTTCGCGTTCAATACCAATGCTGGTTACCAGGAAGTGTTCGTCAGGTTTAACTCCTGCGCTGTCGAGCACTTTTTTAGCGCACCCTTTAGAGCATCCCTCGACCAGCACCCATTTTGATGTATTGTTTTGAGCTTCAGATAGCTTTTGCCTGTCCTTCTCTGGGAATCTATCACCTGACAGCCTGATGAATTTGCAGTATCCTTGCTTTTCCAGAGTGCTTGCGGCGTTGTAGGCCAGCAGAGAAACGTTGGAGCCTCCTGGACAGGTAACGATAATCACATTGCTTTGGTTTTTTCCGGACATTTTATGACCTCCCTATTTTAGGACTGATAACACGAATAGTTGTCTTGAGATATCTTCGATGTAAGAATGATGGTTACCTGCCTGCTGTGGGGGAGGAAAAACAAAAGGAAGGATATGGCGGTTTTCAATGAAACAGGGAGATGGCCTACAACTATGAAAAAGATAGTGAATGGCAATTAGGTTAATAGCGGAGTGCAGTTAAAGCAGAAATGACTGGGATAACATGGATGATATCTTCGAAATATTTATTGTTTAATAAAAGAAAAAATGATAATATAAGAATATAATAATTTAAAAATTATTAAAAAATGTATGACAGAAAAGGAGTGCGGCAATGAAAGAGGTGGAGATCTTAGTGTTCGGCACTAATGCTGTAATTGAGGATTGCGGTTGAGGGTGTTCATCTGGGGACGCAGGCTGCGGACCGCCGAAGACGATAAAGAATGAAGCAGAAGAGCTGAAGGAATCTTTGATCAGGAATTTTGGCGAGGCAATAAAATTTCGTTATATAGATGTGAACAGCGATGAGATCAAAGAATACCCGGACGTTGCTAAAATCCTGCATAAGGTTCGCCTTCCGTTGACAGTGATCGACGGGAAACCAAGATTTCACGGCGGTTTTTCCTTCGGTATGATTGCCGGAGAGATCCAAAAAATACTTAAAGAATAGGAATTGAAGCAAATCCGGATAAGGTGGTTAAAACAGAAGGGAGCATCAGAAGTGACCGCAAAACCATCGGCAAGGCTTTCCGTTCTCGACCGCTTTCTAACCCTCTGGATCTTTCTTGCTATGGTGATGGGAGTTTTGGTGGGGTATTTTTTCCCTGGCATAGCAGGGGTGCTTGATAGATTGTCAATCGGCACCACTTCTATACCGATAGCCATTGGTCTAATCGTTATGATGTATCCGCCCCTGGCCAGGGTGAAGTACGAGGAACTGGGCAAGGTTTTTAAAAATGGCAGGGTGTTGGGGCTGTCTTTGATTCAGAACTGGATCATCGGGCCCATCTTGATGTTCGTGCTGGCCGTTGTCTTTTTAAGGGGTTCTCCGGAGTACATGATAGGGCTCATTTTGATCGGTCTTGCCCGTTGCATTGCTATGATAATCGTCTGGAACAGCCTGGCCCACGGCGACTCCGAGTATGCCGCCGCTCTGGTTGCATTTAACTCTCTTTTCCAGGTGTTGTTCTACTCGATATACGCTTATTTCTTTATCACACTTCTACCACAGTGGCTGCATCTATCGCAGCAGATCACCGTTATTCATGTATCGATGGCCGAGGTTGCCAAGAGTGTAGCCATCTATTTAGGAATTCCTTTCCTCGCTGGGTTTATCACCAGGTTCGTCTTGATACCGGCTAAAGGCAGGGATTGGTACGAGCAGCGCTTTATTCCGAAGATCAGCCCCGTGGCATTGATTGCTCTGCTCTACACCATCGTCATTATGTTCTCACTAAAAGGGAAATATATCGTCAACCTTCCGCTGGATGTAGTGCGGATTGCTGTGCCCCTGTTGTTCTACTTTGTGATCATGTTCTTTGTTTCTTTCTATATCAGCCGGAAAGTGGGGGTTAATTACTCTCAGACTACGTCTCTTTCCTTCACCGCTGCCAGCAACAATTTTGAGTTGGCCATCGCAGTGGCAGTATCCGTCTTCGGTATTGACTCCGGCCAGGCCTTTGCGGCCGTCATCGGCCCTCTCATTGAGGTGCCGGTTATGATCGGATTGGTCAATATAGCCCTGAGTTATAAGCGTAAATACTTTACACCGGAGGGAGAGCCGCTTCTCTAGAAAGGGGTATTTTATTAAAGATTGTCCGACAGCTCAAGGTCAATGTTGTAAGTGTGTTGGAAAGTGGTGGAGAAAGGCAGAATTAAACAGTTGGCGGTTTACTTGAAAGCGGAGGGGAAGCAGATAAAATTTATTGAATTTGGGAGGGGAAATGTATGGAGGAAAACGGATCGATAGAACAGGGACTTATCTACCTGGTGGCCTGCTCCGGTGCGTGCTCCAATTTCGGGCAACTTAGCGCCCGGGTAATGAGCAGGCTCGGCAAAGAAAAGTACGGTAAACCTTTTTGTCTGGCAGGATTGGGTGCTCATTTGCCCCGTTTTATCGAAAGGGGGAAGCAAGGGAGCTTCATTGTGATTGACGGATGTCCGCAGCAGTGTGCGCTTAAAACAGTGGAGCATGCAGGGATGAAATCTGTAAAGAGCATTGTCATTGCCCAGCTAGGAGTCGAGAAAAAAACCGGTAGTTTTGAGATATCGCCGGAAGAAGTCGAAAGAGTTTTCGAGCAGGTGCGTCGTTTGCTGAATGAAGAAGCAGATCTGCACAGCCTTTCCGAAGCCTGAACGCCGGTTTTGTCAAGGCGAGAGGAGGGGCGATCTGTGGAGGTTTATTTGAATAATGCTGCTACCTCCTGGCCTAAACCTGAAAGCGTTTATGTGGCAGTCGACGCCTATCTGCGCAACTTTGGTGCTAGCAAGGGGAGGGGTAGCTTTCGACGCAGCCAGGAGGCAACAGATATCATTGAGGACTGTCGTGCGAAACTAGCCAGGCTCTTTGGGGTTGATGAACCTTCTCGCTTTGTTTTTACCAGGAACTGCTCCGAAGCCCTGAACTTGGCGATCAAAGGGATTGTGCGCAGGGGAGATCATGTAGTCACCAGCAGCATGGAGCACAATTCCGTCTGGAGACCTTTAAAGGCCCTTGAGCAGAAGGGAGTCATCTCTTTAACCGCAGTGAAGTGCAATCGGCAGGGGGAAATTGATTTAGATGCAGTGAGGAAGGCGTTCATGCCAAACACACGCTTGCTGGTCTGCACCCATGCCTCGAACGTTACCGGTACCCTTTTCCCCATTGCCGAACTCTCTGAGATTGCCCATCAGCACAACGCCATTTTCCTTGTGGATGCTGCTCAAACGGCGGGGGTTTACCCCATCGATATCAGTTCCACAGGAATAGATCTGCTGGCATTTCCCGGCCATAAGGGACTGTTGGGGCCACAGGGTACCGGGGCGCTTTACGTTTCGCCCCAGTTGACACTGGAGCCGCTTATGGAAGGCGGCACCGGAAGCAGCTCATTGTCACCATTTCAACCGGAAGTGCTGCCGGAGCGTTTTGAAACGGGAACTCCGAACGGACCCGGCATTGCAGGCCTCGGTGCGGCTCTTGGATTTATTTTAGAGACAAAAATAGAGGTCATACGGCAAAAAGAACAGATGCTTACCGGTATCATCCTGGAAAGGCTGCAAAAGATTCCCGGTATTGAACTTTACGGTGTTCTTGACCCTGAACGTCAGGTGGGTGTGATTTCGTTTAACGTCCAGGATGTCAATCCTGAAGAGGTGGGAACAGTTCTTGATGAAGTGTATGGAATAATGGTTAGGACGGGCCTGCACTGTGCTCCGGAAGCACATAGAACAATTGGAACGATTGATCGCGGAACGGTGCGAGTCAGCCCCGGCTTTTTCAACACGCTGGGAGAAATCGACTATTTCATCGAGGCTATCCAGGAAATAGCTAAGAAGGCTGCCGTCCAGATAGAGCTAGAGGATCCCAAAAGCGGTTCTGATGAGTATGTGACTGGTTACAGGATCCAGCAGACATCCCTCTGCTTTTCCGATGCGAAAAGGATCCGGGTTGTGGCTTCGTTCCCTAGAGATATCGAGGAGCTGTTTCCATATCTGAACGCAGTGTTGCGGGGGAGCTACAACAGAGAAGGAAAGAGTTTCACTTTTTCCTATGATGGTCGCCCTGTGGTGTTAGAGCCTAAGCAGATGACACTGGGAAAAACAGAAGATCTGGATAAGGCCAGAGAGATATTCGATGCCGTCATTAAAATTCTTAATAAGGTTTATGCAGACAGGGACAAAATAGTTCCAACGATAAAAGCACAGATTCAGCTCAGCCCCTTATCCCTATATAAAAACCTGCCTCGCACCAACTGCAGGAAGTGTGGGGAGCTAACCTGTCTTGCCTTTGCAGCTAAGGTAATCCAGGGGGAAAGCGATTTGAAAAACTGCCCGCTCCTTCAAGAGCCTGATTATGCCCAGAACAAGGAAGTTATTGAGCAGCAGCTTGCAGCATATTTCGAGGAGCTGTTGCCCAGGGGGGAGGAGTTTCCTTTATGAAAAAGGTGTTTATAGTTCTGGAGCCGGAGGAAGTGGTTAAATTGCAAGGTATCCTTACAGATCATGACGGGGAGGAAGCATGGCAGTATCTGCAGTTCGTGCTCTGGCCAAAGATAAAGAAAGAGGTTAGCTGTCTGGACGGGAGAAGATAGAAAGGATGGTTGCTTATGAATAAATGCTTGCAGTGCGGACTCTTTTCACCTGTACAAAAAGAATGCGTTTGGTTTAAGAAGGTGCTTACAAAGGCGGACATTGAGGCAAGCGGTGACTGCAGTTATTTCATGGAGATCATTTACGAGGATGGGGAGCCTTTGTCTCCCTACCAACACCTGATGTTTAAGCGACAGGATATCGAGAGTAAGAAGATGAGGGGACCCATCTGATTTTTGAGAAAGAGCCGACTGCACAGGAATTAAGCATCATTGCTTATGATTGCTGCAGATATCTCTAAAAAAGGAGCTAGGCCTGCTCGGGGTGGTTTTTCCCAAGTTCGCGAAAACAGGCTACCCGGTGCATCGAGCAGGCTTTCATTTCCGGCCGTTCCCGGTAACACCTGGGAAGGGGGTGGGGGCAGCGCCGGGCAAAGGGGCAGTGCTCCCGTCCGGTGGTTGAACCCGGCTGGACGGCTTGTTCGCGGTTTTTTTCCGAATTGCGGACAGCCCTGGGCGGGCCGGAAACTTCTCTGGAAAGCGCCGGTGCCGCTTCCACCAGGCACTTCGTGTAGGGATGGAGGGGGTTGTTGACGACTTCGCTGGTGGGGCCTTCTTCGACGATCGACCCCCGGAGCATTACCGCCATGCGGTCGCTGACTTTCCTGGCAAGGGCGATGTCGTGGGTGATCAAAAGGAGGGCCAGCCCTCTCTCCTCCTGGAGATCGAGGAGGAGCTTTAGGATCTTTGCCTGGACGCTGGCATCGAGAGCAGACGTTGGTTCGTCGGCAATGAGGAGCTTGGGGTCCAACACCAGGGCGCGGGCAATGGCCACTCTTTGGGCTTCCCCTCCACTCAGGTGATGGGGGTATTTCTGCAGATACTCCTCGTCGCTGGGCAATTCTACTTCATTTAAAACCCTCCGCACCTTTTGCAGCTTTTCCTCTTCACTGCGCCATCCCTGGACATCAAGCGGCTCTTTGACGGCTTGGTAAACGTTCATACGGTGGCTGATCGACTCCCCGGGATTCTGGAAAACCATCTGGACACGCTCGTAAAACTCCTTTTTTCTCTGGAGGATCCGCTCACCCTCGAGGAAGACTTCACCTCGCTCGGCAGGAATGAGGCCCATGACCGTCTTCGCCAGGGTGGTCTTTCCGGAGCCGCTTTCCCCGACGAGGGCGAGAGTTTCCCCCTCATAAAGGGTGAGGTCGACGCTTTGCAGCACCTCCACCTTGCCGAAGCTTTTGCTGATGTTTCTCGCTTCCAGCAGAGGGATGATCCCCCCTCGGTGGCAGGCGAGATGCCTGTTGCCTTTTTGCTTAAGTTCCGGCACCTCCTGCCAGCAGACGGCTATCTTCTGGGTGCACCTGGGATGGAAAGGGCAGCCCTCTACCCTGTGGGACATCCTTCCCGGAATCCCCTGCAGATCCTTGGTTGTGGTCATGTTGGGATAAGAGCGGATCAGCCCTCTGGTATAGGGGTGCCGGGGAAATTCCAGCAGTTCTGCTGTGGGTCCCATTTCCAGGATCCTGCCACCGTACAAAACGGCGATTTTCTCTGCCATTTGAGCGGCGGCAGCGAGGTCGTGGGTGATCACCAGGGTGATCTTATCCCTCGCCACTTCCCTGAGCAGAGCGATGATCTCCGCTTTTGTGAGGGAATCAAGCGCCGCTGTGGGTTCATCGAGGAGCAGCACCTCGGGGTCATTGGCCAGTGCGATGCAAATGAGGGCTTTTTGCTTTTCCCCGCCACTCAACTGGTGGGGGTAAGATTGCGCCCGCCTTTCGTCGAGGCCGACTCTGGCGAGAAGCTGCCGGGCACGCTCCCTGGCAAAATCCCTGTCCTTTTCTCTGTGCACCAGGATCGCTTCCATTATCTGCTGGTTGACGGTGTAAAGGGGGTGCAGGGCGGCTTCCACGTTCTGAAAGACCATGGCGATCTCCCGGCCGCGCAGCGAGCGCATTTCCTCTTCAGGCAGGTTGAGGAGGTTTTTCCCCTGAAAAAGGATCTCGCCGGTTAAGCGGCCCTCGACGAGACCGAGAATGCTTAAAGAAAGGGTGGTTTTACCGGCACCTGTTTCTCCGATAATGGCAAGGGATTCCCCTTTTTTCAGGGTCAGGTTGATCCCTTTGAGTACATCAAGTCCGTTGTAGGAAACCTTAAGGTTTTTAATCTCCAGCATGGCTTACTCCTTTGCGCAATCGAGGATTTAAGGCCTTTTCCAGTGCATAGCCGAGAAAGCTCAGGCTGCTGATCAGCAGGGAGAGGGCAATGCCGGGTGGTAAGAGCCACCACTTCCAAACTTCGAGGTAGGAAAACCTCAAAGCATGCTGCATCATTTTTCCCCAGCTGACTACGGCGGGATCGGAGATGCCCAAAAAGGAAAGCCCCGCCTCCATGAAAACCGACCTCCGGGCATCGTGGATCATCGTTGCCACAATCACCGGGCCCAAATCGGGAATGATATGGCGCAAGATGAGGTGACCCCACCCGGCCCCGAAGGTGCGGGCAGCGGAAACGTGCATCCGTTCTTTTAATGAGAGGGTTTGTCCCCGGATGACCCGGGCGCCTCCCGGCCAGAGAAAAGCGGAGATCAGCAGGATCATCAGCAGATAATTGGGTCGCAGATAGGCTGCCACCAGGATGACCACGATAACCGGAGGAATGACGATCAGGGCATCTACCAGCCGCATCAGCAGACGGTCGTAAATCCCCCCGACAAGGGCTGTGGTACAGCCGACCACAACGCTGATCAGCGCAGCAAGCAGGGCAGCCCCACAGCCGACCACCAGAGAGGTGCGCGCCCCGTAGAGAAGTCTCGTCCAGATGTCCTGCCCGACATCATTGGTACCCAGTAGGTGCTGCCGGGATGGGGGGCTGAAAATGTGACCTGTGTAAGCCTCGGGCCGGTATTCGGTGAGCAGCGGGGCCAGGGCGGCAAGAACCAGCATCAAAATGAGCAGTATCAGCCCCACTTTGCCGAATTCGTCATCTTTGATCTCCTGCCAGTAATTGATGTGCACGGCAGATCCTCCCGCTCCTTAATGGGCTTGAGAAACCCTGGGGTCGATCCTCGCATACAGCAGGTCTACGAGGTAATTTGCGGCCAGGATCACCACCGTTGTCACCAGGAGAATTCCCTGCATCAGGGGGTAATCCCTGGTCAGCAGAGAATTGTAGAGGAGTGACCCAACCCCGGGGTAAGAAAAAATGATCTCGATGAACAAGGCACCGGTAACCGAGTGGGCGAGCTGAAGGCCGGTGGCGGTCACCACCGGTAACAGCGAGTTCTTCCCGGCGTGCCTGTACCTGATCACCCTTTCCCGGCAGCCCTTTGCCTTCGCAGTAAGGATAAAGGCTTCGCCGAGGGTGGTAATCATCGTGTTCCTGGTCAAGAGGTAGGTTCCTGCTAGGCGCACCAGAACAAGGGCAAACAGCGGGAGCGCCAAGTGATGCAGGACATCGAAAATGAGCTCGAGACCGGTTTTTCCGGCATAGGGTGTGACGGCACCGGCTAAAGGCATCACTCCCAGAGCCACTCCGAAGAGCAGGAGCAGCAGGGTGCCCACGAAGAAGTCGGGAAAGCCGCTGAAAGACATCAGGCCTGCCAGAAAGACTTTGTCCAGAGGGCGGCCGCGCCGGTAGCCGCTCTCGATCCCCAAAACGATGCCGAGGATGCTGGAAGCCAGCACCGCCAGCCCCACCAGAAGCAGTGTCCAGGGTAGAGAACCGGCGATCACCTCCAGCACCGGGGCATTGTAGTAATAAGAATAACCCAAATCGCCGCGCAAGAGTGCCAGGAGATAGGAGATGAACTGCTCACCCAGCGGCCTGTCGAGGGAAAACCGCTGGGTGAGCTCTGCCTTCAGTTCAGGGGTCATGGCGATCAAGGCCTCTTCCCCGTAAATTGCCATCAAGGGGTCCCCCGGCATCAACCGCGGCAGCACAAAGTTGATTGTGATGATCAGGAAAAAGGCGATCAGATAGCTAGCTCCAGAACCCGCTTTTTTCAAGCTCGGATATCCTCCTACTTAACGAAAGCCAGCTTATTTAAAGGAATGGGAACTCCAATGGCGATTCCCTGTCTTGTGTAGAAGAGCTTGATTACTTTTTCATCAAAGGCCCAATAGGAGGTCGGATAGTAGAGCGTCAGCGCCGGAACCTCTTCCGCGTATAATTTCTGGATTTCTGCCAGGATCCCTTTGCGCTCCCTTTCGTCCATTGCCTGCTGCTGTTTGAGCAGGTTGACAAGGGTTTCGTTTTCGGTGTACCTGGCGCTGTTGAAGCCCTGGCCGATGATGTTCCTGTTTAAGAAGTCCGGGTCGCCTCCGATCCCCCCGTGGCCGCTTAAGGCCAGGTCGAACTTCCACTCATTGACGAGACTGTCAAGAGTTTTCGACTCCAGACTCCGTAAGTTGACTTTGATCCCCACCTTCTCCAGTTGCTGCTCGATCATTTCCCCTTCCCGCTCACCCGGGGAGCCGGTTCCGCCGGCAACGAGGAGCTCAAGTTCGAGCACCTTTCCGTCCTTCTGATAGTAGCCGTCCTTCTTCACGTAGCCCAGGCTTTCCAGAATCTCTTGGGCCTTTGTGGGGCTGTACCGGTACTGCTCGGCTTCCGGGTTATACCAGGGGCTGTCTGGGAGCACAAACCCGGGGTTTCCAACCAGCCCGTGCCCCCTCAGGCAGGTAGCCACGATCTCCTCTCTGTCGATGGCGTAGGCGAGGGCCTGCCGGAACCTTTTATCATTGAATGGCGGTTTTTTGTGGTTGATCATCAGCTTGGCGTTCCAGTCGTGGGTGCCGATAACGGTGAACCCCTCTTTTTTCATTGCCTCCACGAGCTCAGAGGGGATGCCCGCAGCATGGACCTGCTTCTGTTTCAGGGCGCTGGCGGCCATTTCCTCGCTTATCTTAACGAACTTCAGTTGTTTAACTTTGGGCTTGCCCAGGTAGTAATCGTCGTAGGCCTCATAGAGATAGGTCCCCTGGGCTTTGTTGTAATCAACCAGCTTAAAAGGCCCCGTCCCGACCACTGCTTTCTCTTCTTGGAACTGCTCCGGATCCTGGACGTCTTTCCAGATATGCTCGGGGAGGATGGGCAGGGTGCAGGCCACGTTGTCTACAAACGGTGCGTACGGCTTGCTCAAATAAATCTTCACAGTATCTTCATCAACTGCCTCGGCCTTCTTTATAATGGAGGAGTCGACCCACTGATACGGGTGTTCCTTGATGTAGTCGATCGTAAACGCCACATCCTCGGCGGTGAACCTTTCTCCATCGTGCCAGGTCACATCTTTTCTCAGTTCGAAGAGGTAAGCGTTTTCATCCTCGAGGTATTCCCAGCTTTCGGCGAGAGCAGGGACATAGTCCCTGTCATCCTTCCAGACCAGGGTGTCGAAAATAAAGCTCATCCGCACGTAGCCCGGCCCCCGGGAATAGTGAGCGTAAGGAGAGGGAAACCCCCAGTCTCCTGTGGTATCGGCAACCGTATACACGTCGATTCTCTCGGTGACGGGAGCTGTTTCCCGGGACGCCTTTTTGGCACCGCAGCCGGCAGCAGCAAAGATAAGCAGGCTTAGAGCTGTTCCCAATATCAGGAGCCATCTGATAATTCTTAGGCGGGGTCTGAGATTAATCCGAGACATGAATTTTCCCTCCTTTTATCAAATATCAAATTGATGGATATTCTCAAGGGGTCACTTTACCGGAAAAACGCTCTTGTTGAGCCAGCCGATGCGGGCATTGGCGACGCTGTCAATTTCGGATGAGTAGGGCTTGATATCCAGCAGAGGGCTGCCGTCGATCGCTTCAACACCCTGCACCAGCAGCCGGTTGCCATCCCTCTTCAGGAGTTTGGCAACGCAGAAAGCGATTGGATTGGGGCGGGCCGGGGAGCGGCAGGCAAAAACGCCTCGCAGTTCCGGGCCCCACGGTGTCTTCGTCTGCAGAACATCCCGCTTTACCTGATGGCACCAGTAGAGGACGATCAGATAATCGGCCATTTCCACATCCTTGAGGGCGTCGGCAAAGCGGGGGTAGATTTCCAGTTCTACGGTTTCCTCGGAGAAACGCCCCTGAAAAGGAGCTTCCGACTTTTCTCGATAAGGGCTGTGCACCACGCCGACAGGCACCAGTTCCAAATGGATTCACCTCCTGAAACGAGCGCATCGCTACCCTGATAAAATAAAAAACCACCAAGGCTCTTCCTTCTGGAAGATTTCGCACCTTCGTGGCGCCGTTACATTTCTGCTTTCTCTTGTTAATTAATCTTAAAGAGGCTTCACCAAGTTCGTCATTTTTTACTTAGAGACTTATTCTACAGAATTTTGATAATTCCTCCTTCGAATTATTAAATTTTCTTCTTCTTATAGCAAAAAGACCGGCCGGTTGACTCCCCAGGGGTTCGGCTTCTTCATTGAATTGATTTTCTGTTATACTTGTTCAGTAGCCGCTGCTTTCCAAAAGAAGAAAAAAACACAGAAGGAGAAGTAGTGTCCATTATGATGGTGTAAAATTGATGGCTTGAAGCAGGAGAGCCACCCCTCCCTCTGGTAGATAAGAAGTAGCTTAATCTTAATCATCAGGAGGGAGAAAAGATGGCTCA
>JAALLR010000109.1_pt1 | contig 30796 bp, 30 predicted proteins | sample 7245931 | NCBI WGS metagenome assembly JAALLR01 (sample SAMN13049201, study PRJNA578106) | oil field metagenome | isolation source: filtered produced water from oil reservoir B9 | place: USA:offshore Texas | collected 2016 | reverse complement strand
CCTGAAGCTGGCAGGAGCCAATCATACCCTGTTCACCGAGTCGGCTATCGAGGCCATCGCTTCCAACTCCCGGGGCTGGCCGAGAATGGTGAACAATCTTGCCGGCACCGCTCTTATGCCTGGCGCTCAGCTCAAGGTGTGCCCTGTGGATGAGGATATCGTCAGGCAGGCTGCGCCGTCCAGCGGCTTAAAACAGTTTTAACCCTATTGCAGTAAAATTGCAGTAAAATTGGCTATAGGAAAAGGCTTCCAACCCCGGAAGCCTTGATTTTTCTGGTAGCCCTAACGGGACTCGAACCCGTGTCTCCACCTTGAGAGGGTGGTGTCCTAGACCGCTAGACGATAGGGCCCTGTTTTCTGGCTGCGGGACCAGGATTCGAACCTGGGCTAGATGATCCAGAGTCACCTGTGCTACCGCTACACCATCCCGCATCCTTTTACGCCTATAAGTATAAGCGAATCTTTACCTTTCGTCAAGGACTTACGCGGGCTTACTCTTGAACAACCAAGCCTTTGATGAAGTTAATTGCCCGTTCGAGCCTGCTCAATGTCTTCTCCTTCCCCAGAATCACCATGATATCAAAGAGCCCGGGACCCATCGTCCGGCCGGTAAGGGCGAGCCTGGTTGGATGGATGATCTCCCCGGCTTTGATGCCCAGTTCCGCGCTCAGATCCCGGTAAGCTTTTTCTGTGCTTTCGAGATCGAAAGGCTCCGTTTCGGCAAGCCTCCTGCGGGCCATCTCCAGACGCTCCGCTACACCTGCCTTCTGGAAATGCTTCCGAACACCCTTTTCGTCGTAAGAAAAGTCGTCGCTGAAGAAGTACTCCGAGGCCTCGGCGATCTCAGCAAGAGTTTTAACACGAGTGCGGACGGCACCCACCACCTTCCGGATGTACTCCATCTCCTCAGGGGTTGGCTCTGCCGGGATCAGGTTCTTACGCTGCAAAAAAGGAACGGCCAGATCGACGATAAGGTCGAGGTCCTCCTGGTTCAAGTAATGGCCGTTGATCCAGGTCAGCTTTTTAAGATCGTAGATCGCCGCCGTCTTCCCTACCCTCTCCAGGGTGAACTGGCGCACCAGTTCCGGAATGGAAAGTATCTCCTCTTCCCCCTCCGGGGACCAGCCCAGGAGGGCCAGATAGTTGATCAAAGCTGCCGGCAGATAACCCATGTCCCGGAATTCCTCCACCGAGGTGGCCCCGTGGCGTTTGCTCAATTTACTGCGGTCCGGCGCCAGGATCATGGGAACATGGGCAAAAACGGGCAACGGCCGGTCAATTGCCTGATAGATCAGAATTTGCCGCGGGGTGTTGGACAGGTGTTCCTCAGCACGCAGAATGTGGGTGATCTTCATAAAGGCATCATCCACCACGCAGGCAAAGTTATAGGTCGGCATGCCGTTCGATTTCACGATAATGAAGTCATCAATAACATCGTGTGAAAAAGAAACATCTCCGCGGAAATAGTCATGGACAACAGTTTCCCCCACATCAGGCACGCGGAGCCTGACGGCAGGGCGCAGCCCCTTCTCTTCTTTTTTGAGCCTCTCCGCCGTTGCCAGGTGACGGCATCTCCCGTCATAGCGGGGCGCCTTTCCTTCGGCCAGCGCCTGCTTCCGCCGCTCCGCCAGTTCTTCGGGCGTGCAGTAGCAGTAGTACGCCAAACCTTTAGCCACCAGATCCTGAGCGACCTCTTCATAGAGTGACAGACGCTGGGATTGAAAGTAGGGCCCGTATTCTCCTCCCACCTCCGGCCCCTCATCCCAGTCAATACCAAGCCAGCGGAGCGCCGAGAGGATCCCCCGCGTCGACTCCTCCGTGGAACGGGCGAGATCGGTATCATCTATACGCAAGATCAAACGCCCCCCGTTGTGGCGGGCAAAAAGCCAGTTGAATAAGGCCGTCCGGGCACCCCCGATGTGCAGGTCTCCTGTAGGACTGGGCGCAAAACGCACCCTGATATTCTCGTCCATAATCTATCCCTCCGTTTTTTAAGAATGCCCGCTTTTACCAGTATACCACAGCCGATACTAAAAAAAAGTGCTTCCCTGTCATGGTCTTAAACAGCTGCCTGCTGCACATTGCACCAGGATGTGGCACATTATAAAATAAAAGTAAGATGGGAGGTGAACCAGGATGAAAAAACCGAAAATGGGCCCCAGCCCATTTGAACTCCTCAAGTTTCCCGGCTCCTTCTGGCCATTCGGAAAGAAAAAAAAGGGCAAGCGGGAAACCGAGGACGAAGATGAAGAGCTGTATTCCCTGTATCAAGCAAGAGAAAACTGGAAGAAGGCGCTCTTAAAGAAAAAAGCCGGACAGTACGACATGGCGACGCTCCACTTTCGAAAATCCCTCGAAATGCTCATCAAAGCAAACTGCCCCGGTTACGTCTCACCTGCCGAACACAACCTCTTAAATCTTTCCAAGAAAGCATTCCCCGCATTACCAGAGCAAATTCGCAGTGCCATCACCTTTCTTAACCCGCATTACACCCTTGTCAAGAGTGTTTATACCCCTGACTTTGCCGATGAAGTCCACGAACAAGCCAGACTGGTGGCCGAATGGATCTTCTCCCAAAGCTCTAAGCTGAAAAGATTCGAACTCGACCCCCGGTGATATTACAATAAATTACTCATCTTCCAGGTAACAACACGTATGGAAGGCGCTCATTACGGCAATTCTACTTTCAAAGGCTTTCCACTGTAGGCGGTAATTTCTACCCTTTCAAGAGAAGAACCTCACCGGGTCAAAAAACGGTCCCCCGGTTGGGCTAGCAATAACGAACAAAGCATAAGCATCAGAGCCTAAAGAACCGAGCATTAAAGAATCTGTAAAGGAGATGGACAATCGGTGGCATCAAGATGGCATCCTCACGTCTACGAAAACGATCGGGGGACCTTCGCCGTTTTTCCCGAACTCTGCAAAGGATGCGGGCTGTGCATTGAAAAGTGCCCCACCAACGTCATCGAGTGGTCCCATCACCTGGCCTTTAACGGGGTGCCGACCGTGGAACCTCGTATGAAGGGCTGCATCGTTTGTGGAACCTGCCAGACGGTCTGCCCTGATGCGGCTATTGCCATCTTCCGCCATGACGGGAAGAACCCACCGGCCGCCGAACCCCGGGAGGCCAAAGAGACGGCGCCTTGAGGCTCAGGTTTCGGCAGGGAACGCCCTGACAACTATCCTGCGACCGGAGCTAACAGGAAGATCACAGGTGATGAGGGTCAGGCTGCTGCAAGCCCCGGGCTTAAGAACTGAGAGAGCATCCTCCGGCACCGTCTGCACACTTTCCACAATATAGGTGATCTTCGTGCCACCGGAGGATATGAAGATCTCGTCCCCCTGTTGCAATTCGTCCAGATCCCTGAACCACGCTCCAAAGACATTGCGGTGTGCTGCTATGATGACATTCCCAGGCATTCCCGGGTAAACTCCACGGGCATCCAGTCCGGGGCCTTTACTCAGGGCTTTACTCTCCGTTCCTTCGACAACAACAGCCTCCAGGGAAATGGCCGGAATCGTTAGAAGAAAGGGGGGTCTGATGTACTGCGGCATATCGGGTGCCGGTGCTGCAGAAACGGGCTCCCTCTCATCCCGCTCCACCTCCTGACGTATCAGCAGCTGGTTATAATAACCGTATCCTCTGCTCAACAGCGGCGTCAGGATGAACAACAGGCCAACGGCAATCAACAGCCATCCGATTTTGCGGCGCACTTTTGCTCCTCCCGGATAAGTCGCACTCAATTCTTTATTCAACCGGCAGCCGTCGGATCCCTGCCTCCCATAGTACGTAGAAAAAAAGAGGGCTTTTTCTAGGGCAAACCCTCCGTCGCCCGAGAAAAAGCCCACAAATCTTTTTTATTAGGGGGCAAACTGCCCCCGGCATCAGATCCTTCAGCCGCCGGTTCTACCGCCGCTTCCGCAGCTTTTGAAAAAGGACTTTACGGCAAAAGGCGAAATCAACTGCCTTACGTTCTTTGCGCCGCACTTCGGGCACTGCACGTTGCCCTTTTCCGATAAACTCACCAATACTGAAAACCTTTCACCGCATACCCGACAGCGGTACTCGTAAAAAGGCATCAGAATCACCCCTCACCCAAATCACAAAATTAATTGCTTAGTTAAATAAAGAGAGTGGTCCCCGACTTATCCGCCTCATTGAGAAATGTAGCCACTCCGCCGATTTCCACCCCTTCGATCAACTCCTCTTTCTTGATACCCATAACCTCCATAGTCATATTGCAGGCCACCAGCCTTACGTTCAAACGCCGGGCCTGTTCAATCAACTGTTCCAGGGAGGCGACGTTCTTCTGCTGCATGATCCGGCGGATCAGGCGCGGCCCCAGCCCCAGCATATTCATCTTGGAAAGCGGCAAGCCGATGCTTCCCTGGGGCATCATCTTGCCTAACAGGCGCTCCATAAAGCCCTTGTTCAAAGCGACCTGCGGCTTCCTGCGCAGGATGTTCAAACCCCAGAAGGTAAAGAACATGGTGACCTTCTTCCCCATGGAGGCCGAACCGTTGGCGATAATAAAAGAGGCTATCGCCTTATCGAGGTCACCGCTGAAAACGACAAAGGTGTTCTGATCCCTGTTTTGAGGGATTGGTGAAGGTGCCGCAGCATCCGAAGCGGTGCCGTCTCCCCTCCCCTTCCTGATCAGGGCCTTGATAACAGCTCCTTCTTCTTCGACTTTCAGCAGCCGGTTTCCGGTGTTGGCACACCAGGACTTGATGTCGTTCAGAAATCCCGGATCGGTTGCCGAAACCGCAACCACATCTCCATCTTTGAGGTTCTTCATTGTCTGAAAAACCTGCACGATCGGCCCCGGGCACTGCAAGCCGCGGGCGTCTATTTCCACCGTCTTCCCGGCCGGTGCAGAACTCACTTCAGTTTTCCTCATCTGTTCCGCATCTTGCTCCCCGCTGGCCACCGGATCCTGCTTCATCCACTTCTCCTCCTCCTTCACCGGATGGTAGGTCAGCCATCCACCGCTCAAGTTCCTGACCTTCGGAAAACCGTTCTGTACCAGAATGCGATACGCCAGGTAACCCCTCAAACCGACCCGGCAGTAGACGACGATCTCCTTATCCTTAGGGATCTCCGCCAGGCGCCTTCTGATCTCGTCCACAGGGATGTTCACAGCACCCGGTATATGGCCGGCCTCAAACTCGGCCGGTGTGCGCACATCGATAAGCAGGGAGGACGCTCTGTCAAGCCCGTCGATCTGGTGCCAGTGGATCACCTGCAGATCACCGCTGACGATGTTTCCGGCCACATACCCCGCCATGTTCACAGGGTCCTTGGCGGAAGAAAAGGGAGGAGCATAGGCCAGCTCCAGTTCCTGGAGGTCAAAGACCGTGTCCCCCCTCCTGATGGCTGCTGCCAGGACATCTATCCGCTTGTCAACCCCTTCGCGCCCGACGATTTGGGCACCCAAAATCTTCCCGCCAGCCGGATCGAAAAGCAGCTTGATGTGCATGGTAACGGAGCCGGGATAGTAGCCGGCGTGGGAACCGGGATGGGTATAAGATACCTCATAGGGTATTCCCAGGTTCTTCAAAATCTTCTCATTGGCACCTGTTGCCGCAGCGACCAGATCAAACACCTTAACAATGGCCGTACCCTGGGTTCCCCCGTAAGCAGCCTCCCTCCCGGCAATAATATCCGCCACAATACGCCCCTGTTTGTTGGCGGGGCCTGCCAGCGGAATCACAGTTTGCCGGCCGGTAACAAAATCCTTAAATTCGATGGCATCACCGATAGCAAAAATGTGCGGATCGGAGGTCTGCAGGCGCTCATTGACGAGAATACCGCCCTGCTCCCCTACGGCGAGCCCCGCCCGTCTGGCCAGTTCCACTTCCGGCCTCACGCCGACGGCCATGATCACCAGTTCGACCGGGATCTCCCGGCCGCTTTGGAGGACGACCTTCTCCACCAGCCCTTCCTTCTGCCCGAAGGAACCGACACCGTCATTGAGAATCAAATTAATCCCCTTATCCCTCAGATGATGGTGCAGGAAAACGGCCATCTCGTAATCCAGCGGGGGCAGCACCTGGTTCGCCATCTCTATTAAAAAAGTTTGGATGCCCAGCCGGTGCAGGTTTTCGGCCATCTCCAGCCCGATAAAACCTCCCCCCACTACCGCAGCCCCGGTTATCTTCCTCTCTTCAATGAACCCTTTGATGGCGTCCACGTCCGGAATACTGCGGACGGCAAAAACGTTCTCGGCTTCAATCCCCGGTATCGGGGGAAGCACCGGGGAGGCCCCCGGGGAGAGGATTAAAAAGTCGTAAGATTCGGAATACGTACGTCCGCTTCTTTCCCTCACCACAACCTCTTTCCTGTCGGTCCTGATCTCGATCACTTCGCTGTTGACACGAACATCGATATTAAAGCGGTTCCGCATCACCTGCGGGGTCTGCACCAGAAGCTTTTTTCTGTCGCTGATGACCCTGCCGACATAGTAGGGCAGCCCGCAGTTGGCGTAGGATATATGCTCTCCTCTTTCAAAAATGATTATCTCCGCCTGTTCATCCAGGCGCCGCAGCCTGGCAGCAGCACTGGCACCACCGGCTACACCGCCGACAATCAATACTTTCTTGCCCATCACTTAACACCCCTTATCCATATATAATAATAAACTGATATGATGACTATAAAACAGCCCCCACATGGAAGGCGAACTAACCGAACAAAGCCCGAACTATCTTTTTGGAATCCTCGTTGACGACGCTGTAATAAACCTCCGACCCGCAACGCCTTCCTTCAATGATTCCGGCGCTGCGCAGCTTAGCCAGATGCTGAGAAATGGTCGACTGGGGCATATCCAGACAGGATTGTATGTGAGAAACGTTACAACTTTCCTGCGACATCAAACCCCTGACTATACAGAGCCGCACAGGATGCGCCAGAGCCTTCAAAATCTCCGCTTTTTCCTTAAACAACCGTGGATTTGTAGAATAGGTCTCCAATCCCTCTATTGCCGCTCACCTCTACTCCGTGCCGTTATCTTTTCTTTATTAATATATTACAATATTATGATGTATGTCAAGCAAAATTTTGAATTTCAGGATGAAATTTTTCTAAGTTGAGCCTTCTTTTGTGAAAAAGGGCGGGAACCGACCCCTTCTGAAGTTCGAATTATAGTGTAAGTCAGCCGGTGATTTCTGCGTAAATAAAATAGACAAAATGAAGGGAGGTCGAGAAACATCATGATGAAAAGTCGCTGCCTAACGCTACCTTTAGCGGCAATGCTTTGGCTCGGCATCATCGCGCCCGCCGTCTGGGCTGCCGCCGGGGCAAGATTTTCCGACATCAAAAACCACTGGGCAGCTCCCCAAATTAATTCGGTCTGCAGTCAGGGAATTATGAACGGCGTGGGAAACGGCCTGTTCGCCCCAGACCGGGCGATAACAAGGGCAGAGCTGGCCGTCTGCCTCAATAACGCCTTCAAGCTAGACACCGGAGACAAAGAATTGGACGAGGCTCCTTCCCTTGAAGACTACTACGACGATGTCCAACCGGGAAAATGGTACAGCGACGCCGTCCTGATGTGCGCCATCAACGATATCTTTCCAACCACCAACAGAAGCTTTAACCCGGGCGCACCGGTAACCCGCATTGAGGCCGCCCAGGCGATCGCAAAATGCTTTACCGCAAAAAAGATACCCGTTACGCACATTATGATCTGGCCTATTTATAAAGATCTGACCGATGAGGAAACAAGTAAGATAGTTTTCGCCAGCAATACCGGGATCATGAAGGGATTCAACGGCTATTTCCGCCCCTACGATCCCATGACGAGGGCGGAAGCCGCCTGCGCCCTCGACCGCACGGTGTCCATCATCAAAGAATGCGAACTGGCAGAGTAACACCAGGGAAAGAGATCGCCGGTGGGATCCGTCTCGGCCCCCCACGAACGGTTTTAAAGGGCAGCCATCGCAAAGCGGGCACTTTCGTGCCCGCTTAAATTTACGTTAAAAGGTTACTTTAAAGGCAACCCGCCTCTTCTTCAGGGAGCTAAAAAACCCGCCCCTTATTCCGGCAAACTGCGGTAGTGAAAAACGGCCAGGATGCCGGTAGCGACCCTGATACAGGGATGCGGCCTGGTGATGACGTTGGAAACCGTATACTGACACCTTCCGTCCAGATCCGCATCCTGTAAGGGATACCGAAACCCCTCCTCGGTCAACCCGGTTGCCCGGTCACCCAGAACCAGTACGGATACGGTGTCCCCAACACTGCCCGGAACGATCAGCTGCTCGTCGACCAGATAGATGGTCAAGTCCGGTGACTCGAAGCGAACCTCGATGCCGTCTTCTACAAACCTCGAAGCATTGAAGAGGTTGCAAAGGGTGTGGTCGAGGCGGGAGCCGGTTCCGCCCCAAACCGCCACCTCCCGGGCACCCTCCCTCCGGGCAAGCTCCAGGGCCAGATGGGTGTCGGTAAAATCCTTGTCCGGTGGGTGGATTTCCAACCTGACACCTGCCCTTTCTAATTGAGAGCGGTCCTCCTCCCGGATGGAATCCAGATCCCCTACGACCCAGTCCGGGACAATGCCCAGCATCCGGGCAACACCCGCCCCCCCGTCGGCACAGACAACCCGGTCGAACAACCGCAGGCGATCTCGATACCAGGCGAGGTCGCCGTATTCCCCGTTGGCCATGATCAGAAACCTCATCATCCACCCTCCCCCGTACTTACCAGGCAAATGATATGAAGTTATAAGAAAAGGAACCAGAGCTTTATTAGCCTGTTCAACCGCAGGATTCCATCCTCTTCACCGCTTCAATTATATCCCCGAAACTATCGAAAGGAAGCGCAGGGATACCCTTCTCCCGGCAGAACCTGTACAGCTTTTCCTTGGCAAACACCAGGTCGGCATGAGCGGCAGGGCAGGTGTCGGAAGAACCGTCTCCGATATACACTACCTGCTCCCCACCCTCTTTCAGCTTCTCCATTAATTTTTTCTTGCAAGTCCCGCAGTTTCCGCACTCCGGGTTGAGATAAGGGCACCTGATTTGAAATCCGTTATCGTAGATCAGCCTGTTGGCAAAATACGGCACATCGATCCCGTATCTTCTGAAGATAGTATCAATGTTGAAAGCGTAACCGTCGCTAAGAACATAAACCCGGTAGCCCCTCTCCCGGCAGAAGTTCAGGAAATCCTTAAAAGTGCCGTCGATTTCAATACTTTCCACCAGCCGTCTGATATCGCCAAGGTCGGCCCTGAAAAGCTGGAAAGTCCTGTTAGCACACTCCTCAGTAGAGAGCTCCTTCCTTTCCCACATTTCGTTAATTTCCTGCCAGCCGTCGGCGGCAAAGGCCTCCACCATCGCCTCACATGTGTCTTTCCTGGTGATGGTGCCGTCAAAGTCCGTGAAGAATACCCGCTTCATTGCCGCCTCCAGGCACTGCGGAGTTCCCGGGCCGCCCTCTCGATATCCCTGCTCCCCAGGATGGCAGAGATGACAGAGATCCCGTCAACCCCCGTCTCTTTTACCGCTTCTACATTACGTAAACCAATCCCGCCGATCCCGACAACCGGGATGGAAACGGCCTCTTTAATCCTGCGCAGTCCTTCCACCCCGATGGGAGGAGTGGCCACCTCCTTGCTTCCCGTCGGGTAGACGTTCCCCGCTCCCAGGTAGTCGGCGCCTGCCCTTTCCGCCTGCAGCGCCTCCTCCTCATTAGAGACAGAACACCCCAGGATCTTTCCCGGCCCCAGCAGTCGCCTGGCAACTTCCACCGGGAGATCCTCCTGACCCACGTGCAGGCCGTCGGCATCCACCGCCAGGGCAATATCCAGCCTGTCGTTGATGATCAGCGGAATTCGGTGGCGATCGGCAAGCATCTTCATCCGGACGGCGAGCTCATAGAATTCCCGGGAGGAGGCCTCCTTCTCCCGAAGCTGGAGCAGGGTAATTCCCCCTTTGATGGCAGCTTCAACGGCCTCAAAAAGATCTCGGCCGTTGAGGATCCCCCGATCCGTTACCAGATACAAGGTGTAATCTACACGAGCCGGATTCTGCACCTTTTTGCCACCTCCTCTCCCGTCAGAGCATAAACAGCATCAAAAAGCCGCACCCTGAAGGTGCCGGGAGCACTTGGCCCGGCAAGCTCAGCCGCCATTTCACCAGCGACCCCCATTGCCGCCATCGCCGCCGTACTGGCAGCGAAGAAATCGCTCTCAACAGCTGTTGCAGCTGCTACAAGCGCACCAGCCATACATCCTGATCCTGTGATCGCACCAAAAAGAGGGGTACCGTTGTCCACCAGGCAGGTGCGCCTGCCATCGGACACCACATCGGTTTTGCCGGTAGCCACCACCACAGTGCTCAAACGCTCCGCCAGGGTTCGGCAGGCTTCAGGTAAGTCCTCACCTTCATCCACCGAATCCATACCTCTCATCTTCCCCGAATACCCCGCAAGGGATTTGATCTCCCCCGTGTTTCCCTTGATTACCGCAATCCTGGAGCATTCAAGCAGCCGGTCGATGACATCCATCTTCCTGGAGATCGCTCCACAGGCCACCGGATCGAGCACAACCGGCTTCCCCAGCTCCGTCGCCCTGCGGGCTGCAGCTATAGCTGCCTCCTTCTGCTCCCCGGTCAGCGTCCCAAGGTTGATGTAGAGCGCCGAGATTGCAGCCGCAAACTCCTCAACCTCTCCCCGCACCTCCACCATTGCTGGTGAAGCGCCGAAACAGATAAGGATGTTAGCAACATCGTTGACTGTAACATAGTTGGTTATGCACTGGACAAGAGGCGTGCTTTCCCTCACCCTTTTCATGACCTCTGCAATTTTGTCGACCATGTCTCTCTTCCTTTCACAATAAAGTTGTGCTTCACAAACCGGAAGAACAGATAAGAAGTTGCCGTGGCGAGCATAGAGGGTATGGTTGAGCCGATCATCAGGTCAGATCTGACCACGGCATAGTAAACAACAACACCCACTGCCGCCGCAAGCAAACCCTCGATATTGAAGAGATCGTCTGCCCTGTCTTCTCTGAACAGGAAGTAGTCCATGATCACAACCGAAAAGGTGGGAGCAAAGAGCGAACCGATCATGTACAGAAAGTTCTGGTACTGCTCCATCGGGAAGAAGAGGGCGAGCAGCGTTCCCAGCCCGGAGAAAATCAAGATCAGGTTTTTCCTGGCGATCCTGGAGGTGAGATTCAGTGTGGACATCACAGCAGAATATACATCCAGAAAGGTCGTGGTAACAGTCGACAGAACCACTATCAGCAGGGCAGAGATCCCGAGATTGAGCTTCATCAAGACAGCGATAGGGTCTGGGGTGCCGGCATAGACCGCCGACAACAGCCCCGTTATGTACATAAATGAACTGCCCACAAAGTAACCTAAAAAGCTCCCCCAAAAGCTGCCCTTGGCGCTGCGCCCAGACATAGTATAGTCGGAGATCAACGGCACCCATGAGAGGGGCATGATGACGCTCAACTCCAGGGCGGTTCCGAAGGAGATACTCCCCGCGACCCTGTGCGCCTCTTCACCAGGGAGGATCGCATTTAACATGACGAGACACAACATCAGCAGGAGGATCACTGCAACATTATTTACCAAGTTGATCCCGCGGTCAATGTATAATGCCCAGACGGCAACAAGGATGCCGGTGACGATAACCAGCACGGCAAAGTTCTGAAAACCGAATAGCCGTCCGGTGATCGTCTGCAGCGAGCGGGCGCATTGAATAAGCATAATCGCCGTCCAGCCCACCAGCTGGATGATGTTGAAGATGGAAATGAGATAAGAGCCGTACCTCCCGAGGGAAAGCCTGCTGGAAATCAGAGAGGGGCTCCTCCTCCCAAATCCGATCATCCCTACAGCTGCCAAGATCAGGGTCCCGATCAGGTGCCCAATCAGGATGGCTGCAATTCCCTTTTTAATTCCAAGAGGAGCGATCAGGCTACCTGTCATGATCTCCGCTAGAGAGACGGCGGCTCCAAACCAGAGGGCGAAAAAGCTGAATCCTCCAATCCTTCTTGCTTCATCCATGAGAGTTCCCCTCCCTGCGGTAGAGATAAAAGTGATCGGTAGGACCCACTCCTCTACCGAGGCTGAAGGAGTGTTCGATGGCGCCGGTAATGTACTCCTTGGCGCGCCTCACCGCCTCCGGCACCGGGTGGCCGTCGGCCAGGTAGGCGGCTATGGCCGAGGAAAAGGTGCAGCCGGTGCCGTGAGTGTTTTTGGTCTCTATTCTTCTTCCGCGAAGGTGTCTGAAACACTCACCGTCATACAGCACGTCGACGGCCTCACCGGTGAGATGCCCTCCCTTGACGACCACGTTTTTTGCTCCGAGCTCATGAATTCTGACGGCAGCCTCCTCCATCTGGCTCAAATTTTCGATCTTCATATCGGTGATCACCCCGGCCTCAAACAGGTTCGGGGTGACCACCTCCGCAATGGGGAACAGCACCTTCACCAGCTCTTCACGGGACTCCGGCCTGAGCAGGTGACAGCCGCTCTTGGAAACCATGACGGGGTCGACCACAATATGCCGCGCCCGGTGCGCCCGCAACCTCTCCCCGATGACATCGATTATCTCCGCGCTGGAAACCATTCCGATCTTTACCGCATCGATCTTGATGTCTTCAAAGAGGCAGTCGATCTGGTCCCTGATGATCTCCGCATCCAGCTCTCTCACGCTCACTACCCCTGTTGTGTTCTGGGCGGTTACAGCGGTGATCACGCTCATACCGTAAACGCCTAAAGCGGCGAAGGTCTTGAGGTCGGCCTGGATTCCCGCCCCTCCGCAGGAATCGGATCCGGCAACGGTCAGTGCTACTTTTATTGCGCTCATTTCGCCATCCCTTCCCGGTATTTTCCTATCTTCTCCTCTATAGTCACTCCTCCGGCCTTACAGTCGATCTTCACTACCGACAGCACCCGACCGGCTCCGTGCCGCAGGCAGAGCTTCTGCGCCTCTTCCACTATCTCCAGCAGCCGGTGCAGTTCTCCCTCCATGGTGGTCTCCATGGGCCCCACAACGTATTTCACCCCGGATTTCCGGATCAGCTCGATCACCCGGTCCACCATGGGGTAGAGTTCCTCTTCGGGAACACCGGGTATCACCTGGAGACTGACGTTGCAGAGCAGTACCTCATCTCCCGCCACCGGTATTCCCCCCCATGACCTGGTTCATGTTGCGCACGGCACACATTTTGCCGCACATGGTACAGGTGCTCTTATCTTGCGGGAGGGACTCCTCCCGGTAGCGCCTGGCCTTTTCCGGATCCAGGGCCAGCTCAAACATTCTCTCCCAGTCCAGGCTGCGCCTGGCCGCGCTCATCTCGTCATCCCACCGGCGCGCCCCGGGCACCCCTTTGGCTATATCGGCAGCGTGAGCGGCGATGCGGGAGGCAATGATCCCCTCCTTCACATCATCCAGGGTGGGGAGGCGCAGGTGCTCCGCCGGGGTGACGTAGCAGAGAAAATCAGCTCCACTGGCGGCAGCAAGCGCACCACCGATGGCGGCGGTGATGTGGTCGTAACCCGGAGCAATATCGGTCACCAGCGGCCCCAGGACGTAAAAGGGCGCACCGTGGCACAGCTTTTTCTCCAGCAGCATGTTGGACGCAATTTCATTGAGGGGTACATGGCCCGGCCCCTCGATCATCACCTGAACATCCTTTTCCCAGGCCCTTTTGGCCAGTTCCCCCATGACGATCAGCTCCTGAATCTGGGAGGAGTCGGTGGCATCCTTAACGCTGCCCGGACGGCAGGCATCGCCGAGACTGATGGTTACGTCATATTCCCTGCAGATGTCCAGCAGCTCATCATAATACTCAAAAAAAGGGTTTTCCTGATCGTTCATTTCCATCCAGGCAAAGAGCAGAGAGCCCCCCCTGGAGACGATATCGGTCAGCCGCTCCCCCTTCTTGAACCTGGCGGCGGTCTCCCGGTTAATCGCGGCATGGATGGTCATGAAGTCCACCCCGTCCCGGGCGTGTTTCTCCACCACCCCCAGAAACTCCGAGGCGGTGATCTCCCGCAACTCTTTTTCATAGAAGCCGACGGCGTCGTAAACCGGAACGGTACCGACGGGCGCCGGGGACATCTCCACCAGCCTGCGCCTGAACTCCTCGGTCTTGCCGTAGCAGCTCAGGTCCATGATGGCGTCGGCTCCCAGTTCGACGGCCAGCCGCGCCTTCTCCAGTTCCCCCGCAACGTTACAGCAGTCGTTGGATACCCCCAGGTTGACGTTGATCTTGGTGCGCAGCCCCTGCCCTATACCGCACGGGTCCAGAGATTTATGATTCTTATTTGCCGGAATCACAACCTTGCCCTCGGCCACCAGCTTCCTCAATCCTTCGGCATCCATCCCCTCCTTCCGGGCGACGATCTCCATCTCCCGGGTGACAACCCCTTTACGGGCGGCTTCCATCTGCGTTGCGTATTCCATTTTCAGCCCTCCTGATTTCTGGTTATTGCAGCCTTCATGGCCCTTCTCAGTGACTCCACCTTGGCCTTGATATCAAGAGCGCCCACGATCTCCGTCACCATGGCGATGCACCTGGCCCCCCGGTTGGCGACCTCGGCGATGTTGTGCTCCTTGATCCCGCCGATGGCCACAAAGGGAAGCCTGATGTTCCGGACGACGAAATCCAGGTACTCGAGCCCTACCGGGTCGCAAACGTCCTTTTTGGTCCTGGTGGGGAAAATCGGCCCCACCCCGATGTAGTCCACCGCCCCACAGCTCTCGGCAGCCCGGGCCTGGGCCGGAGAATGGGTAGAAAGCCCAATGATCATTCCGTCACCCACCAGCTTTCTCACCTCTTCCGGCGGCAAATCCTCCTGCCCCAGATGCACTCCATCCGCCCCTACCAGCAGAGCGAGATCCACATCGTCATCGACAATGAAGGTGACGCCGGCCTCCCCGGTCATCTCCCGGATCTTCAGGCATTCCAGGTATTTCTCCCGATCACTCTTATCCTTTTCCCGGTACTGGATCACCTTGATGTTGGCGGCAATCATTTCTGCCACCACTTCGATGTTGGTTCGCCCCAGGGAGTACTCTTCGGCCGTGATCCCGTAGATGTCCGCCTCCAGCAGGCCGGACAGGCCGCGCCTGGTTACCATACCGCTCCCCTCCTTACCATCGTCTATCAACGGCGCCGTTTAACGCCTTTACCTTCTCTGAAAATACGTTTCGGTTATCCTTGCTGGCGCAGCGACCTACGGAGGTTGTTACTCGCCCTTGACGAAGGAGCAGCTAACGGCAGCCGAACTGAGGCATGGATGCCGAAGTAGCCGACTCCGCTGCATGGATGCAGCGTAGGAGGCGGTCGGGTGCCGTCTGCGACGAGTCCTAGGGCGAGTTAAACCGGAGTCCGGGAGCAAGCGCAAGGATAACCAGATTTCATCCTCTGTTGGTGCCGCCGGAGGCGGCGTGATCGTCTTCCCCCAAAAAGTAGCTCAATACCACATCGGCCTGTTTCGCCGCTGCAGTGCACACCCCCGGTGCCAGGGGAGGGAGATCCGGTCCCACCCCCGATACCAAGTCGCCCACCAGGTAAAAGTTATCCCGGATGCGGCGGATCCTGATGCCTTCACTTCTCCCCCAGCCGGCCAGGCCGGAGGCGGCCACCAGGAGCTTCGAGGTATCCAGATAGGCCTCCACAAGCAGCTTCTTGGCTTCAGGGCGGTCGAAGGCTTCCACCACGGCTTCGCAGCAGGCAAAGAGCTCCTTTACATTCCCGGCATCGATCCTGGCGTGAACGGCCTCGATCTCCAGGTCAGGGTTGACCAGCAGCAGGTTTTCTTTCAGAGCGTCCACCTTTCTGCGCCCCACCTGGGCGGCAAAGTAAAACTGGCGGTTCAGGTTGCCGTAGTCTACAGCGTCGCAGTCCACGATCCTCAATCTCTTGAAACCGCTCCGCACCAGGAAGAGGGCACAGTTGGAACCCAAACCCCCGGCGCCGGCGATGCCGACCTTAACCTGCTGGATCCTGGCGAGCCTCTGCTCGCCGAGGACCTTGGAAAGAGCATCCTCAAAACCGTTCCTGGCCGCCGCCATCAAACCATCTGCCAGTCCTTATAGACCGGCTGGTAACCCTGGGAATAGATCATTGCCGCCATCTCGGTCACACTGCGCCCGTCAGAGATTTCGAACTGTCCGACGGCTTCGGGGTGGGAACGGCCGCCTACCGCCGTATTGGACCCCGCGGACATCTTGGTTACCCCGAGCCTGACGAGATTGTCCCGCAGTTCCGCCCGCTCCCTGCTGGATATGGTCACTCCACCCCTTGGCATGAACAGCCTGAAGGCCAGGATGTACTGCACCAAATTCCTGTCGGTGACCTTCACCGGGGGTTCAAATCCCCCCAGCTCCGGCCGCATGCGGGGCGGGGAGATGCTGATCTCCACCTCCGGATAGGCCCTCTGGAGGTAGTCGGCATGCAGCCCTGTGAAAAAGGCCTCGGTCCTCCATTCATGCAATCCCAGCAGCGCCCCGATGTTCACCGTCCTCATCCCCGCCCGGCAGGCTCGCTCGGGGGCCTCCAGGCGGTAGCGGTAATTCCGCTTCGGCCCTGCGGGATGCAGCCTGGCGTAGACCTCCTCGTCATACACCTCCTGGTACATGCAGAACCCATCCACTCCGGCTTCGACCAGCTCCCGGTACTCTTCCTCCTCCAGGGGGTAGACCTCGATCCCGATGGAGGTGAAGTATTTCTTTAAGATCTCCACGCACTCCCTGATGTAGGAGACCGGGGACTTGCTCCTGGACTCCCCTGTGAGGAGAAGGATGTGCTTCAAGCCGGTGGCGGCGATGATCCTGGCCTCTTCCTCCACCTCCGCCGGGGTGAGCTTCTTCCGCTCCAGCCTGTTGGTGGCCTTAAACCCGCAGTAGAGGCACTGGTTGGTGCAGTAGTTGGCCACATAGATGGGTGTGAAAAGCAGGATCACCCTCCCGAAATGCTGCACGGTGAGGCGGTGCGCTTTTTGGGCGATCTCCTCAAGGTGCGCCTCGGCTCTAGGTGACAGCAGGGTCAGGTAGTCCAGCGGCGTGAGGCGGTCCTTGTTGATTGCCCTCCTGACATCGGCATCAGTAACCTGCTCGAAGAAAGCGTCAAAATCAAAATTTTCGTACTTTTTTCGTTCCTCGTAAAAGCTCATCACCTGTCCCCCCTGCTCAATCCCTCAAAAACCCTGTCAGGGGTGACGACGCCCTGGCATACTCCACGCTTTCCCCCGGCCCCACCAGATAGGCGAGCCTCCCGGCTGCAACGGCCAGGCTGAAGGCCCGGGCCATGGCCACCGGGTCCCCGGCCGTGGCGATAGCGGTGTTCACCAGAACTGCTGCCGCTCCCATTTCCATGGCCTCCGCCGCCTCCGAGGGCCGCCCCAGCCCGGCGTCCACGATGATGGGAAGGGGTATTTCGTCTATTAATATTCTTATAAGCTCCCTGGTTCTAAGCCCGCGGTTGCTCCCTATAGGTGCTCCCAGGGGCATCACCGCCGCCGCTCCGGCTTCCACCAGCTTTTTGGCCACCATCAGGTCCGGGCTCATATAGGGCAGGACCACAAAGCCCTCTCCCGCCAGTATTTCCGTAGCCTTGATGGTCTCATAGTTGTCGGGAAGGAGGTACCTGTTGTCCGAAATGACCTCAATTTTGACCCAGTTCCCGCAGCCCGCCGCTCTGGCCAGCCTGGCGATCCTCACCGCCTCCTGAGCGTTCCTGGCTCCGGAGGTGTTCGGCATCATGATACAGTTCTCGGGAATATAGGCTGCTATATTTTCCTGCTCAAACTCCATATCCACCCGCCTAAGGGCCACGGTCACCACCTGCACGCCTGCAGCCCTGACCGCCTCGGGAATCAGGCGGTTTGAAGAAAACTTGCCGGTTCCCAGAAAAAGGCGGTTGGTAATCTGCCTTCCCCCAATCTCCAAAACATCCTCCATCCTTTTCAACCTCCCTCTACGAATCTCAGAATCTCGACCCGGTCGTTTTCCTTAAGTACTATCCCGTCCCACTGCTCCTTCTGAACCAGGTTGTAGTTGTGTTCCACAATGATCGTTTCAGGATTGAGCTTCCTTTGGGCAACCAGCCCGGATATGGTGAGACCGTCCGGGATATCGGTTGCCTTGCCGTTCACGTAGATATTCAAGACAGTTCCCTCCCAAAACCGGCTTTCTTTTGAGAATTTATCGTCTAGTCATCTTTCTGAGACAAGGCGCTGAAAAAGGCTTCCCAGAATCGGTCGACAGGAGGCGGCAGGAGCTTCTGCTTCCGCCCGCCGTCCTCAATCCAGTAACGCCCCTCTTCCAGCGGTACTACCTGCCCGATTTCGGCAGCCGGGATTCCGGCCCGTTCAAAACCCTGCAGCAGTTCTCCGGTTTTGTCCGAGCCACAGGTCAGAACCAGCGTCCCTTCGCTGATCACCTGAAAAGGGTTCAGCTTAAAGAAATCGCAGATGGCCTTGACATCGTCCGGTACAGGCACCTTATCCCTCTCGATCCGCAAGCCCACCCCAGAGGCTTCGGCGATCTCCCAGAGCCCGCGCTCCAGGCCGCCCTCGGTAGCGTCATGCATGGCATGGACTCCTCCAACGTCGGTAGCCGTGGCTGCATCGGCCACCACCGACATCTCCCGTAACCTTAGCCTCGCCCGTTCCACCAGGTGGCCGGAAATGCCGGCAGCCAGCAATTTATCGCCAAACTCACTGGCCAGCACGCCTGCCGCTTCAATGGCCACCCCCTTGGTGACGATCACGGCATCGCCAACCTGCGCCCCGGCAGGGGTGACAAAATCCCGTCCCAGCCCCCAGACGGTGATTCCGCCAATGGTCGGCACTGTTACCGAACTGTAGTAACCCGTATGCCCACCGACGATAGTAATGCCCAGTTCCCCGGCGGTTTCGCTGATGCTGCGGACAAGTGCCTCTATATAATCATCCGGGGTTCCTGGAGGCAGCAGCAGCGAATAGGTCATGAACTGCGGTTTAATCCCCGTAACGGCCACATCGCTGGCACCGATGTGCACGGTGATCCAGCCGAAATCCCCGGGGGTTGTCGTGGGCCCCGGGAAAATCGGGTCCTCGGCGATGGCCATGTACTCATCACCGATCTTGACGATCGCGGCATCCACTCCCATCCGGGGGCCGACAATCACCTGCGGTTTCGCGGCCCCTGTATGCGGCAGGATCGCCCTGCGGAACAAGTCGTCGTTTATCTTACCGATCATCCCGTTCACTCCCTGTTCTTGCTTTTCTCTTGCTTGCTCAACTTCCAACGGACGCCAAACCCGCTTATTGGGAAACAAAAAAGCACTCCCCAGCAAAGTGAAGTGCTCACAAGAAATCTGACACTATATCACATCCCTTCGCTGGCATTACCCAGATCAGGTTCTAAGGGTTGGCGGTTTCCCACCTCTCAGCCTTTCGGCACCCCTGTTTTTTATAGTTATTATTTATCTAGAGCAACGCCCTGTCAAGGAGTGCATCTATTGCCGGAAAAGGGGGACGGGTGGCGCGCCCCCCTTTATCCGGCAGCATTTCTGTTCCCTTTCTCGCTTTAATTAAAGACTGACCCCCCACAGACATTTAATGCTTGACCGGTAATGTTCTTCGCAAAATCGGAAACTAAGAACAAAGTGGCGTAGGAAATGTCCTCCACTTCCTGGGCACGTCCCATGGCAATATTATCAAGGGCCAACGTCTTCCACGTCTCTTCCGGTGTTTTACCGAGAATTTTACTGAACTTTTCCACGCCCTTCTGCCACATTGCCGTATACAAATATCCCGGGCAAATTGCATTGACATTAATATTGTCTTTAGCGTGTGCACGGGCCACTGACTGAGTCATGGCAATTATTGCCGCTTTGGAAATAGAGTAGTTTGCTACAGCCGGAGTACCGATCCTACCTGCAATAGAAGAAATAGTCACTATCTTCCCGTATTTTTTGGGGATCATATACTTCAAGGCAGCCTTTATACAAAAGCCTGTACCCATCAGATTGACATCGTATATTTTTCTTGCCACCTCAGTAGGTGTTTGATAGAAATTCGGTCCTTCACCCGCTACTCCTGCCGCTGCAACCAGTATATCAATAGTTCCGAATTCATTGGCAACCGCGTCAAAAACATTATTTACTGCTACTTCATCGGAGATGTCCAGCTGATAGCTTTTTGCTTTGCCACCTGCCTTGTTGATTTCTGCAACAACCTGATCGACACTTTCCTTGTTGATGTCACTGGCAGCAACTGTCGCACCTGCCTCTGCTAGTTTTTTGGCGATATCCCCTCCGATACCCCCTCCTGCACCGGTCACAACAGCAATTTTCCCAATGAGATCAAACGCTATCACTCATACCACTCCTCTTAACTTTAATGTTCTTTATGCCTGATTAGCAGTTTCATCAGACCAATAGAGCCACCGCTGAAAAACAGGCCTCCAAGTACTGTCACAATTATCCATTCCAAAGTAGCTTGCTTCGGGAAAATCGACGCTATTGTGAAATACACAAAAGCATAGTTGTTAAAAAACATGTGAGCAACATCGCCTAAAGCCACTATTAAGAAGATGATTATGAAGACGACAAGTAATATCGCAGGCTCTAAACCAAGCGAGGGAACAAGAGCTTTAACTGCAAACGGCAATCCCCCAGCAAGTAACAGGCCGACAACCGCACCACAAAAAATATTCTTAAGATTTTCAATTTTGGCTCCTGATTCGAAGAAGAAAAGCAACGTTAGGAAAGCCGGCCAACCAGATTTTACTTTAAATATACCCAATACTAACAATGTAACAACAACCCAAGCAGCGATAATAAGGGCTGCTATCAGCGTTTCTTTTTTAAAACCTTTTTTTTCAATACTTTGCTTTTCGCTCATACTTACTTCTCCTTCTCCTCTCTCAGTTTTGTTTAAGGTTGAACCAACACCTTTACATCCGCATTATTCTGACCAGCAAGCCTTTCAAATGCCTCCTGGATATCGTCAAAACCAACTGTCCTGCTTACAAAACGCTCAACATTAATCACTTTCTTACCCATCAATTCAATGCATAAATCAAATTCGGAAGGCAAATAACCAATTACTCCTTTTATCTCCAATTCATGTAAAACAATGAGGAGAGTGGAAATCGGTACCAGAGAATAGTTTACTCCTACTAGCACCATCTTCCCGCCATGTTTTAATGCCTGGATTGCTGTATTAACAGCTGGAGCTACGGCCGCACACTCCAGAGCTTGGTCAAATCCTCCTTTAGATGCTTCTTTCAACTTATTGACCAATTCTTTATCTGTAGCATCAAAAACCTCGGTAACATCTCCCATCTTCAGGGCATTTTCGCGCCGCAATGGATTTGTTTCCGTCAGAGCAATGTATGATGCTCCCGCTGCTCTTGCCCACATTGCACAAAGCAAACCAATGATACCACCACCCGTTATCAGCACTTTATCTCCAGGCTTCACTCCGGCAAGACGTACAGCGTGTAGAGCAACAGCAGTTGGCTCTATCATCGCTCCTTCTTCATCGCTCACACTGTCCGGTAACTTTCGCACCATGTCTGGTCTTGCCGCATAGTATTCCGCATAAGCACCTGGAGCTGTTATACCTGGAGAGGCCGCTAACCCATTGAGACACATGTTAATCTTCCCGTTCTTACAGTTTACACATCCCCCACAGTTGTTCAGTGGAATTACAGTGACCCTATCTCCCGCTTTAAATTCGTTCTTACCACCCCCCGGTTCAACGACTTCTCCCGCGAACTCATGTCCCATAATAAGGCCGATGCGTTCCCCTTTTTCCCATATATGGATATCCGAACCACAGATACCTACCTTTTTAACTGAGATAATCACTTTCTCTCCATCACTTTTTGGTTGTTCGGTTTCAATCACTGATAGCTGCTTTTCCCCTGTAAGCGATACAGCCCGCATAGATTTTTGATACCCCCTTCAAAGGCATTAGTTTACAGCTCGCCGGCCCGCAACGAGCTTTGCTCAAATAAATAATTGCAATATTCATACCAAATGACGGAACCACTCATATCGGACATACCGAAAAACCAGTAAAAAAAGAATCCACAAAACCATCTATTGAACGCGAAACACATCATCCCCCCAACCCCAACAGAAAAATCCAAAATAAGGAGTGTGCTAAATTGTATCAGTGTGTAATTTTTGAGCATTATAAATGCTTTTATCTTAGCGTTCATAATCTCGCAATACTCCCGCTATAGGAACCAGGCTTTGCCAGTACTACGAGCGAAGGACGTCTAGCTCCCCGTTCAATATCTCGCAATACTCCCGCTATAGGAACCAGGCTTTGCCAGAGTTTGCTTCTGGGTTTTGGCATTCTTTTTGCAATAGCTAATTAAAAACAAACTCAAAAAGAAAGGGGTGAACTTATAACGGTTACCCAAAATATTGTTAATAGCCTTGATACCTATTACGTTTTGGGTCAGCTTGTAGAAGCGGTTAACATGTTTACCCGGTCAGACAAAGTATATAAGCTACTACCGGAGATACGAAGCAACCTGGTAATGGCCAAAGAAAGGGCTCAAAAAATTGAGGACATAGCAGGCATTCCTGGCAGACTCACTGAAGTTTTCGGAAGAATAACGGCACCGGCATACCCGGCATGGGGTGCTTCTCGTTATACCGCTCGCATCCTCATGGATGTAATGCAGTTAGACCCCTCACGCCGAGCGGCAATGGAGATCAAGTACTCCCAAGAATTAGTTGATTTAGTAAAGAAAGAGGGCATTGACATCGAGCACCTCGATATTGAGCCGGGTAAAACACTCCTCGATATCTTGAGAGGATCTCTAAAAGACGGCAAATTACCCACAGCTTTTTTCACCGAAGGAGGGTTTGCAAGAGAAGGAGCAATTATCATCACAGGACAAAACGCTGTTGAAGTTGCAAAACTCGTTATCAGAATTGCTGAATTGTTAAACAATTAAAGTAAAATGAGGTGTATTGTTCATGTACGGATTTACGGGCAACTTGTTAAGGGTAAACCTCACAGCAGGCAAGATAACAAAAGAAAGAATTCCTGAAGATTACTTGCGCCACTTTCTTGGAGGTTCAGGTTTAGCAGCTCGGTATCTCTACGATGAAATACCGGTGGAAGAAGATGTTTTTAGCGAAAACAATAAACTTTTCTTTGCTGCCGGTCCTTTAAACGGAAAGAATTTTCCCACCTCAGGGAGATGTTGCGTGGCCTGTCGCTCCCCATTAACAGGAATCTGGTTGGACTCTGTTTGGTCCGGCAAATTCAGCTATAACCTCAAGCGCGCGGGCTTGGACGCGATAATAGTCGAAGGCAAATCCCCCCGCCCTGTTTATCTCTATATTAACAATGACGACATCCGACTAAAAGATGCATCGGCGATGTGGGGCAAAGTTGTATCTCAAACCGTTCAAACAATATTTGAGGAGTGCGGCCAAAATCGCGGGAGCTGCTGTGCAATAGGGCCTGCCGGAGAAAAACTTGTGAAACTGGCTAACATAATGGGGGACACAACACGAGCAGCAGGGCGTGGTGGTGCTGGTGCCCTTATGGGATCCAAAAATTTAAAAGCCATTTTTGTTTACGGTGATCAGGAACCCGAATTTTCTGATGATAAAAAATGGAAAGAAGTAGTCAAGGAAATAACCAGAAAAATAAACGAACATCCGGTGACACAATCACTGAAAGCCTATGGAACCGGCGTGGCCATGGCAGCAGCGCCACAGACCGGTGATGCACCAACCATGAACTGGAAACGCGGGACCTGGGACGGTTACTCGAAAATCAGCGGAATCACAATGGCAAAAACTATCTTGAGAAAACATTCTTCTCCATGCCATGCATGTCCGATTCACTGCGCCCGCTATGTTGAAATAGACGAAGGACCTTACGCAATGAAAGGAGAAGGCCCCGAATACGAAGCGCTCGGATCTTTCGGTTCCCTGTGCCTAAACGATAACCTGGAGTCTATCGCTTATGCCAACATGTTATGCAATGAATACGGAATAGATAGTATATCGACGGGTGCAGCAATCGCCTTCGCAATGGAAGCTTTTGAAAAAGGCATAATTACTTTAAAGGATACAGATGGAATTCAATTGACATGGGGGAATGCAGAGGCCATCATCGCTCTCGTTAAAAAAATCGCCAAGCAAGAAGGCATCGGCGAGTTATTGGGCCAGGGGGTACGGAAAGCCGCCGACGTCCTGGGGCGTGGCGCTGAAGACTTCGCCGTACATGTTAAAGGCTTAGAATTACCAATGCACGATCCACGGGCATTTTTCGGTTACGCTACCACCTATGCCACCTCTCCCCGCGGAGCCTGCCACCTCCACGGTTATGTTGGCGGCTATGATGGCAGAGGAGTAATGCCGGAAGCAGGACTAACCGAACCGCAGGACGCTCACGCCTTAACCGGCAAAGGCTTTCTCGCCAAGATAGTTCAAGACTACGATGCCGTCGTACAATCGTCCATTGTATGCTATTTCATGACCTACGGCGTCGGGCCAAGCGATCTGGCAAAAGCGCTTTCTGTAGCAACTGGAATTGATTATGATGCCCAAACCATTCTCAAAATAGGGGAGAGAATTTTCAATCTCCAGAGGGTATTTAACAACCGTCTAGGAATTACCCGAAAGGACGACACATTGCCAAAAAGAGTTTTAACTTCAACAGAAGGCGGTCCTAACGAGGGGTATATTCCAAACCTCGAAGAGCAATTAAAAGAGTACTATCAATTACGTGGATGGGAAGAAGACGGCAAGCCATCTCAAGAAAAGCTACACGAATTAGGTCTAGATTTCGTTATCGGTGATCTCTATGCCTAAGATAATAGTCCATTTGTATGGACTTGTTAAGGGAGATTTCTGTAGCCAGGAGTTTGAAATTAGTTCTCCATACACACTGGGTGATCTTCAAAAAGACATCGTTAAAAAATACGGCAAAGATATCAATAAAGAGTACCTGGATGATGAGGGGTTCTTCTTCAACCGTAAACTGGTTCGAGTAGGAGATGCATCGGGCAAACGGATAGATGATCTTAGCACAGATATCAGCAGTCTAAAGGAGATATGGTTTGTAGTTCCTTTCTCCGGAGGATAATTCAAATTCAAGAAAAGCTCTATTACTGCTGTTTGTAAAATATTTTCAATCAAAAAATTCAGCAATACAAGGAGGTCTTACAATGGGCAAGGTTGATGGAGGTAGACTGTTCGCAAAGGCTCTAAAAAAGGAGGGGGTGGAATGCATCTTTTGCCTTGCCGGCGGGCATATAATGCCGATATTTTACGGTTGCCGGGAGGAAGGTATTAAAGTAATTGACGTGCGCCACGAATGCGCAGGAGCATATGCTGCCGATGCTTACGCCCGAATAACAGGGAAACCGGGTGTCATTGTGACCACGGCCGGACCAGGCGTCACAGACACCCTCACAGCGATGGCAGAAGCCAAACTTCAGGGAGTTCCGGTTATTCACATAGGTGGAGCCTCAAATGTCAGGGAAAATGATACGGGTCCGCTTCAAGATCTGAACACCTTAGAAATGATGGCAACAGCTACTAAATGGGCTCGTAAGATCTATCATACCGAACGAATACCGGAATATGTCTCTATGGCTTTCAGACATGCACTCGATGATACACCAGGTCCTGTCTATCTGGAATGTCCGATGGATGTCTTAGTAACAAATTTCGTCGAGGAAGAACAAGTCTATTACCCAGAAAAATATCGTACTGAAGCCGTACCTTTCGGAGATCCAGAATTAATAGAAAAAGCAGCCGATCTCTTGATATCTGCCAAAAGCCCTGTAATGGTTATCGGTGATACTGCCAGATTCAGCGCAAAACACGGTGAAGCAATCGCCGAACTGGTCGATTACTTGAAAATCCCCGTCTCAGTTCAGACCATGTGTCGCGGTCTCTTTGCGAATGAAGAAACGAATCCTCTGTTCAAGATGGGTACGGCTGCACTACCGGCAGCAGATGTCGTTCTGATGCTCTGCGTTGAAAACAACTACAGGGTTGGAAAAGCACGCCCTCCGATGTTCCATAAAGATGCCAAGCTGATTCAGGTACACCCCGATAAAACGATGATTGGATATAATGCACCAGCAGAAATCGGTATCGTAGGTGGCGCCGGACCAGTAGCAAAACAAATTCTAGAAGTTGTGAAGTCAAAAACATCCAAAAGAGAGGATCTAACCTGGGTTAATAAGGCAAAAGAAATGGCTCAGGCCGCCGCCAAACCGTGGATTGAAGGGTTTACTTCCGACGCAATTCCCATCAACCCAGGACGCTGCGCCTACGAGGTTGCAAAATTCTTGAACACAGAAGGTAAAGACTGGACAGTTGTTTGTGATGGCGGTGATGCAGCGCAGTGGATAAAAACTGCTGTCACAGCACGACGGCCCGGGCAAGTCATCAACTTTGGACCGCTTGGGACCATCGGAACTGGAGCAGGATTTACTTTAGGAGCATGGGCTGCCAACGGCAAACCGATTCTATATTATACAGGTGACGGCAGCTTCGGTTTTTACCCCATGGAGTTTGATACTTTCCTCAAGCAGGGGGTCCCTGTAGTTTGCGTAATCTCTAATGACTCCTCATGGGGAATGATTAAGCTTGCCGAAACATTTATCCACCCGGAGGAGGTCAAGAAAGGGCACGTTGCAACAGAATTAGCATACCTGCGTCGCTATGATAAAATGGTCGCCATGTGGGATGGTTATGGTGAACTGGTAACCAAGCCGGAGGACATCATACCTGCCATCAAGAGAGGAGCGGAATCCGGCAAACCGGCTATCATTAACGTCGAAGTTGATAGAGTGTCTATGAGTCCTATCACGAGGTCTTTTGGTGCACCGTTCCAGAAAAAATAGATGACCCTATATCAATATTAAAAACCGCGGGAACTAACACCCCGCGGTTTTACTTTATTTTCAAGGATTAATTCAATCGCTGTTTGTTTATTTTCCGATAAACGGTATTACGGGTGATCCCCAAAGCTTTTGCCGTTTTGGAGATATTTCCATTGTACATTTTAAGCGTTTCAAATATCAGTTTTTCTTCATGTTCCCTCAGGCTGCCCTCTCTGGAATAACGGATAGGTATATATTCTCTGATATGAGAGGGAATGACATCGGAAACTATTGTATCACCTTCTGTAAAAATAACCGCATTTTCAATTACATTGCTCAGCTCTCGAACATTACCAGGCCAGTCGTAACGGCAGAGAATATCAAGCACTTCTTTATCAATAGATGTAATCTTTTTGTGAAATTGCTGACAATACTTCTGCATAAAGTTTTCTATAAGTAACGGAATGTCCTCCTTCCGCTCTCGAAGTGGCGGCAACTGAATGTTAATCACGTTCAAACGATAGTAAAGGTCTTCTCGAAACCTGCCCCTTTTAATCTCTTCTCGCAGGTTACGATTCGTTGCAGCTATTATCCGTACATCAATCGATTTTGATTTGCTCCCACCGAGACGAGTTATTTTTTTATCCTGGAGAACCCGGAGCAAGTGGACCTGCATTTCTAGCGGCATTTCACCTATCTCATCGAGAAACAGCGTCCCTCCATCCGCCGCCTCAAACTTCCCCATTCTTCCGCCTTTTTTGGCTCCGGTAAAAGCACCCTCTTCGTAGCCGAATAACTCGCTCTCAAGCAATTCTTTCGGTATGGCTCCGCAGTTTATCGGGACAAAAGGCCCTTTCCGCCCGCTCTCATAGTGGATAGCCTGGGCTATTAACTCTTTGCCGGTCCCGCTTTCCCCTTCTATAAGCACATTTGACGAAACCTGAGCAGCCTTTTTTGCCCTCGAAATAATCTGGCTCCACGATTTTGCTTTTCCTATAATGTCATGGAACCTGTAAATAGAACTATCGGCAATAACAAAGTTGTTTTGAGGCGGATGTATTTCAAAAGTTATTATATTATTACTTTCACCACAGCATGCTACTTTCTTGTTATCAATAACTTTACAGAGCAATTTTTTCTTATCCGTTTCTATTTCTATGAGGTTCCCTGGAGAACATTCTTGCGACACAAATCTCGTTCGTTTGCCTGCATTACCTATTAACTTCAGAAAGTCAAAAGAGCGAAATCCCGTAATTGTTTCTCTATTATCTATCCCCAGAGTATCGCATAATTTATCATTCACATAAATAATTTTCTCTTCGGAGTCAACAATAACAGAACAGTTATCTATCAAATCTGTTAAAGTCTTAAAATAATTAACCATCTCTTCCTTGTGTTTTTTTCCCAAGTACAATTGTTGCTCAATCGCCCGTACTCCGAATTTTAATACTTGCATAATCCCTTCAGGTAGGTCCCCATAAGGATTAGTAACATCTATCACCCCGATAATGCTTCCATCCACATCATGGATAGGTACAGCCGCGCAATGATAACCATGCAGTCTTGATACATAATGCTCAAAACCTTTGATCTCTACAGGTCCTTTTTCGATCAGTGCTGTTCCAATAGCATTGGTGCCTATATCTTCTTCGCTGCATTTTGCACCCAAAGGAATGGGACAATTATCATTTACTGTTTCGATCACACAACCATCAGAATCGCACAATAACACAAATATCTGCGAGTCCAAAGCACATAATTCCTGCATTATAGGTCGGGCTATAGATATAAAACTTTGATTGCGCGCTCTTCGCAATTCAAGCTGATGCTTTGTTATAACGCTTCTCTGATTATGAAAAGGGTCTACTTTAACAGAGCGCTGCCATGATCTTGCAATTATAGGGCGAACCTTTGGTTCAATAAGGACTCCTTTTTCGACAAAATAGCGCCATATCAAACCTCCCTGAAAATTTCTCCTTCCATCTTCCCCATTTGCTGCTTTAGAGGATATCATAAGATTTCCCCTCCTCTCATACGCACATAAATGGGTCTGCTACCAGAGTATGACATAAACATACTCTGGCTAATGGAAGAACCTTCGGGAAACCTGACAACACGTCAACATGCGTCAGAAGTCCTAAAATCCATCTCAACGGTTCCTAACATACCGCAGAGGTAGTTCCGACTTAGCTGCAATCTCCACTTATTATTTTGACCGGCATCAGTCCCTGCATCTTTGTACTTTTCTATTTCTATTTCCCTATCATTCCCCCTTTTCCTTAAAAGGTTGGGTTCTTAACCATCTAGGTGGTCTACAACCGGGTTTCCTTAATCACAGCTATATTGCCTTAGCATGAAACCTCTGGGGCAGCTTGTGAAATTTTTTTTGAATAGACTTCGACATATTATGATAAATTCCTTCATAAACAACGCCGTTTCATCATAGAAAAAATTACCCCCTGTATGGATTGTTCGGCAATCCGGCTCAAGCAGGATAACGCTTTATCCGAATCCTTGAGAATCCGAGCTTCTGCCGAAAGACAGATTAGCACTCTGCTCATGGAACATGGCGGATCAAGAGCATCAGCCCTGTATATTCTTCACCGATAACATTATCAGATGCGGGACGATACCACCTCGACCTCCTGATTCATCCGGGCCAGCTCCTTTCTGCCGGGGAGCAGCAGCGTCAATAGCAACCCGAACACCGGGAAAATAATCATCGCATGAAAAGCTGCCAGCAGGCCCCAATGGTCGGCGACCCACCCCAGCAAAGTGGTTCCGACGCCGCCCATCCCGATCCCAAAACCCAACGTCAGGCCTGAGGCAAGCCCGACATTATGGGGCAGGAGTTCCTGACCGAAAACCACCGTCACCGCAAAGGTGGATACGACGGTACACCCGGTCAAGGCCACTACAGTTATTAACCAAAAACCCTTTAAGTGGCTCAACAGGTATAAGAGAGGGATAAGCAGCGCCATCGAGAGTATGATCATCGTTTTCAGCCCCCAGCGGTCGGCCAGGCGGCCGCCGATAAGCGTTCCCACAGCCCCTGCCAGAAGAAACAGTGAAACCACCGCCGCCGCGTAGGTGTTGGTGTGATGCAGGTAACGAACGTAATACTGGGGCAGAAAAGTGACGATTCCCAGATGAATCCAGGAACGCAGGATGATCACCAGAATCAGAATGAAAACCGGTAAAAGATACTTCCAACCCGTCCCCAACACCTTCTTCGAGGAGCGGTTGCGGGAATTGTTGACATCAGGCATCGATTCGCCGGTTTGAGTGCGAGTGATAGCAGACAGATTGAGCCAAAGGAGCAGAGCCATAACCCCACTCAACACCAAAAACCCTACCGTCCCCTTAAGCCCCGCCAGCTTATAAAACAAACCGGCCAACATCGGTCCCGCCGCGAAGCCGAAATTGCCCCCCACCGAAAAAAGAGACATCCCCGAGGCCTTGCGCTCTCCGCTGGCAAACCGGGCGAACTTAGAACCCTCGGGATGGTAGGCAGCAACTCCTAATCCGCTGACGAGAACGGCCAGCAGCAGAGGAAAATAGCCTGTTGTGTAGCCTGTGGCGGCCATACCCAATCCTGCCAAGAGACAGCCCACGGGCAACAGCCAGGCCGCCCTGAAGCGGTCGCTGAAAACACCGAAGAGCGGCTGGATCACCGAAGAACTGAGGTTGAAAGCGAGCATCGCCGCACCTACCTGGAGCTGGCTGAAATGAGCAAAGAATGTCAGAATTACCGAAAGCGCTCCCTGGTTGATGTCGGTAACGGCATGTCCTGTCCCCAACAGTCCGAGCAGTTTTTTGTTCATTTTCATGATGGTCGTCTCCTTCGGTCAAGTCCAAATTTGTGTGTAAATTCCCTCTGGCAGATAAGATCACCCCGTTTTAAGCTACATTTACCTGGGTATCGGCATTATTCACCTCCTTCTGCTGTTTTTCTGTGTTAGC
>JAALLR010000108.1_pt1 | contig 30799 bp, 31 predicted proteins | sample 7245931 | NCBI WGS metagenome assembly JAALLR01 (sample SAMN13049201, study PRJNA578106) | oil field metagenome | isolation source: filtered produced water from oil reservoir B9 | place: USA:offshore Texas | collected 2016 | reverse complement strand
CCTAATTAAAATGCTAAAACGCTTAAGTTTCGGGTTTGGAAATCGTACCCATTTCATTAAGAAAATGTTCTTGGGATGTTGCCCCCAAAATTTGATCCCACAACTATTGACATAGAGCCAGAACTTGCTTGACACAGGATAGTTGTCGTCTATAATTAAAAAAGAAGTGGAAGGAAAAATAAGGGGTAGCAAGTAACAGGGAAAGGATTGATACTAGATGAAGAGAACTTATCAGCCGAAGAGGAGAAGAAGGAAGAGGGTTCACGGATTTCTGAAGAGGATGAGGACTCCAGGAGGGCGCAAAATCATCCGCCGCAGGAGAACGAAGGGGCGCAAGGTCCTCTCTGCATAATATTTGCAAAGAAGTGGTAAATTGTTAAGAAAAGAGCTGCGACTTCGCAAGAACGCGGACTTTAAGAACGTCTATGAAAACGGGCGGTCGGTCGCTGGAAGGTATGTCAGTATCTACTATATAAAAAGAGGGGATCAAAAGGGGACGAGAATCGGGATTGTGGCGGGGAAAAAGGTCGGCGGAGCCGTTGCCCGCAACAGGGTAAAAAGGGTTCTGCGAGAGATCCTCTCCCGCTATCAGGATCTCCTTTGTGAGGAACATGATATTGTCGTTGTTGCCCGGAAGAGGTCACTAACTGCAGAATTCCACAAGATCAGCGCAGATGTCGGCAATATCCTGAAGGGATGCGGGCTGTTGAAAGGGATGTAGATAGGTTTTCGTGGTAGAGTCACGGGCCTAGAGCGTTGAGGCCCGCGATGATTATTTTAAAGGTAAGAATGATGATAAACAGGCTCCTCATTTATCTGATCAAGGTCTATCAGAAGCTATGGTCGTCGTGGCATCCTCCGGTTTGCCGCTTTTATCCCACATGTTCAGAATACTCCATCCAGGCACTGAATGAGTACAGATTGTCATATGCCGTTATTTTAATTATTTACCGCCTCCTAAGGTGCCATCCCCTTAGCAGCGGTGGTTTTGACCCCTTACCGCGGGACAAGAATAGATTTTTAAAAAAATAGAGGAGGTGACACCTGCCCGGGCAGAATGTAGCGCGGCGGGATAAACTTTGTGGAACAACATCGTACAGGGATTTAGTGAGATCATTCAGGCATTTTATCTGGCCACGGTCTGGATGAAGATACCGAGCTACGGTTTGGCGATTATCCTCTTTACGATCGCCGTTAAGATAGTCCTCTTCCCGTTGACGAGGTTGCAGATGAACTCGATGCGAGCCATGCAGGAGCTGCAGCCGAAGATCAAGGAAATACAGGAGAGGTACAAGAACAAACCGGAAAAGGCGCAGCAGGCCGTTATGCAGCTGTATAAGGAGAAAGGGGTCAATCCGATGTCAGGCTGCCTCCCCTTGCTGATCCAGATGCCGATCATTTTTGCGCTGTTCAGCTCACTGCGCCTGTTCTTTGATCCCAAGCTGCATCCTCCTTACGTTGACCTGACCAAAGCCGGATTTCTCTGGATCGAAAATCTGGGACAGCCGGATCCCATCATCTTGCCTTTGCTGACGGTTGTGGTTACATTTGCCCAACAGTTTTTTACCAGTATGACCGCGTCCGGAAAAATCGATCCGACGCAGAGAACGATGCTCATCATCATGCCCCTCTTTATCGGCTGGATAGCAAGAACGCTTCCCGCCGGACTGACCCTTTACTGGGTGGTGTTCTCGCTGTTCAGCGCCGTTGAGATGCTTGTCATTAGAAGGATGTCGGGAGTTGCGAAGGGAGCAGGATCCAAGGCATGAAAGAGATGATCGTTGAAGGCAGCTCTGTGGAAGAGGCGGTCGAAAAGGCTTTAAAGGAGCTCAGTGTCGGGCGTAACGACGTGGAGATCAAGGTGTTAGAGGAGGGATCACGAGGCTTTCTGGGCATCATCGGGGCTAAGTCGGCGAGGGTGCGCGTCAGGGTCGTCGATCGGCCGGATGTGGTGATTAGAAGCTTTTTAAAAGAAGTGATCGATAAGATGGAGCTAGATGTGGAGCAGAGGATCTGGTTCGAGGACGGTTACTGGCGCGTGGAGCTGTACGGGACGGATATCAGGCATTTGATTGGGAGGCATGGGGAAACCCTGAACGCACTACAGCTTTTGGCCAATCTGGCAGTGAGCAAGCGCCTCCAGGAGAGAGTGCGGATAATCCTCGATGCCGAAGGGTACCGGGAGAAGAGGGAGAAGGTGCTGCGGAAGCTGGCCAGGAGGGTGGCCGATAGGGTCAAGAGAACGAAAAGGGATTATACGCTGGAGCCTATGCCGCCGCAGGAGAGGAGAATCATTCACCTGGAGCTCCAGGATGAGAAAAATGTCTATACCGTCAGTCGTGGTCAAGAGCCTTACCGCAGGCTGGCAGTTTGCTATAAGAGAAACGGGCTTTTGGAAGAAGAAGAAAAATAAAAAGCTACCAATTAAGAATAATAATGGTATATATCAAAAACTTGGGGATGATGATGAGAATATCCCCATTTTTTAATTTTATCTCTAAATTTCATCCTCTAGACATTTCGGCAAGGCAGGTGAAGGTGATGGAACGGATCGAAGAGGGGGATCTGATCGCCGCATTGGGAACCGCTCTAGGTGAGGCGGCTATCGGCATAGTCAGGATGAGCGGGAGGGGGGCGGTGGAGCTGGTGGACAGATTTTTTCAGCCCTTTCGCAAGGGACAGAACCTTCTGAAAACGCCCTCGCACAGCATGAGGCTGGGGTACATCCGCAATGAGGAGGGTGAGGTTATCGATGAGGTGCTGGTGTCAGTAATGAGGGGGCCGCACACCTATACGAGAGAGGACGTCGTGGAGATCAACTGCCACGGGGGGATCCTCCCGATTAAGAGGGTCCTCGATCTTCTCTTGAAGAATGGCGCGCGTTTGGCCGAACCGGGTGAGTTCACCAAGCGCGCCTTTTTAAACGGAAGGGTTGATTTGGCTCAGGCCGAGGCCGTTCTCGACGTCATCAGGGCGCGCAGCGAGAAGGGCGCGGAGATAGCCTTAAGACAGCTGTCAGGAGGTCTTTCGAAGGAAATTGGAGGAATGAGAGATGAGTTGAAATCGATCCTGGCCTGGGTCGAGGCGGAGATCGACTTCCCCGAAGATGTCGATCAAATCCCAGTGGATAAGCTGATGGAGAGGATCGATGCACTCATTGCCAGGGTTGACGGATACATCGAAGGATCAAGGGCCGGCAGGATTTACCGGGAGGGGCTGAAGACGGTTTTGGTAGGGAAGCCAAACGTCGGCAAGTCAACTCTGCTCAACACCCTTTTAGGGGAGGAGAGGGCGCTGGTGACGGACATACCCGGAACGACCAGGGATATCATTGAGGAGACCATTAATCTTGAGGGAATCCCTTTGATCCTGATGGATACCGCTGGAATCAGAGGAAAGGCCGGGGTCGTCGAGAGGCTGGGTATTGACAGAACGCGGGCTGCTGTCGATGAGGCTGATATTGTGCTGGCTTTGTTCGACGTCACCAGCGAGCTGAGTGAAGAGGATCGAGACGTCTTAGAGCTGATCAAGGACAAGAGAGGAGTCGTCCTCTTGAATAAGATTGACTTAAAAGAAAGAAGGCTGGACGTCAATCTGATTAGAGAGCGGCTGGGAAGTAGTTATGTTTTCCTGGAGATTTCGGCCCGGTTGGGATGGGGGCGAAAGGAGCTGGGGGAGGCGGTTTTAAACGTCGTGGGGGTGAGTAAAATGGCACCGGAATCGGCAGTGCTGTCCAGGCGTAGACAGCTGGAGGCGATGGAAAGGGTGAGAGAGTCCCTTGTAGGTGCAAAGTGCGGTATAGGGGAGGGAATGCCGCCTGAGTGCGTCGCCGTCGATCTCTGGGATGCCTGGTCGCAACTGGGGCAGATTTTAGGTGACACAGAATCCGAAGATGTGATCGACGAGATCTTCAGGGAGTTCTGCATCGGAAAGTAAAATGAAAGCGGTGGTTTTGTCGTGACGAGAGGAATGCAAAAGCTGGTTGCCGGAGCCCGGGAGCTGGGATTAGAGATCGAAGGAGGGATGCAAGAAAGATTTCAGATCTACGCAGAATTAATAAGATCGTGGAACAGGAGGATCAATCTGGTGCGCCTCCAGGACGAAGAGAACCTCTTCTGCAGGCACTTCCTGGACTCCCTCTGGTGCAGCCGGGGTTGCGAACTTGTAGCCGTTGAACGGCTCCTCGATATCGGCAGCGGTGCCGGTTTTCCTGCAGTGCCTTTAAAGATCTGTTTCCCCCACCTGCAGGTAGTTATGGTGGAGTCTCAGGCCAAGAGGTGCCGCTTTTTAGAGGAGGTCATCGACGCTCTGCGGTTAGAAGGGTGCCGTGTTATCTGGGAGCGGTCGGAGAATTTGGCGCGCGATCCCAATCACAGGGAGACGTATGACTGCGTTACTGCCAGAGCGCTGGCAGCACTGCCGGTGGTGTTGGAGCTTGGCGTGCCATTTCTAAAGAGAGGAGGGCACCTGCTGGCGATGAAGGGACGTCACCTCCAGGAGGAATTGGGTCAGTCCGCCTTTGCGATGAGCGTTCTCGGCGTTCGATTAGAACGGATAGTTCCTTATGTATTTGAGGGTGAGGAAGGGAGGCATATCGTTTCTTTTGTCAAAGAAGAGCCTACTCCAGAGGATTACCCGAGAAGGGCAGGAATACCCGACAAGAGGCCGCTGTTGGGAAGAGGGATAGGAGGTGATGCTGTCGAAAAGAAGATGCAGTGTAACGCACGAACAAAGGGGGATGGTGTTGGAAATGATCTTCGGAGGGGGCCGCAAGGGTGACAGAGAAGTCGTAAAAATACCTCTTCAAAGCATAAGGTGCGGCAGATTTCAGCCGCGTTTTAACATCGATGAGGAGTCATTGAAGGAGCTAGCAGAGTCGATCAAGAACGTCGGGGTGTTGCAGCCGATCGTCGTCAGGCCCTGTGACGGATGCTATGAGCTGATAGCCGGGGAGAGAAGGATGCGCGCCAGCGTGATGGCGGGGTTGCAGGAAATTCCGGCTGTGATTAAAGAGGTGAGCGATGCCGAAGCCATGGAGATGGCGCTGGTGGAAAACGTACAGAGGAGGAATCTCCACTTTTTCGAGGAGGCTGAGGGATTTCGGCGTCTGATCGAGCAGTTTAACCTCACCCAGGTTGAGGTCGCCGAGAGGATGGGATTGAGCCAGAGCGCAGTGGCCAATAAACTGAGGTTGTTGCGGCTTTCGCCTGAGGTGAGGGAGCAGGTTTACCGTTTGGGGTTGTCAGAGAGGCACGCCAGGGCTCTTCTGGAGCTGGAGGACAGCCGGGATCAGCTCAAGGTGCTCGGTATGGCGACTGTGCGGGATTACAGGGTCGGGGAATGGGAAGAGCTGATCAGAAGGGAAAAACATAAAAATATTTCCCGGGAAATAAAAAAAGGTCGAAAGCAGAATGTCGTGCCGAAGATCCGCGACCTGAGGATCTTTATGAATTCCCTGGAGAGGGGGGTAAAGATGATGCGCAGTGCGGGGCTGAATGTGCGCATGTCGCACGAGGAGGATGACGGTGTTTTGCGAATAGTGATCGAGGTGAACACCGTTGTCTGAGAAGGTGCGGATCTGGTGGGATGAAACATACGAATGTTACGATGTAGGCGTTCTCTCAGATGACGCCGCGGTCGGGGATGTAGAAAGGGAAGGGGAGATAGTCCTTTCTGGAAGAGCTGCCAGGAGGAGGTACGGTAGCAGCTGTAACGGGTGTTGCATCTGCTGCGGAGGGAGAATACCCCTAACGCCGGGAGATATATCCAGAATGATGAGGGCAGGTCTCGGTGCAGGGAAGAGCGTTAGCGAGTGGCTGAGCCGTTATTGTAGGATTGAGGATTTAGGCCCCTGTCTGGATGTCACGCTGAAGTGCATTGACGACATCTGCTGTTTGTGGGATCGAGAGAGGAGTATCTGCTCGCTGTATGAAGCCCGTCCATTCGTCTGCCGCACGTATATATGCGCGCCCTTTTCCCGGCGCCTGGAGGAGTTAAGGTCGCAGATCGTTAACTACGGTGAGGACCTGTTGGAAGAAATGATCGTGAAGGGGGACTTTGACGGGAATAAGTTCGCGGGGATCCCTCTGAGAAACATCTGTTCGAAAGAATTGTGGGGCTGGCTGAGAGATATGTAAGTATTACATCGTCAGTCCAGGTGACCCATGGAGGGGTTTGATCGTGAAAAACAGGGGTAGTCGGCGGTCAGGAAACCATCCGGGTGGATTTGAGCTTGGAGTGGTAATTATTAGGGGAAGCGGAATATTGATGGGCACCGGCAGAGTAAGAAAAAATTTGAACGGAAGTGGGCGGGAATGCAGGAGGATTGTGTTTTGTTGTGGAATAAAAATAGCAATAAGAAAAAGAAGAGAAAAGGACTGTTCCACGTGGAACATCTGCGGCCAACCGTTGAAAATAAGGGCTTTCCAAGCGATCGCGGGCAGGCGAAAACCATCGCCATAGCCAACCAGAAGGGCGGTGTTGCTAAAACAACGACCGCCATTAATCTGAGCGCCTGCCTGGCGGCGACGGGGAGAAGGGTGCTCCTCGTCGACGCCGACCCACAGGGCAATGCCACCAGCGGTCTTGGCGTTGATCGGGATGGGTTGGATGTTTCCGTCTACGACTTGCTTCTGGGGGAGGCGCAGCCGGAGCGGGTGGTGGTCTCACTGCAGATCGAAAACCTCGATCTGCTTCCCGCTACGATCAATCTGGCCGGGGCGGAGGTCGAGCTGGTCGGCATGAAGGACAGGGAGTTCAGGCTGCGCTCCGCTCTGCAAAGCCTGCGCGGCCGGTACCACTACATTTTCATCGATTGCCCTCCTTCTCTCGGCCTGCTGACCATCAATGCCTTGACGGCTGCGGACAGGATCCTGATCCCCATTCAGTGCGAGTATTATGCCCTGGAGGGGGTGGGGCAGCTGCTGCAGACGGTGAATCTGGTTCGGCGGCGTCTCAACCCGCAGCTGGAGCTGGAGGGGGTGCTTCTGACTATGTTCGACGCCCGCACCAACCTGGCCATCCAGGTGGTGGACGAGGTAAAGAATTACTTCGGGGACAAGGTGTTCCGGACGGTCATTCCCAGGAATGTGCGGCTCAGCGAAGCGCCCAGCCACGGAAAGCCGGTGATCGCTTACGACCCCAGATCGCGCGGGGCAATCCTCTATCAAGAGCTGGCACAGGAAGTGATCGAGCATGAAGAGTAAGGGTTTGGGGCGGGGGCTGAAGGCCCTGATTCCCACGACACCCGAAGGTGCCGCAGAGGACGCGGAAATAGTGGAACTCCCCTTGGAGAGGATTACGCCGAGCCGCTACCAGGCCCGGCAGGACTTCGACGAGGATTCCATCCGGGAGCTGGCCTCGTCTATTAAGGAACACGGAGTCATGCAGCCGGTCGTCGTCAGGCCGGTCGGGGAGGACCTGTATGAACTGGTCGTCGGGGAGCGGCGCTGGCGGGCCTGCAGACAGGCGGGGCTGGAGACGATCCCGGCGGTTATCCGCCGGGTGGATGACCGGACCTCCGGTGAAATGATGCTGGTGGAGAACATCCAGCGGGAGGACCTCAATCCCGTGGAGGAAGCGCTGGCCTACAGGCGCCTGATCGAGGAGTTTCACCTCACGCAGGAGGAGGTCGCCTCCCGCGTCGGTAAGAGCAGGTCGTTTATCGCCAATTCCTTACGCCTTCTGCAGCTGCCGGAAGGCGTAAGGAGCCTCCTGGGGCAGGGGAAACTGAGCGTCGGCCACGGCAAGGTGTTGCTGGGCATCCCCGATCCTGCCGGGCAGGAGATGCTTGCCCGGGAGATCGTGGAAAAGGGGCTCACGGTAAGGGAGGCGGAGAAGGCCGTCCAGCGCCTCTTGAAAGAGGGGGGTTCCCGACAGAAGGCAGGGGAGAAGAAGAAGGATGTGGAGCTGGCGGCAGTGGAGGACCGCCTGCGGGAGCGGTTGGGCACGAAGGTGCGGATCAGGCCGGGCAGGCGGGGTGGGAGGATCGAGATCGAATACTACGGTCGGGATGATCTCGAGCGGCTGCTGGAGTTTTTCTTCGGCTGTTGAATCCTGCCGGGAATGCGGACTGCTCCCCGGCTTTTAGTGTATTTAAAGGACCTCCGGCGAAAGAAGCCGGGGTTTTTTTGTAAAACCGGGCACATAAGAATAATAAAAAGGGGAAGGTGTCCTTGAGGGACAGGCGGGTTTTTATCTCTCGGCCGGTGAGGGATAGGAGGGATTGGAGAAGGCGCCGATAAAACAGGGGTGGTTCCACCTGAAGGGGCAGCAAACAGCGTGTCCGGTTCTGGGAGACGGGGGTTGAGAGCGGCAAATCCTCTCGCTGCCGCGGCGGGAGGATGCTGAAAGGGGGGATAAAACTTTGCGTTTTCTGCTCGGTGTCAATTACTGGCCGGCGAAGAGGGCGATGTACTGGTGGCGGGATTTTCATGCCGCCGAGGTCAGGGATGACTTCCGCCGCCTGGCGGAATTGGGGTTTCAGGTGGTGCGGATCTTTCTCCTCTGGGAGGACTTCCAGCCCTCTCCCGGAGGGTTGTCGCCTCTGTGCCTGGAGCGGCTGGTTGCCGTTGCCGATGCTGCAGCCGACTGCGGGATGATGATCCAGCCGACCTTCTTTTGCGGGCACATGAGCGGCGCCAACTGGGCGCCGGAGTGGCTGTTGGGGCGCCCCCTGCGGGGCCGCTTTCCGGTGGTGAGCGGCGGCCGGCCCGGCAGCCGGGAGATCCGAAATTACTACGGTGAGCGCTGGATAATTAAAGAGCAGCAGAGGCAGTGCCGGGAGGTTGCCCGGGCGCTGCGAGGTCACCCCGCTCTGTGGAGCTACGACCTGGGGAACGAGCCCTCTAATTTTGTCGTTCCCGGGGACCGCCAGGCGGCCAGGGAGTGGCTGGCGGCAGTTGCCGGTGAGCTCAAAGAGGTCACCGACTGTCCGGTGACGATCGGACTCCACGCCGAGGATCTGCAGGAGGACCGGAAGCTGTGGCCGGCTGATGCAGCCCTTTACTGCGATTATTTGTCGATGCACGGCTATCCCTTCTATCTGGACTGGGTGGACCACCCGCTGGATGTGGAGGTCTTGCCCTTTCTGGGGGTGTTCACCAGGTGGCTGGGGGGGAAGGATGTTCTCTTCCAGGAGTTCGGAGTCTCCGATCTGGTGCTGCGGCGGGAGTGCCCCGAAGCGGCGGAGGAGGCAGGTGTGCTCTATTACAGGAGGGCACTGCGCCTGCTGCAGGCGGCGGGAATGCTCGGGGCCTTCGCCTGGTGCTACAGCGACTACCACCCCGATTTGTTTGGAATGACACCGCTTAGGGAAAACCCCCACGAGAGATTTTTCGGGTTGTTTGCTGCCGACGGCAGGCCGAAGAAGGCGGCAGGGGCGGTGCGGGAGTTTGCGGAAAGGATAAAAGATGATGGGGGATGCTGCCGTGACGGCGCGGCCGTTCCATCCTGGCTCCAGGGGGAGGATGCCGGGCGGTTTTACGATAATCCCTTGTCGGAGCTGAGAAGGCTTTACAGGAGCTTTAAGGGGTCGCGGGAGTTAAAGGAGTGGCGCCGGGTGCTGGATGGTCAGTGAGCCCCGGCGCCACTTGCGATCTAGTCCAAAAGCCTATATTTCTTGCGCATCCTCGATTTTGACCGATGCCGCCAGCGCCGACCGGTAGACCTCTTTGATTCCCACCCCGTGTTCCCTGGCTGCCCTGGCGCAGTCCTCGTACTCCGGTGCCCTGTTGAAGACCTCCCTGCTGCCGTCCGGCGCCAGCGCGTATCCGATCTTGACGGGGATCCTTCCGTAGGGGGTTTCCACGCCGACGGTTGTGCGAAACAGCATGATGCGCCCCTCCTGGCGCCAGCGCAGGCCCAGTGAGGATGTTTCCTGAAAGATGATCCGGGCCAGGGCGTAGAGGCGCTCCGCAGGCGAGAGAACGGTCACCAGGAAGCCTGGTCTCCCTTTTTTCATGAGCAGGGGGGTGAAAGAAACGTCGACGGCGCCGGCTTCCTCCAGCCTGGAGCGCAGGTGGGGCAGAAACTCGGGGTTGGTGTCGTCCACCTGGGTCTCCAGAACCAGAACGCGGCCCTCCTCGAATGCCCCTGCTCCTTTCTCGGCACGCCGATCGGACATCCGCTCCTCCCCCAGCCAGGCGCGCAGGACATTGGGCCACTCAAGGTCACTGCTGCCGGCACCGTAGCCTACCCGCTCCCAAACGGCGGGTGGCGGCGGCCCGAAGGAGGATGCCAGCGCCGTTACCAGGGCGGCGCCCGTCGGGGTGACCAGCTCCGCCTCCAGGTTCACGCCGTAGGTGGGTACCCCTGACAGGAGTTCCAGGGCCGCCGGCGCCGGAAGGGGAATCAGCCCGTGCGCGGTCTTGATGCTGCCGCGGGCGAGGGGAAGGGGTGATGCGTACAGGCGTTCTACTTTCAGGTGGGCGATCCCGATAAAGGTGCCGGCGAGGTCGACCAGTGTGTCCAGCCCTCCCACCTCGTGGAAGTGCACCTTTTCCGGGGAGGTTCCGTGGACCGCTGCCTCCGCTGCTGCCAGGCGCCGGAGGCAGGCCTCCGTTTTTGCCTTGATCTCTTCAGGGAGGCTGCTTTTCGCCAGGATCTCCAGCATGGCGCTGAGGCTGCGCGCCGGGGGCTGGGGGAGGAGTTCCCTGACGGTGATCCCTTTGGCCCTGATGGCTCCCTTGTGCACCGTTTTCTCTTCGACTGCCACGGGAATCCCCAGGCACTCTACGGCCTCCTGCAGGCACTCGAGGGGCATTCCCAGGTCGAGGAGGGCGGCCAGGCACATATCCCCGCTGATTCCTGAAAAACAGTCAAAGTAGATGATTTTCATGGCTTTTCATCCCCGCTTCTCGTGATCAGGTGGGCCAGCACTGCTGCCCCGAAACCGTTATCGATGTTGACGACGCCCACACCGGGAGAGCAGGTGTTGAGCATGGTCAGGAGGGCGGAGAGGCCGCCGAAGCTGGCCCCGTATCCGGTGCTCGTGGGGACGGCGATGACCGGCCTGTCTGTCAGGCCGGCGACCACCCCGGGCAGCGCCCCCTCCATCCCGGCTACGACGATCAGGACGCGCGCCCTCTCCAGCTCCTCCAGATGGGAGAAGAGGCGGTGGATTCCGGCAACCCCGACATCGTAGATTCTGGATACTTCGTTCTCCAGCAGTTCCGCCGTCAAGGCGGCCTCTTCGGCAACGGGAAGGTCGCTTGTTCCCGCCGACAACACCGCGATTCGGCCCCAGCGCGGCTTGATTTCCGTCCGGCTCAGGAAAAGGATTCTGGCCTCCGGGCGGTATTGAGCTTCGGGGAGCTCAGTTTTGATCAGGGACGCGGTTTCCGGAGAGACCCTGGTGGCCAGGACGCGCCCGTTGTGCCCGGCCAGCTCTCTGAAGGCGGCCAGCGCCTGTTCCGGTGTTTTTCCCTGGCAGTAAATTACCTCCGGAAAGCCCCTGCGCAGGGTGCGGTGGTGGTCGATCTTGGAGGCACCGATATCCTCATACGGTAGATGCCTGATCTTTGCAAAGGCCTCCTCCACGCTCGTCCTGCCGTCCCGGACGTCTGTGAGCAGTTTCTTTAAGCTGCTTCTGTCCATTGTCGCGGTTCTCCTTTCATCTGCTGCCCGTTTGTGCCCCGGCCGCTCTGCAAATACCCCTCCGGCCGCATCCAAGCTGCATTTTATCACCACAAGTTTAACCAGAGGGGGATCTCCCTGTCAAGAAACGGCAGCGGGCGGGGTGGGCGGCGGGCAATGAAGCCACCGGGAAGTTTTTTTGTCAAAAAAGAGGAATTCAGGAGGATGTGTGGAATTTTAATTAGATAAATTAAATAAAAAAAGGTAGCGTTCTGACCAGATGGACGGAATTCCTTTTCTGCAAGGGGACGGAGCCTTGCTGACGGCGCTGGGAGCGCTGTCGCTCCTTTGCCTGCTGTTGATATTCTTCAATTTACGCCTTTTCCTCTGGAACCGGCGCCTGCAGCGCCTGCTGCGCGGCGGCGGGGAGAATCTGGATGAGCTGCTTCGCGAGGTCCTGATGTCCTGCCGGGAGGCGAAGGCGGAGCTGAACGAACTCCGGCAGTGGTGCCGCGAGCTGGAGCAGGGTGTAGCCAAATCCCTCCGACGCGTCGGCTTTTTGCGGTTTAATGCATTTTCCGACAAGGGCAGTGAATTGAGCTTTGCCCTTGCCTTGCTCAATAATGACGGTGACGGCATCGTTCTCTGCTGTCTGGTGGGGAGGGATGACTGCCGCCTGTTTGCCAAGCCTGTGGTCGGGGGGACGTCCCCATATCCGCTCAGCGAGGAGGAAAAGGCGGCCATTCGCATGGCCAGCCGGTCAGAAGCTGCCGTTGCGAATTAGAGGTTTGGGGGAGGGGCAGCCATGCCCGGTAAACTGTTCCTGCGCGGGAGAAGGTTTCTCACCCGTCCCTTCACCTTTTTGGTAGTACCCCCCGGCGGGGCGATAACGAAAGCGGTTAGACTTCCTTGCTGGCTGGTGGCCTGTGCGGGATTGATCCTCGCAGGGCTTGCGGCGCTCTCCCTCTCCGGGCTGATCGGCGGTTATAGGGCGCGCTCGGAGCGGGACGAACTCCTCAAGCTGCGCCTGGTGAATGAGAGGCAGCAGCGGGAACTGGCCTCTCTTCGGGAAGAGGCCGAGGAGGCCAGGGCCTACCTGGAGGGGGTTAAAGAGCTGGATGAGAGGGTGCGCCGGATGACCGGGCTGCTTGAGCGCCGGGAGGATTACAGCAGCAGGTCCGGAAGCAGGGATTCAGCGCACAGGCTGCGGCTCTCTACTTCCGCCGCAGAAGAAGACCCTGCTGAGGTGAGGAGGAACCTCTCCGCCGTTCAAAGGGGGGCGGCCCTGGCGCGCCGCGATCTGGAGCAGCTGGAGAGGGATCTTCAGGAGCACTTCAAGTACCTGGCCGCTCTGCCGGACCACTGGCCGGTGCGGGGGGAAGTGACCTCCGGATTTGGGGAGCGCCCTTCACCTTTCGGAGGCGGGCGCTCTGAGTTTCACGATGGCCTCGACCTGGCCGCTGAATATGGGGCGCCGGTTGCTGCGGCAGGGGACGGGGTGGTCGTCTTCACCGGCTACCGTCCGGGTTACGGCCATACCGTGGTCATCGAGCACGGCTACGGCTACAAAACTTCTTACTGTCATCTGAGCGGATACCTGGTGCGGGCTGGAGAAAGGGTTACAAAGGGGCAGAGGATCGCCATGGTGGGAAATTCTGGCAGAAGCACCGGGCCGCATCTGCACTTTATGGTGGAAAAGGACGGGGTTCTCATCGACCCGCTGCAGGTGCTCAAAGAGTAGGGCGACGGAGGGGCGGGTGGCGGCCGCTCCTGATGAAGTGACTCCTCGCCGGAGGCCCACCGGCGCAGCCGTGGCTCTTCGGCGCTGAATTTTTTTGCAGACTGCGAATTGAGGCTGGGAAAGGCTCGTGGAGCGGGGGAGTTTTTGGTTTGCCCCGGAAAGCACAAAATGTTGACCGGCACTGCGGGAGGGAGCTTAAATTGGCCTGGCTCAGGAAGGACGGTTTGAAGCTCAACGAATCTGCGGAAACCATTCTCGGCCAAGGGGCCTCCTTCGAGGGAACCCTGGAGACGGAGGGTTCCGTCCGCATCGACGGCCGCTTTCGGGGTGCGGTCAGGGCGGCGGGGGACGTGGTGATCGGTGAAGGCGCCGCAGTGGAGGCCGAGCTGAAGGGGCGAAATGTCCTCATCGCCGGCCTGGTGCGCGGAAATGTCGACGCTGAGGCCAAGCTGGAGATAACCCCGAAGGGAAAGCTCTACGGCAATTTTCAGGCGTCCAGGCTGCTGGTGGAGGAGGGAGCACTGATTCGCGGGGAGTGCCTGATGAATGGGGGGTCCCCTCTGCCGGAGGAGGCCTCTGCCGGGGAAGAAGGTGTCCCCTCGGCGTCAGAAGGGGCTCCTATAGAATAGACTCCTCGTGCTGTGCCTTCAGGCTGTTGCCCCGTATAATTGACCTCTGTTTGCGCCACAATAAGGGGTGTAAAATAGCAGCCTGGGGGGAAGGAAATGGCTTTTGTGGCGGTAGAAGATGAACTCGGAAACGTTCGCAGTGCCCTCGAGGAGGCCGGCTACCGGGTAGTCGGGATGAATCCGGCGGATCTGAGGAGGGCTCAGGCGGTAGTTGTGAGCGGAATGGATATCGATATGCTGCAGCAGGAGGATATCCGGACGGATGTTCCCGTGATCAATGCCGCCGGGCTCAGCGCAGAGGAGATCGTAGCCGCCGTCCGGGAGCGCCTGAAGTAACAGCCGGAGTGGGGTTTATCGGGCCGGCTTCGACAGGTGGGGACGGCGGATCGCCCTCTTCCTGAACAGCCACGATTAAGACAGCCGCTCAGGCTGTTTTTGTTTTTTCCTCACCTGTTCGCAGCCGAGGATCACGGCGCGGGCAATGCAGTCCGCCATCTTCATCACCAGCCCGAGCCGGGTGTTCTGCAGGACGAGGTACTCCAGATAACCGCCGATGTTCACCACTCCGGTGATGAAGATGTCCCCTACCGGGGGGAGCTCCTTGTGGACACCCGTTCCCGGCTTTAAGTGCCCCTTTCCGATGGTTATCGCCCCGACATTTTGCGGTTGACCAAGGCTGGCATCGACGGCAATAATAAGGGGAAAAGGGAAAGAATTTTTGATGGCCTCGATTTTTTCCGCCAGGTTGACGGCGTGCACCGGGTCGTCGAGGGTGCCGAAGACTGGAAGCAGCCCAGGTGCCAGCTCATTGACCCGGGACCCGACCAGCGGACCCAGGCTGTCCCCTGTGGAGCGGTCCGTGCCGATCCCCAGCAGCACCACCGGGCGAAAACTCGAGGGGTTGAGCTCCCCGAGCAGCCCTGTGAGCTGCGCGGCCAGCTCTCCGGCCGCGTTGCGGTCGTGGACGGACACCCGGGTCTCCTGGCGGGAGAGAATGTTCTGGAGCTTGAGGCCGAAGATCATCTTCACTTCCCCCCTGCTGCGGACGGTTGAACTGCGTGCCGAAGGGGCAGCGCAATGGTAAAAAATACAATCCGTTTGTTAAATATATATGCCCGGAAGAAGGGGTTTTTAACCGCAAAACCGAAAGTTTTCGGAATAAGGGGTTAACAACTGTTATATAAAATATATTCATATAACAATAATTATGGTACAATATCTACATGAAACTCAGTGAGTGGGCCAGAAAGCAGGGGATCAACTACAAGACCGCCTGGAAGTGGTACAAAGAAGGAAAACTGCCTGTTCCGGCTTATCAAACGCCAACCGGTACGATACTGGTCAAGGTCGGTGAAGAAAAGGAGGGGGGAAAGACAGCCATCTATGCAAGAGTATCCAGTGCCGACCGGAAAGCGGACTTAGACCGGCAGGTAGCCAGGCTTTTGGAATTTGCGAACAGCAGGGGATTGGCCGTAGCGAAGGCGGTAACTGAAATTGGTTCCGGCTTAAATGGTAACCGGAGAAAACTTATGCGGTTATTATCCGACCCGGAAATTACAACCATAATTGTTGAACACCGTGATAGAATAGCCCGGTTCGGTTTTGAGTACATCGAAGCGGCGTTGATGGCCCAGGGAAGAAGGATCATCGTCATGGAGGCAGGAGAGGTCAAAGGCGATCTGGTGCAGGACATGATAGAAGCGTTGACTTCGTTCTGCGCTCGTCTGTATGGGAGAAGGTCGGCCAAAAACCGTGTAAAGAGAGCTATGGAGGCCATAGAGAATGCTGGTGAATAAAGCCTACCGCTACGAGCTTAAGCCAAATAAACGCCAGCTTATACTCCTGAAAAAGCACGCCGGATGCGCCCGATTTGCATGGAACTGGGGGCTGGCCGAGCGGAAAAGGATTTGGGAAGAGGAAGAAAGGAGCACCAATGCAATCGAACTGCATTGCAAGCTGGAGTACAAGACAAAATGGTACGGTTCAAGGCTGGCGGTTGTTCCGAGGTTTTCCCTTCAAGTCGAAGGTGCAGCGAATGCGGTTATGTCCTGCCGGAGCTGAAACTCTCGACTAGGCGCTGGGAATGCCCGGAGTGCGGCGCCGTTCATGACCGGGACATCAATGGGGCTTAAAAATCTTTTGCAGCACCTCGATTCGGCTTGAATAAATAAACTTGAATGTACCGCGAGTTTAAGCGGGAATTTACGCCTGTGGAGATCGGCTCTGCGGCGGGACGGAAGATACCGGACTACGAGCAACCGGTCGTTGAAGCAGGAAGCCTTGTAGATATTTTTCTATGAAAGGCGGAACGGTAACGGAAGGAAGGTCCTGAATGGATAAGCGTGATCGGCTGCGGCAGCTGCCTGCCGTGCATGAACTGGTCAACCGCTGCTCCGGGGCGGGCTGCCCCGCTCATCTGCTCACCGCGGCGGCGCGCCAGGTGCTGGAGCGCTGGCGGAAGAAAATACTGGAGAACGGCGTCGACCCACCGGCGCCTGAGGAACTGGCTGCGGAGACGGCAGCCCTGGTGCGGTCGCGGCTCAGCCCCAGTTTGCGCCCGGTGATCAATGCCACCGGGGTCGTTCTGCACACCAACCTGGGCCGGGCACCCTTAAGCGAAGCCGCCTGTCAGGCGGTGGCCGCGGTCGCCAGGGGCTACTGTAATCTGGAAATCGACCTGGAAACGGGCGGCCGCGGAGAGCGCTACAGCCACGTGGAGGAGCTCCTCTGCGACCTGACCGGTGCCCAGGCGGCGCTGGTGGTCAACAACAACGCGGCGGCGGTTTTCCTGGCCCTCCACGTCCTGGCGCGGGGCAGGGAGGTTGTGGTTGGGCGCGGGGAGCTGGTGGAGATCGGCGGCTCCTTCCGCGTCCCGGAGATCATGGCCCAGAGCGGCGCCATCCTGAGGGAGGTGGGCACCACCAACAAGACCTATCCCCGCGATTACGAGCGGGCGATCGGGCCGGAGACCGCCTTGCTCCTCAAGGTGCACCCCAGCAATTACCGGGTCGTCGGATTCACCAGGGAGGTGAGCCGCCAGGAGCTGGTGGCGATCGGGCGCAGCTACCGGATCCCGGTGATGGAGGATGCCGGCAGCGGAGTCTTCTTCGACCTGCTGGAGTTCCGGGAGGCGGGGGAATCGCTGATCGGGGAGAGCCTGGCCGCAGGGGTGGACCTGGTCACCTGCAGCGGCGACAAGCTCCTGGGAGGGCCGCAGGCCGGCATTATCGTCGGCCGGGCCGATCTGGTTCAGGCCTTGAAGGAAAGCCCCCTGCTGCGCGTCCTGCGGGTGGACAAGATGACCCTGGCGGCGCTGGAGGCCACCCTTCATGCTTATCTGGAGGGAAGGGCCGAAGAGTCCATACCTGTACTGCGGATGATCTCCCTTAAAAGTTCCGAACTCGAAAAGAGGGCAACTTTTTTAAAGGAGCTGCTGTCCGCTTCTTTAGGGGATGAGTGCGAAGTGGAGCTTAAGCCCGGCTCCTCTCGCGTTGGGGGGGGCTCCCTGCCGCTGGCAGAGCTTCCTACGGTGCTGGTTGCTCTGCGCCCGGGAAAGATGACGGCAGCCTCCCTGGCGGAGCGGCTGCGGCGGGGGGATCCTCCGGTTATCGTCCGCATCTGGGAGGACCGGGTTATCATCGACCCCCGCACCCTGGCGCCTGGTGAAGAAGAACAGCTGGCGGCGGCGCTGAAGGCGGCGCTGCGGGGTGAGCCGGGTACGCCGGCTGGCGAAGAGAAGGCGGGAGGGTGAGAGAGATTGGATTCCTTTATCATAATCGGCACCGCCGGCCACGTCGATCACGGAAAAACCTGGCTGGTTAAGGCGCTCACAGGTGTTGATACCGACCGGCTGAAGGAGGAGAAGGAGCGGGGGATTTCCATTGAGCTCGGCTTTGCTCCTCTGCGCCTGCCCGGGGGGATCACCGCCGGGGTGGTTGACGTGCCCGGCCACGAGAGGTTTGTCAAGAACATGCTGGCGGGTGCGGGCGGAATCGACCTGGTGCTCTTCGTTGTGGCGGCAGATGAAGGGGTTATGCCGCAAACGCGCGAGCACCTGGACATCCTAGAGCTTTTGCGCGTCCAAAAGGGAGTGGTCGCCCTCACCAAGGTGGACCTGGTGGATGAAGAGTGGCTCCTCCTGGTGGAGGAGGACGTGCGGGAGCTCCTCAAGCCCACCCACTTCCGCGATGCCCCGATCGTTCCCGTTTCTTCGGTAACCGGCGCAGGGCTGAAGGAGTTGCTGGACGCCCTGGCCGGGGTGGCGGCGGAGGTGAACCCCAAGCCCCGCACCGGGGAGGCCCGCCTCCCCATCGACCGCGTGTTTACCATCACCGGTTTCGGGACGGTGCTCACAGGGACGCTTTTCAGCGGCACCATGCACACCGGGGATGCCCTGGAGATCATGCCCTCGGGACTGAAAGGGAGGGTGCGTTCCCTGCAGGTGCACGGGCAAAAGGTGGAGGAGGCGGGAGCGGGACAGCGGGTGGCGGTTAACCTGACCGGTGTGGAGGTTGGCCAGGTTAAGAGGGGGGATGTGCTCGTTACCCCCGGTGCCTTCCCGGCGGTGCGGCGGGTCACCGCTGCTCTCCACCTCCTGGAGCGGGCGCCTCACCCCTTAAAGAACTATCAGCGGATCCGCTTCCACCTGGGGACGAAAGAGGCCCTGGGGCGGGTGCGCCTCCTCGACCGCGATGAGCTGCGGCCGGGGGATGACGCCGTCGTCCAGATCGAACTGGAGGAGGCGGTGGTGGCTGCGGTGCACGACCGCTACGTGATCAGGCAGTACTCCCCGGTGACGACCATCGGCGGGGGGGAGATCATCGAATGCGGCGGGAAGCGCTACAAGCGGTTCCGCCCGGAGGTGCTGCGGCAGCTGGAGCTCAAGCTCACCGGCTCCCCTTCCGCCAGGGTTGCCGGGGAGCTTAGGGCCGCGACCGCTCCCCTTTCCTTGGCCGACCTCTCCGGCAGGACCGGTTTGGGGGAGGCGGAGGTGCGGGAGATTCTTCATGAGCTGCAAAGGGAGAGGGACGCCCTCCTGTTCGAGTTCGGCGGGGAGACCCTGGCCGTTCCCCTTGCCCTGTATGAGGAGTGGCTGGGTAAGGTGAAGGAGGTTCTATCCGCTTATCACTCCCGCTATCCTCTGCGCAGCGGTTTTCCCAAGGAGGAACTGCGCTCCCGCCACTTTAAGTTTCTCCCGGCGCGCTTGTATCAGGCGCTTCTCGACCGCTGGGCTGCCGGCGGGGAGGTCGTCGTCGACGGCCAGAACCTGGTTATGCCGGGCTTTGCCCCCAGGCCGACCCCAGAGCAGGCGGCGCTTATCGACCGGATGCGGGCCGAGCTGAGCGCCTGCCCCTTCTCCCCGCCGGGGCCGGAGGAGATCCTGCGGCTTTTGGAAAACGACGGCGAACTCCTTCAGTACTGCCTGCAGACGGGCGTGCTGGTCAAAGCAGGGGAGGAGTTCTATTTCCTGCGGGAGGCGGTGGAGCGGGCCTGGAACATCCTGGAGGCGCATCTGCGGGAGCATCAGGAGATGACGGTGGCCACGGCGCGGGATCTGCTGGGGACCTCCCGGCGCTACTGTCTGCCGCTGCTGGAGCATTTCGACCGCCTGAAAAAAACGCGCAGGGTTGGGGATAAAAGGATGCTCTATTTCCAAAAAAATTAATGCGACAAGAAGGGTTTTGCCGATGTTTACCGAATTAGATCGGAATAATGTTTGTTGATCGCGCCGGGCGTTGGCAGTCTAAAAAGAAGGGGGTGGCGCTGGAGCATTCCCGGCTTGACAGGAGGTATCAGGGCAGCCAAAAGGCGCCTCTTGTCTTTTTGGTAGGAGCGCCTGGGAAAGGTGCGGCCTGAAAAGGAGCGTGGAAGCGATGCCCTGTATAAAGAGTTTTGCCGTTGCATCAAATAACCGGCCGGGAAGTGTGGAAGGATGTTATAAGCCTTTGGATGTCTGATAGCTGGTCGCATGTCGTCCGTTGTATAACTTTGTTTTTTTAGAAAACGAATCGGGAAGGGGATGTTTTAAGTGCGATTTTGGAGGAGGAAGGGTAAAGCCCTGGCCGTAATCACGGCGCTGGTCTTTGTCTTGAGCGTTTTTGCCGCCGGCTGCGGCTCTCAGGGAACGGAAAAAACCCAGGGAGCTGCGGGTGACACCATCAAGATTGGGGTAAACTACGAGCTCACCGGCAATGTGGCCACCTATGGCACCAGCTGCAAGAACGGCATCCTGCTGGCCTTTGAGGAGATCAACGCCAAAGGGGGAGTCCTGGGCAAAAAGATCGAGCCGCTGGTGCAGGATAACAAGTCCGACAACGCCGAGTCCTTGAGCGTTGCCACCAAGCTGGTTTCCCAGGGCATCGTCGCCATGATCGGGCCGGCTACGACGGGGAATGTCATGGCCGAAGAGCCGGTTCTTACCGACGCCAAGATCCCACTGCTGGCCACCGCTGCCACCGCTCCGCAGGTCACCTTTGATGAAGAGAAAAACAAGGTGCGGGACTTTGTGTTCCGGATCTGCATCATTGACCCGGACCAGGCGCTGGTCATGGCCAACTTCGTCGCCGACGAGCTGAAGCTGAAGAACGGCGCCATCATGGTGGATACCACCAATGACTACAGCAAGGGGCTGGGAGAGAACTTTAAAGAGTACTTCACTGCCAAGGGCGGCAAGATTGTGGCCGAAGAGGGCTTTGTCAGCACCGATAACGCCTTCAGGGCTCAGCTCACCAGAATCGCCGCCAAGAAGCCTGACTTCATTTATGTTCCCGCTTATTACAACCAGGTGAGCCTGATCATCAAGCAGGCTCGGGAGCTCGGGATCGACGTTCCCTTCATGGGTGCCGACGGCTGGGATTCTCCGGAACTGGTCAATATCGCCGAGGCCAAGTCCCTCAATGGCTGCTACTTCACCAACCATTATTCCGTAGAGGATCCCTCTCCGAAGATTCAGGATTTCGTCAAGGCCTATCAGAAGAAATACAATGTTATTCCCGATGCATTCGCTGCTCTGGGCTATGATGCCGGTTACCTGATGGCGGCGGCCATCGAGAAAGCAGGGGAGGCCGACCCGATCAAGATCCGGCAGGCCCTGGAGGAGATCGAGGACTTCGAGGGTGTCACCGGCAAGCTGTCCTTCGATGAGAAACACAACCCGGTCAAAGAGGTCTCCATCATCAAGATGGTGGACGGCAAACAGCAGCTGGTAACCAAGCTGATGCCGAGGTAATGGAAGGCGAAAGGGCAGTTGAAGAAGCAAGGGAGGGTCTTAAGCCCTTCCCTTTTTCCTGTCTTGGTAGCCGAGAACGGAGGTGAGAGGATGCAGGATTTGCTCCAGCAGTTGCTAAACGGTTTGTCCCTCGGCAGCATCTATGCCTTGATCGCCGTGGGCTACACAATGGTCTACGGCATTATCCAGCTGATCAATTTTGCCCACGGTGACGTCATGATGGTGGGTGCCTATGTTGCTCTCGGCGCTGCCCTGCTCGGCTTGGGGTTCGTCCCCAGCCTCGTCCTGGCGATGTTCGTCTGTTCTCTGCTGGGTGTGGTGATTGAACGCGTGGCCTACAGGCCGGTGCGCCCTGTGAGCAGGCTGGCCGCTCTGACCAGCGCCATCGGCGTTTCCTTATTTCTGGAATATGCGGTGATGTTCGTCTTATCACCGAAGGTCTGGACGTACCCGGAGATTCTCAAGGAACGCATCTTCCGGGTGGGAGGTATCGTCATCACCAGCAAGGATCTGTTGGTATTGGGCACCACCCTGGTGTTGGTGGTAATTCTGCAGTACATCGTTTATCGGACGCGCATCGGAAAGGCCATGAGGGCGGTCTCTTTTGACGGAACGGCCGCCCAGTTGATGGGCGTCAACGTCAATTCCACAATCGGGGTGACCTTTGCTATCGGCTCCGCCATGGCGGCCGCCGCCGGGCTTTTAATCGGCTTATACTTCAACACCGTTCAGCCTCTGATGGGGCTGATGCCCGGCCTCAAGGCCTTTATTGCTGCCGTGCTGGGAGGCATCGGGAGTGTGCCCGGTGCCATGTTGGGGGGAATTCTCTTGGGGATGACAGAGGCCCTGGTCAGCGGATTCGGGGGTTCCATGTACCGGGACGCCGTAGCCTTTGGTATTCTTATTCTGATTCTCTTAATCCGGCCTACGGGGTTGCTGGGGAAAGGCATTCAGGAGAAAGCGTAGGTGGATGTGATGCAAAAGAGATGGAGTGCAAATCTTGCTCTTATCTTCGTCCTGGTTGTGGTCTTCGCTGCCGTGCAGGTGGGGATCGGCAGCGGGCTTCTCTCCGATTACCTGCTGACCAGCGTTTTCCTGATCGGGATCAATATCATCCTCGCCTCCAGCCTCAATTTGATCAACGGTTTTACCGGTGAATTCTCCCTGGGGCATGCTGGTTTCATGGCCGTGGGGGCCTATGTGGGAGCTGTGATCACGGTCAAGCTCGGGCTCCCCTTCCCACTGGCGATCATCTGCGGGATGCTGGCAACGGCTCTGGCCGGTCTCCTTGTAGGGCTCCCGACGCTGAGGCTCAAAGGGGACTACCTGGCGATCGCCACCTTAGGGTTCGGGGAGATCATCAGGGTGATCCTGGTGAATATCGAATATGTAGGGGGAGCCAGGGGCATTCTGGGGATACCCCGCATCGTCAACTGGCCGATCCTCTTCTGCGCCGTGATCTTATCCGTATTGCTGATCCGGAATTTTATCTGTTCCACCCACGGCAGGGCCTGCCTGGCCATCAGGGAGAACGACCTGGCGGCGAGCATGATGGGGATCAACGTCACCTTCTATAAGGTGCTGGCCTTCGTGATCGGGGCGTCGCTGGCAGGGCTGGCGGGTGTGCTTTACGCCCACTACTTCTATATCATTCAGCCCGCCAAGTTTTCCTTCCTGCTCACCTTCGACGTTCTGGTGATGGTCATGGTGGGTGGCCTGGGAAGCCTGACGGGATCTGTGGTCGGCGCCGTTCTCCTCACCATCCTCTCTACCGCCCTGCAGGCTATCCCGGAGTTGCGGATGGTCCTCTACGCCCTGCTGCTGATCACCTCTGCCGTCTTCCGCCCCCAGGGCCTGCTGGGGGAGAAAGAGCTGACCTTGCACATCTTTAAGCGCTGGGGAGGTGTTTTCGGTGCCGCTGCTCACCGTGAACAGGCTCAATAAGAGCTTCGGTGGTCTGGTAGCCCTCAACAACTTTACGCTGAACGTCGAAGAGGGGGAACTCGTCGGCCTTATCGGCCCCAACGGTGCGGGCAAGACGACCGTCTTCAACCTCCTGACCGGGCTTTATCAGCCGACCTCCGGCAGCATCGTGTTCGACGGGCGCGACCTCAAGGGGAAGCCGCCCCACCTGATAACGAAAATGGGAATAGCCCGCACCTTTCAAAATATCCGCCTTTTCGGCAACCTTTCGGTGCTGGATAATGTCAAGATCGCCTATCAGACGGTTATCAATTACGGGCTGATCCCGGCTTTTTTCCGGGTTCCCCCTTTTTCTCGCAGGGAATCGGAAATAGAAAAAGAGGCCCTGGGCCTTCTGGAGATCTTTCACCTGGAGAGGTACGCCGCGGAGAAGGCGAAAAACCTCCCCTACGGGGAGCAGCGTCGCCTGGAGATCGCCCGGGCGCTGGCTACCAAGCCCAGTCTCCTGCTCCTGGACGAGCCCGCAGCGGGCATGAACCCCCAGGAGACGCAGGAGCTGCTTTCTTTGATCAGGTGGATCCGGGAACAGTTCGGGCTGACCATCATCCTGATCGAGCATGACATGTCCCTGGTGATGGGACTCTGTGAGCGGGTTCTGGTGCTCAACTACGGTTCCCTGATTGCCGAAGGGACGCCCCAGGAAATCCAGCAAAATCCTAAAGTGATCGAAGCCTATTTGGGAGTTGATGAGGGGGTGACGGCATGGGAGGAATAAAGCAGCCGGTGCTGAGCCTGGAGGATGTCAACGTTCACTACGGCGCCATTTGGGCCTTAAAGGGGATCAACCTCACGGTCGGGGAAGGGGAGATCATCAGCCTCATCGGAGCCAACGGGGCGGGAAAGACCACCACTTTAAGAGCGATCTCCGGCATTGTCAGGGTGACTTCGGGGAAGATCACCTTTCGGGGGGAGGACATCACCAAGGTGGCCGCCCACGACATCGTCAAGCGCGGGATTGCCCAGGTTCCCGAAGGGCGCCGGGTTTTTGCCAATCTTACAGTGATGGAAAATCTGGAAATGGGAGCCTATGTGCGCAATGACAGGCAGGGGATTAAAGAGGACCTGGAGAGGGTCCTGGAGCGATTCCCCCGCCTCAAAGAGCGGAGGAACCAGATTGCGGGGACGCTGAGCGGTGGGGAGCAGCAGATGCTTGCCATCGGGCGCGCCCTGATGACACGTCCGAGCCTGATGCTGTTGGACGAACCGTCCATGGGGCTGGCGCCCCTGCTGGTTAAGGAGATCTTTGCCATTATCGAGGAGATCAACCGGGAGGGAACCACTATCCTGCTGGTGGAGCAGAACGCCAGGATGGCCCTGCAGATCGCCGAGCGCGCCTATGTGCTGGAGACGGGAAGGATCGTCCTTGAGGGACCGGCGAAGGAGCTGTCCAGGCAGGAAGAGGTTAAGAAGGCGTATCTCGGTGGTTAATATAATAAATTATTGCGAAGGGGGCGGTTCAGTTGCGTGTGCGTGACAAGATGACTCCCAACCCTGTGACCATTACCCCGCAGACGACCATCGCCGAGGCCCTGACGCTCATGAGAGAGGGCAAATTCAGGCGCCTCCCTGTTCTGGACCGGGGGAAGCTGGTGGGGATCGTCACCGATCGGGATTTGAGCGAGGTCTCCCCTTCACCGGCCACATCTTTGAGCATCTTTGAGCTCAACTACCTGCTGGCGCGCACCAAAATCGACACCATTATCAAGAAGCAGAAGGTGATCTTCATCTCACCCGACGCCTACCTCGAAGAAGCGGCTCTGATGATGCGGGACAACGAGATCGGCGCCATTCCGGTGGTTGAGGACGGGAAGCTGTTGGGGATCATTACCGAAAGCGACATCTTTGACGCCTTCATTGAGTTGATGGGGCTGCGGGAGCCGGGCACCCGGCTGGAGCTGGAGCTGGAAGACAAGCCGGGGATGCTGGTCCGGGTCTCGGAGATCGTCTGGAAGAACGGCGGGGACATCTCCCACCTGGCGGTGTTTCATGAAAAGCGCGGCCGGGCGACCCTGGTGCTGCAGCTGCGCACGACGAACGCCGAAGATATCGTCAAGGCCTTAAAAGGGGAGGGGATCTCCGTCAAGTCTGCCGCCTGGAAGGGGCACGCCTGAGAGGGCGGGAAGGGCCTTTCGGAAATTAGAGGCTTGCTCCGCACGGCTGGACACGGTCTTTTGGGATATGATAAAATAACTCTGGCATCGGGAGCGGCTTGTGCCTGGTGGTGCGCCTGGACTTCAAATCCAGCGGGAGGCGTGAAGAGCGTCTCCGGTGGGTTCGATTCCCACACGCTCCCGCCAGTTTTCCGGCAAGAGGGGTAAGAAGAACTCAGGAAGGAGAGCCTGAGTTCTTCTTTTTTCTGCCTTTTTCTGCCGTGTTTTTTCTTCACCGCCGGCTTCGGTCCGGGCGGGGAGATACTAGTAAGGGCCTTCTCGATGTATGACGGAGCGCTTGCATTTGGATAAACAACACAAACAATTATGTGGGATAGAACCAATGAAAATAAGCTGCTGCGGGTGTTATGCTACTCTTGAGTGCAAGTCTTTTTTAAGCCTCGTTTGAAGTTTATCGACCTTAATATCTTGCGTGTTGTCAAATGTACACCGGCAAGACGGAAAGGAGTGCCGATTAAAAACTAAGAGCAAGGGGAGGAGAGGAGATCGTGAGTTCTGCTCAGGAACGGAAGGGAATCTCACGGAGGGCGTTCATTAAGGGTGCTGCGATCGGTGCGGTGGGCGCTGCTTCCTTAGGGATGCTGGCCGGATGTGGGGAAAAAGAACCCAAAGAGCAGGTGCAGGCTCCGGTAGACGAAGCGAAAAAACCGAGCTTTCTGACGCCGCCGAAGCCGATTCCGGATTCGGAAATCAAGGAGACTGTGAATACGGATGTGGTGGTGGTTGGCGCAGGGTTTGCGGGATTGTGCGCCGCTGTGCGAGCCGGCCAGCTGGGAGCAAAGGTCGTTTTGTTGGAGAAAAACAACATACCGGGGTTTCGCGGATACGATTACGGTGCCGTTAACTCGAAAGCGCAGTTATCGGTAGGTAACAGGATTGATCCGGTGAAGATCACAAGAGAGATAATGAGGTTCGGCGGTTATAAAGGCGACCAAAAAGTGGTCTCGCTCTTTGCAGAATACAGCGGCGAGGCCAACGACTGGTTGCTGGATATGGCGACCGAACTCGGCTGCACTTACACGGTCTGGAAACCGGAGGACTGCACTATACCTGATACGACCATCGAGACCTTTCCGACGCTGACCTTTGTGTTAGATCCTCCCGAGGAAGCGCTGGAGGTCATGCCCAAGGGGACGTTGCCGCCAACTGCCGCCATGGCCTGGGTGCTGCTGACCCAGTGCAAGAAGAATGGCGTGGACGTCCGCTTCAATACCCCGGCAGTGCAGCTGATCCGCTCCGACAACAAGGGACGGGTTACGGGAATAATCGCCAAAAACAAGGACGGTTCCTATACCAGATTTAACGTTACCAAGGGGGTTGTCCTTTGCGCAGGTGATTACGGCAACGATCCGGAGATGCTGAAAGAATATATCCCTCATGCCGTAGGCTTCATGAATCTCTACAACGGAAAGGGCAATACCGGTGATGGTCATAAAATGGGTCTCTGGGTCGGCGCAGCGATCGATGAACCTCCTCACGCGCCGATGTTATTTGACATTGGTATGGTTGAGGAACCTGGATTGGCCGACTCCCTTATGCGCCAGCCGTGGCTGAGCGTGAATATTCGCGGGGAACGTTTCATGAACGAAGACCTGCCCTATGCCTACATCAGCAATGCCGTAAGGCAGCAGCCCGGCGGCACGAGATGGACGGTATGGGACTCCAAGTGGCCTGAGGAAGCGCCGAAGTTTCGCATGACCGCCTGCAAGTCGCTGAAAAGTTTATTTCACGATCCGAAGAGGGTCGAAGAATTGATTAAGAAAGAAGTCATCAAGAGCGCAAATACCGTTGAGGAGCTGGCCCAGAAGATGAAGGTGCCGGTGGAGACCTTTAAAGCGACTGTGGAGCGCTACAACGAACTGGCGAGGAAGGGTGTCGATGAAGACTTCCATAAGCGTGCCGTTTGCCTGACGACCATTGAGAAGCCGCCTCTTTATGCCGCCCATCTGGCGACGGCTTTGCTGGTTACTCTGGGCGGGCTCAGGGTTAATGAGAAGTTGCAGGTGCTGGATAAAGACCTGAACGTTATTCCGGGGCTGTATGCAGCCGGGAATAATTCGGGCTCCTACTACGCCAACGACTACTGCGTTACCATGCCCGGCAACAGCCATGGCCGCGCCTATACCCAGGGTTATCTCGCCGGCAAATATGTTGTCGAGTTGGGTTGAGTTGCAATAAAAGTTTATTTCCTAAGAGGGGCCTGAATTCAGGCTCCTCTTAAAGCATCGGTTGACCTGCAGAGGTCCAGGTGGTATCAGCGCCGGGTATCTCCTTGCGCTTCTGGAAGAGGCAAAGCCGATCGGGGATGCTATTGCGGTTGTGATTGCCCCAGTGCTTTCGGTCTGGCGCTGCGGTTGAGGATGATGAATTTCAGGCCGTTGTCTTTTATCTTTCTGTACAGTGTAGACCTGCTCATCCCCAGTATTTTCGCGGCTTCGGAGATGTTGTATTGCGTTTGGAGCAAAGCCTGGATGATCGTTATTTTTTCTATCTCTTTAAGGGAGAGGTTGGGTGCAGCAGCTATCCTGCTGTCGGCAATCAACTCCAGACCGGTGTGGTCTTTAACAGGGCACCGGGCGGGCGAGGCGCCGATTTCCTCCGGAAGGTCTCCCGGTTCGATGACCCCATTGCTTGACATGCTAACGGCGTGAAACATGGCGTTCTCCAGTTCCCTGACGTTCCCAGGCCAGCTGTATTTCAATAAATGGAATACTGCTTCGTTGCTCAAAGAAGGAGTGGGTATTTGCAGTTTTTGAGCTGCTAAGGCAATAAAGTGTTTTGCCAGCCTTACGATGTCCGGGCCTCTTTCCCGCAAGGGGGGTATTTTGAGCTCCAGCACCTTCAAACGATAGTACAGATCCCCTCTAAACTGCTTGTTTTTTACCATGTCCAATAGATCCTTGTTGGTAGCCGCGATCAACCTGAAGTCGACCGGGATGCACCGCTTGCCGCCAATGCGCATGATCCTTTTCTCTTCGATCGCCCGCAGGATCACCGGCTGCAGTTCCAGGGGCATGTCCCCGATTTCGTCCAGGAAAAGCGTCCCCCCGTTGGCCAACTCGATCTTCCCCGGCCGGCCCTGCCGATCGGCTCCCGTAAAAGCTCCCCCTTCGTAGCCGAAAAGCTCGCTGGCGATCAGGTTCTTGGGAATGGCAGCGCAGTTTATGGCGATGAAGGGGCCGTCTGGCCGGCTCTCGTTGTGAATAGCCTGGGCGAACAGCTCTTTTCCGGTGCCGCTTTCACCCTGGATGAGGATATTGACATCCAGCCTGGCGAATCTTTTAGCTGTTTCTATTGACTTTATGATTTGGGGGGAGCTGCCCACGATTTTAGCGAATGTGAACACCGCTTGTTGCGCCTGGCCGGTCGGCTTTTCTCTTCTCCTGTTGCGTTCGATCTCTTTCAGGGTTAAAACACAGCCGAAATTATTGCCGTTCCGGTCTTTTTGCGGCTGGGCGGAAAAACAGAGCCTGCGGTTTAAGCGTTCGCTTTCTATTTCGGCATCCTTTACAGGCTCTCCCACCCTCAGCACGAAGTCCACCAAAGGCTGTTTCCCCAGGATATCTTCAATCGGCATCCCGATAAGATCTCTGCCCCAGAAATCGAGTGTTTTTCTGGCTGCTGCACTGGCCCTGACGATGATTCCTCTTCTGTTGATGATTATTACAGCTTCGTCGGTGGCCTCGAGAGCGGTGTCGAACAGCTCCCTGTTCAGCGCCAGCTGATATTCGTTCTGAATGGCCCAGGCGGTGGAGACCGCCAGGCTCAGAAAATGAGAATTCTGCAGATAAGGGCTGACAATGGAGAGCGTTGCCGCCAGATTGTCGTTCACATCGAATATCGGAGCCGAGGAGCAAGAAATCTGCCCGAATTTTTCGCTGTAGTGCTCCGGGCCGCAGATTTGCATAGGGATTCCTAGCAGCAGGCTTATCCCGTGGGCGCAGGTCCCTATCGTTTTTTCCGTCCAAACCACACCTGGGGACAGCTGGAACCTTTTATTTATCTGCTTGAACAGCTTTTGGTTCCCGATTAATACGCGCAGCATAACCCCTTCTTCATCAGATAAAAGAACCATGCAGCTTGTGTGGGAGAGCATGGTTTCCAGGTTAAGAAGGTACGGCTGTGCCGCCTTCAGCAGCAGTCCTTTTTCCCCGAGCAGTTCTTCAAAGGCAGCGCCGTCCAGGGTCGGACCGTAGTTATAATCAAAGAGCTTAAGATTATAATTGCGCGACCTGATCCATGACTCGTTTACTTCGGGTCGAACTAAGTCATTCTGGCCTGGGCTGAAGCTGTTGTGGAGAATTTCCAGCTTGCTTTTTTTGATCTTTTCCATAAGGAGAACATCGCTTTTGTCAAGGGTTTGCGTCACAAGGCGATCTCTGTTTTTGATCATCGGGCTGAGCATTTGTACCAAGGGTTTCCTCATTACCGATCACCCTCCTCATGCTTGCGATGTGCCTTAACACCTACCTTGAAACGTTTGCAGGGCAGGGGCGTGCAAAGGGCGAACACCCCGGAGCTGTTTTGTCAAAGCTTTGAAGATGCGGTGTCAGAGGTGTCAGCCAATGAAGGCGTGGATTTTGTCGATTTATCGCTTTTATCTTCGTTGTTTGTCTTGATTATCCTTCTGTCCTTTTTACGCGGAGATTTTATGCTTCCAGAGGGGAAGCCGCTGAAGTCTCGGTCAGCGAGCGCTGGAATCTTTCAGTTCCAATATTGAAACAGAGATGAGTTACGGAGGGGGCTCCCGGTTTGTTTGTTGATCGATTTTGAGAATACGTTTTTTCTAAGAAGTTTTTCAAAAATGCGCTAGAATCACCCTTTCTTCCGAAAACGAAAAATCTATCTCTCTGGGCATGTTTTTTGCTGGCAGGGGAAATTGCCCGGGGGTGATCTCGTGTGATGTCGATAGCGACAGGGGGTCAGCGCCAATTAGAATTAGTGGAGCGGGTGCTCGATGAGGGGCTGCCTTTTGTTGCCTCTTACTTGAAAAGGGTGTTAAACCGTCCGGTGATAATAACGGATAGCAGCGGCCGAATACACTATCCGGAAGTCAAATCCGGTCGGAGAGAAGAGGTGTTTGTCGAAATCCCTTCAAGAATAGGTGTGAACAAGTTTTATTATCGGAAGGCCGACAGCTCCCTTTTCTATCATGTCGGTTCCAATGGTGCAAGCGCATTCGTTATTGTAAGGGACCTTCCTCCGGAGGTCGTTGCGCGTACCATTTCCGTTCTTAAAGAAGCGAGATTGGCGGTCAAGTGTTGTTTTGCCCCTTTTCATAAATTTGCTAAGAGCGATGAAAGGCTCGAAAGGGAGCTTAGGGAATACTTTCTCCAAAAAAACGCTTCTGATGTTAGAGTAGTGTCCATTATGATGGTGTAAAATTGATGGCTTGAAGCAGGAGAGCCACCCCTCCCTCTGGTAGATAAGAAGTAGCTTAATCTTAATCATCAGGAGGGAGAAAAGATGGCTC
>JAALLR010000107.1_pt1 | contig 30886 bp, 26 predicted proteins | sample 7245931 | NCBI WGS metagenome assembly JAALLR01 (sample SAMN13049201, study PRJNA578106) | oil field metagenome | isolation source: filtered produced water from oil reservoir B9 | place: USA:offshore Texas | collected 2016 | reverse complement strand
CAAGCGCTGATATTCTTCAGGGGATACCGAGGTATAGAATATTTGCTGCATGGTGATCACTTCCAGCATATATTCTACCTTTTCGGAAACCAGTTTGAAAGGTAATATTTGGTTAAGGACTGACGGACTGACTTAGTGGAAATTCTAATTTAATTTGAGAGCTGATCTCAGATTGTTTTAGCATTGCTTATAGCTTCAGATTGTTCAATCTGATAATACGGTACAGGTTCTGGTCAAATGAAAATGAGAATCTACAATTTCTTGCCGTGCTTTTTTAGTTCTTCAAACTAGCAGGCCGGAAGCGGTATGCTGAAGTGATTGAGCCCCGAAATCCCTTCAACGGGAAGGCCGATGCGGTGGACTGTGCAGAAGGCAACACCTGTCTGGTCGCATGGCAAGAACAGACAGGCTTCCCCGTGCTCGTATATGGGGACAGTCCCCCGCCACGTTATGAACTACTGGTGTTTTGCCAACCAATGTATTTTTATAAGCTGATTCTCAAGTGGTTGAAATTCTTTATCTGCAGTCAGAAGAATTCCTTGCACGAGTATAGTTAAGCCAGCTGCATATGAGTCTCCTAAAGACAGTGGGAATTTTGCCTTAACGTCACCGGCTGTAATTACCTGTTCATTTGAAACTTCTACCAGTTCAACAGGCCAAGCTTTTAAGTTTTCGATAAGCTCAATAGCTTCTTTGCGTCCATACCTTCGCTGTATCATATAGTAAACTTCACCCAAGTTAACCCAGGACATATATATTTTAGTTTCGTTATTTTTTGCTAATTCTAGTATTGTAGATATTGTGTCTGCGCACGGCTCGTCCAGAAAATAACCGAGAACAGCATAGCTGTCCAGGACATACCTTTCCACTAAGACTTGGCCTCCTTACTTGACTCTAAATTTTTTTCTTCTTGCCGGTATTCTTTTATTATTTCATGCGCTGATAATGTCTTTTCAGGATATTTCTTTTTTAGGATTCCCCGGGTGTCTTTGATAGGGTCATCAAATATTGGTATGATGACTATATGGCCATCAATTTCCGTAATCCGAACATTACTTTCTGGCTTTAGGCCGTATTTTTCTCTTAGTTGCTTAGGGATTACTACTTGACCTTTGTAGGATAATTTAGATATAGCCATACTCTCACCTCTTTTGTTTTACTTTTTTTATATTATACCCAATTTATCATTTTATTCAAACCTGCTTAACACAGGGGGACGGTTCTTTTGTGCTGACAAAATGACTCATTATGCCAAACCGTTAGGTACGCCATTTATTGTGCGCGAACCTTTGTAATCAATGCGCCTTTTGCTATGTGTTGTTAGCCTCCCTCTTTGACGGCGAATTCGTAACCGACAATGACGGAGGCTAATTTGATTATTCGGCGTCAGTATCGGTTCCTTTCACTGGGGGACTTCATTTCGGAATAGATGTATATCATGCAAAGCGGAAGAACCAAGACGGCAGCAGAGGATGGTGGATTTGGAAATGTGATTAAATAAAGATGCTAAAAAAATTTTGTTAAGAAATCCTCCGGAGTAATTGCCGGTACAGGTAAGTTTATAAAGTCTTTTGTGTTGCGTGAGATAATCCAGTCAACCTTGTTGCGGTTGGCACAGGTAGCAATAAGTGCATCCTCGTAGTCTGACATATTTAAACCCGCCGGCAGAACTTTATGACGGCCGGGAGGTATACGTGCTGAAGGAGGAAACCCGGTTATGAAGTGGCCAGCATTTTTTATCCGGCACCGTTATACCGTTTTCGCTTTAATTATTGCCATTGTCTTTTCCGGGTTATATGCCAAGCAGAACCTGGAAGTAACTTTGTTTCCCGATACGGCTCCCCCCACCGTTAACGTGATTACCCCTTACCCGGGTGCCACGGCGGAAGATGTATCCCGGGAAGTGGTGGAACCCCTGGAACCACCTGGTAAATAAATATTAAAGTTTCGCATCCTTGTGAAAAGCTGACAAACCAAGGAAAGCAATTTATTTCCAGTTACTTGAACCCATAAAAATAGCTAATATACAGAAATCCATAATGGGGCTAAATCGGCAATTATTCAATAATAATGCCACATATGCTCCCTCATTTGTTATAATTAAGGTGCAAAACCAAACATAACAAGGAGAGGAAATATATGTGGCAAGATTTAACCGAAATTGATGAAATTTTTAACAGGCATGATTATGATACTACCAATATCATAACCAACATGTTTCACCAATTCAAGTTAAAAATTGCCTTCAAACAATATGGAGTTCAAAAACAGCAGGGCTTTTCTGTTGAAGATATTATCTTCATACTGCTGTTTTTGCCACTTATGGGGGCAAAGTCCATTTGCCATTTTTACCGCAAACATTTTGAAAAAGTTGCAACCATGCAAAAGGATACACTTTACCGGTTTTTAAATAATCCTGACATTGACTGGAGAAGAATTTTGCTCTCTGTTGCCAAGCGGTTCGATTCTCTCACCGGTTCAAGAAAAGATAAGGAATTAAACGAGAAAAGCGCAGTTATTATTGATGACTCAGCTCTGGTAAAAACCGGACTTTGCATTGAAAAACTATCATACATTTTTGACCATGTGTTAAAAAAGACTTTGCACGGGTTTAAGAATTTAGTTCTCGCCCATTATGACGGTATCAGCTATAAAGTGTTGGATACCTCCCTGCATTCCGAGAAAAAACTTAAAAGAAAGCATCAAAGGAAACAGTTTAAAAGCAGCCTGGATAAAATTTCCCCTGCCTTTGCCAGGCGTAAAGAGTGTGACAAAGATAAAATTACAGTAGCTATAGAGATGATAAAAAGAGCTGCCAAAAATGGGTTCAGATTTAGATATGTAGTAATGGACAGCTGGTATTCTTCGCGCAAATTGCTTCAAGCAGTTAGAAATCTTCACCAAAATACCGTACATGCCATTTGTGCAGTAAAAAAGGATAAACGGAAGTATAACTATTTCGGGCAGTCATTGAATGCTAACCATATCCTGGCAGAGCTGAAACAAGAATTCGGTAAGGGAAAACGAAATCGTAAAAACAGAGTTAGATATTACGAAACAATTGTTGACTATGAAGGTGTGGGCCCTGTAAGGCTCTACTTTGCTAAGGGTAGCCACCAGCGGCACTGGAAACTTTTCCTTTCAACAGATACCAGGCTTAATTTCAATCAATTTATAGAAATTTACTCCATTCGCTGGGGTATCGAAGTCATTTTTAAAGAATGCAAGAGCTACCTCCGAATTGGCAAATGTCAGGCCAGGTCATTTACAAGCCAGATTGCAAGCCTTACCATCTGTTACATCCTTTACAATATACTCGTATATCAAAAGAGGGCAGGCGACTATACTACCATAGGCTGCTTGTTTGAACATCTCGCTGGTGAATTACAAGAAAAGAGTATAGCTGAAAAACTTTGGGATATGTTTAAAGAGCTATTGCAATTAATGTTAGAAAACATATCTATCGAATATGGTCCAATAAAAAGTTACCAAGATTTAACTAAAACAAGAATCTTTAAATGTATTGAAGAAAAATTTTCCAATAGCCTTATTGGCTCGTTCCTACAGAATACCGGATAATTTCTTTTTTCATGCTTCAGTGGAATGTTGCATATTGACTGGTACAAGTAGTTTTTGTGGCTTGAATATCCCTTATAAGCCTTATATAGCAATAGTTTCAAGGGTGCGAAAGTTCAATAAATAAATGACACTTGGTGAATAAACAACTTGTGTTTTGAGACCAGGAAGTAATACCGGTTGGAAGAGGCGCTGTTTATATAATGAAAAAATTTTTAAAAGGCGGCAGGATTAGAAACAGAAACATTGAATAAGTATACAAAGGATGGAAAGGACCATCCATTGGCCGGTAAAGGTTTATAGAGTTTTAAAATCGATTTTAAGAAGCAAATTAACCATGGAGGTTAAGACTTCACAGGAAGTGGAGTGAACTTCATGGTTTTTTTATTTCAAGGATTACCCCGGAGGAAATTAATTGGTGAGGAGACATAATGAGTAAAAACAAAATGTACCGCATAGCTGTTATTGACGGCCAGGGGGGCGGAATAGGTGCCCAGATCGTGGAAAAGTTGGCCATGGCACTGCCCGCGTCAAGAGTGGAAATTATTGCCCTGGGTACAAATGCCCTGGCAGCCGGCCGCATGTACAGGGCCAGGGCCAATGAAGTGGCCAGCGGGGAAAACGCAATTGTTTACAACGCGCAGCGCGTTGACTTGCTTGCGGGGGCAGTGGGTATGATTCTGCCCTTCGGTTTCAGCGGTGAAATGACCACAGCTGCGGCTGAAGCGGTGGCTCTTTCCCCGGCGCCCAAGTATATCTTGCACCTGAATCGCTCCGGGGTGGAGTTAATTGGAAGTATTTCGGAGCCGCTGCCCCACTTGGTGGATATGTTAGTGGACAGGGTGCGGCAGTTCTTGGATCTGTAGAAAAATTTTTAAGAATGAGCTCGTTAAAAAAAAGGATTTCTCGCCCGGCTGAAGAAATAGTGTTTATTATTATAATTAAAGGTGCATTATCAGTTATTGCTCTGACAATTAAATACGCGGGATGGGTGCTTTTGTCCCGGGAGGGAAAAAGTTAAAAGGGAAGCCGGTGTAAATCCGGCGCGGTCCCCGCCACTGTGATGGGGAGAGGTTTCACATGAGGTCACTGCCCGGTCCGGCACTCAATGGTATTTGGGTTACTTAAAGGCAATGAATCTCTGCCGTAGGTAACCAGCACTATAATATTTTTTTGAAGACCATTGAGTGCCGGACCGGGCGGGAAGGCGTGGAATCTCGATGAACCTCAGCCAGGAAACCTGCCTGTGCCGTCAAGTTGCCAGCGCCTACGGGTCGAGAGGGGTGGAGTTTTATTATTGATTAATTCCCCCGGTCTCTAGTGGGCCGGGGGTTTTTAATACCGGTAAGGGGGAAGCGTTTTGTTGGAAGAAGTAACGTGGTTTAAAAAGCAGGTTTCCATTCCCGGCATTAATTTCTTTATCCACAACAATACAACATTTGTTGTTTCATCTCTCAGGCCATTAAAAGTATTGGGTTCGGCGGTTTTGGGGGGAGACTTGCGCAGTGTCAGATACATTATCAATCACACTGTGGATAAGGGCTATACCGGTAATGACCCTGAGCGGGACCTTAAACAGGTAGCCGACAATTTACAGTTGGGACAAGATGTTCTGGGCATGATGACGGCTGTAAGCGTTGCTCACACCTTTTTAACCCATGTCAATTATAAAGGTCTCTCAGTAGCTACCCTTTGTACGGCGGGAATAGGCAATCCGGGAGTTGCAGGTTTGCCCATCAGTAAGGTAATTGATCAAAGCAAACAAGGGACAATTAATCTTATCTTACTCATTGACGGAAATTTAACCGATCCGGCAATGGTAAATGCGGTAATAACGGCAACTGAGGCCAAGACAAGGGCCTTGTTCAAAGCGAACATTTGTCTGCCCGGTGGGGAGCCGGTAACAGGTACTACTACGGATTCCATTATCGTGGCTTGTACCGGAAGGGGAGAAAAACTGCGTTATGCCGGTACCGGAACTGATTCGGGGTATCTAATTGGACGAACTGTCTACGAAGCGGTATTGCAGGGAGTTAACATTTATATATCGTTGTCCGGTGGAGAGTACAAGTTAAGGCCTAAACAAAAGTTGTTGAATTGAAACGGTGGAGCAGGTTAAGGCCCGCGAGGGATGAAGGTAAATAAAAAATGACGGAAACTGCTTAATCAGGATAAACCAAATACACCAAATACGGTAAACAAAACAGGTGCTTTACCGGAGAGGTAAAGCTTAAAAGGGAAGCCGGTGTGATTTTGGCGCGGTCCCCGCCACTGTGATGGGGAGAGGTTTTACACTTATGTCACTGGGTGATAGCCAGGGAAGACGTGAGATCTCGATGAACCTGGGCCGGGAGACCTGCCTGTTTTGCCGGATAAACTGTACCTACGGGCGATGGGGAGGTGTTATTTTTATGCTCTATTACTGCCCCGGCAGTGACTGAACCCCGGTCTTCGTAGGAGGGGTTTTTTGATTCAACAAGGCTTGGGACAAGGAAACAAGTTAAAGAAAGGATGTTTTGGATAGCAATGAAAAGTTTGGGGATAAACTTACGTCCAGTGGCAGTACTCTTGACAATTTGCTTTCTTTTCAGCATCGCGTTCCCCATTGGCTTTTTGAGCGAGGTTGAGGCTGCGGAAGAAATACCTGTATATTCAGCGGCGGAGATGGCTGGTAAAGCTGTGGATTTTATAAATGACAAATATAAGGACGGGGAAGAGATTGATGGTTACACGGCTTACGTGTTAACACTGGCCGGTGAAGACTTGGAATCCGGTAAGTGGACTCGAAACGGCAAGTTTGTGAAAAAGGAAATAAAAAATCTGGCTGACTTGCTGGGAGACAATAACAGCTTAATTGATTATATTACAAATACCCAAAACCCCGGCGGCAGTTTCGGGCCTTATGCCAATGAATACGGAACCAAGGTACCGTTGCAGGCCCTGGCAGTGATTAAAGACGATCTTGCGATGGGCTCGGAAGTTTATGACCGGGTGCAAACTGCAATTAACGGTGCTGTTGAATATTTCAAGACCGGCTATCAAAGCGGCAGTATGCCTTACGAAGTCAACGGCTGGAACTTTGATTACCGGTGCGTGGAAGCACTGGCCGGCTCCGGTGTTGCGGTTGACGAATGGGTTTATGACGGTGTATCGCTTAAGGATACCGTAATAGCTTCGGCAGATGCTGCAGCACAAAATCCTTCTCCAAAAGAAGCCGTATACCTGGCCAAAGAGCTGTCGGTTCTCAACGCCGTTGATCCCGCTTCAAGTAATATCGATATTTTGGCCGGTGCCATTACAGGCAAGCAAAATGAAGACGGGAGTTTCGGTTCAAGTATTTATGACCATGTTACGGTTTTAACCGCCCTGGGCAAGGCAGGTAAGCTCTCTGACATTAACCAGAAAAAAGCTTTGGAATACCTTAATAATTTTAAACAGGTTCATAAGGATGAATGGGGCAGTGAGGCCGGGGTGGCCTGGGGTACCGATTGGAACGGGAATTTCCAGGAAGAGCCTGATCTTACCGCCCAGGTGCTGACCGCCCTCAGCTATTTTGACGGGGCCGGTACCGAAGGAAGTGATGTAAATAACGCCATTCAGGACGGCCTGGCTTACCTCACGGACATACAGGATGATGATACGGCAGCGATTCCCACTAAATGGGACAGTACCTTTGCCACGGCGGAAACGCTGATTGCCCTGAAGTCGCTGGGCAAAACGTATAACGAATATGCCGGTGAAGAGTCACCCTGGGTGAAGAGATCGAAGACAAAAACCATCGCCCAGTGCTTGCTGGCAGTGAGCAGTTGGAACGATGAAAACCGCCTTAACCGGTTGGCAAATTTATTGATCAACAGGCAAAAATCAGGGGATCCGGGGAAGGGTTCCTTTGAAAACAGCGTATACAGCGATATGTGGGCCTATATCGCCCTGGGGGAGGCCGGGAAGATTGGCGAAATCAATACCGGCGATGCAGAGGCCTATATTTTGTCCAAGCAGCATAAGGACGGCTCCTGGGGAGAAACATTTGGCTCAAGTTATTATCCTGACTTTCTGTCCACGGCTCAGGCCATCAGGGCGTTAACGTACCTGCCCGGTGCCGCAGGCGATGCTGAAATTCAGGCGGCTATCGAGAAAGGCCTTGCTTACCTGAAAGGTCTTCAGCAGGACGACGGGGGAGTTTATGCCACGCCCTTTGACGACCCGGCGGTCGATAATTCGGAAACTGTTATCACCCTGCACAAACTGGGCAAAGATCCCGAAGGCGCGGGATGGAACAAAACCGTTGGCGGCCAAAATGTCAACCCCGTGACCTACCTGATGAACGAAACGATGAATCCCGACGGAAGTTTCGGTACTTCGAAAAACGTGTTCGGGGCGACTGAATCTTTATATGCTTATCTTCTGGAAATTGATGAAGAGCAAGGTTCCGGTGATAACAACCAGCCTCCGCCTGCACAAGCCGCTGAAGAGTGCACGGTTGAAATAGCGGTGATTGGTAAAGACGGTGATTTGCTATATGGCCCCGGCAGCGTGGTTTTAAGGGAATCGGCGCCGTGGGGCCTCACGGCAATGGGTGCCCTGCATGCCACCGGGCTTGATTACACTGAAGACGGTGGTTTTGTAAAAAGTATTGCCGGACAGGCCAACAGCGGCATGAACGGTTGGATGTATAAAGTTAACAACACTATACCAAATGTTCTTGCCTGTGATAAAACAGTTTACGAGGGAGACCAAATTACCTGGTGGTATAGCACAGATCCTGACGAAATGCCGGGGAGTTCTTCACCGGCAAATACTCCGGAAGAAGCTGCCGAACCTGATGACGATACATTGTTTGATATCCTCGAGGAAACAGGAGAAGCCAGGTTGAACATTCAGAATAGAGTTAATGCCAGCGCATCCTTAACTCCAAGTGCAATCAGTAAACTAGCCAATGAAAATAAACCACTTTTTATTGAAAATAGGGGTGTTGAGTTAGAGTTCCCTGCTCAGGCTTTATTAACAGAGGAACTAAATGTAGCTTTGGAAGAAGAAAATGCTTCCTTACAAATCCAGGTAAGAGAAGTTAGTAAAACAGAAAAACAAGAAATTCTCTCCAAGGCTGATTTAGGCGAGAGTACGGGTTTGTTTGATGCAGGCGGCAAAATAATAGAATTAAATGCTGATATTGTACGGACCGGTGATGATAAAATCGTTAGCAGAGAAAAAATTGAAAACTTCAACGAACCTGTTAAAGTAACAATTGATTTATCAGACTTAAATCTCAGTGATGATGATATTGCCAGGTTAATTGCAGTAAGATACGAAAAGGATAATGATGGTAATTTTAAACCTGTAGAATTGGGTGGAACTTATAATCCTGAAACGAAAACTTTTACCTTCTATACAGACAGGTTTAGTTATTACGGGGTTCTGAAAACCAAAAACCGGGTAAAAATAAGTCTGGTAATTAATAAGCTGGAAACTGATGTTAACGGTGAAGTAAGGCGGATTGACGTTCCTCCCACTATCATAAACGGCCGTACCATGGTTCCTTTAAGATTTGTCAGCGAATGTTTAGGTGCCGGTGTAGAGTGGATAGGAGAAACCAAAACGGTAGAAATGGCATTTGAGGATACGAAGTTGTGCTTGGTTATCGGGAAAACCGTTCCTGGATTAGATACGCCGGCAACTATTATAAATGGACGCAGCTTTGTACCGGTTCGCTATGTTGCAGAGTCTTTTGGCGCTGATGTAACATGGTTACCTTCAACTAAGACAGTAGAAATAGTGTATTAAGTGTTAATTATTTACTACTTGCCGGCTCATTATATTATGAGGCGGCAAGTAGTGCTTATTTTGAAATGGGGGGGGGAGAGGCAAGTAGTATGAAAAGATATAGTTTTTTATTATGTTGTACCCTTTTGATATTGTTAACCCTGTCTGCTTGTGCAGGCAAGGGGACCGGTGATGAGCCGGTTAATGCTGCCCCTGATACTGTCAGGGTTGAGTCACAATCAGAAAAGAATACTCCGGATAAGGTAGCGGTAACAGGCGAAGAAGAAAAGCAAGCTGCCCCGGACGGTAATGAAGTTAATAAGGATAATAAAGATAAGGATGTTGTCAAAACAACCGGTTCACAAGAGACAAAAAATGAGATACCGGGGAAGAAAACAGATCTTTCAGAGGCAAATAAGGATACAAACAAAATTCAGGTTTCCAAGGAACAAGTTCAACCGGAACCGGCCGGAGATAAATTAGATAAGGTAACTTTATGGGTAACCAGAGACTTTGGAAACAATTCCATATTAAACAAAAAGGTAGTTCTGAAAAAAGATTGGTCTGTATTTGACGTTCTCGAAAGAACTACCCGAATAACTACCTCCCACGGCGGCTCTTTTATTGAAAGTATCAACGGGATAGAGTCCAAATCCGGAGGTTTCGGTGGCGAGCAAAAGGCTTGGCTTTATTACGTTAACGGAATATTTGCCGATGTAGGGGTACTGGACTATTACCCGCAGCCGGGTGATGTTATCTGGTGGGATTACCACGGGTGGCAGAGAATGTCCATGTTTCCCGCGGTTATCGGTTGTTATCCGGAGCCCTTCTTGCACGGGTACAGGGAAAAGGCCAAGCCTACAGTCATCTTGAGTTCTGAAGATGACAGGGCTCTGGCCGGTAATTTGCAAAAAGCATTAAAAGCTAAAGGGGTGGCTTCCGTCAGCATTAAAAATTTAGATAACCAACTGCTTCAAGACAGGCAGGGCCCAACCATTGTAATAGGAGAGTGGAGCCAATTAAGTCAAATTGAATGGTTCAATGGTTTAAATAAGGCGTACAGGAAAAACGGTACCTCCGTACATTTTACCGGTGACGGGGTGGAGCTGCTGGATTACAGGGGGCAGGTCGTCCATAAAATTGACAAAAGTGCCGGTGTCATAGCGGCCACCGGTGAGGGTAGCGGAGACGATAGCCCGCTGTGGCTCGTTGTGGGCACCGGCCGGGAAGGCTTGCAGCAGGCTGTGGAGGTGCTGGTTAATAGCCCCGGGAAAATCTCAGGGATGTATAACGCGGCAATTGCAGGAGGAGAAATAATCAGACTGCCGCTGCAGTAAAAAAATTAAAGGAAACAGGATGAAACAAATGCTTGCTTACCGGGAAAAAAATAACTTGATCCACAAACTTCATCCCCTTACGTCCGTGGTCTATATTTCGGTAATCATCCTTTTATCACTGGTGTTTTCTCATCCCGTTTACTTGCTGGGATTGCTTCTGGCAGTGGGAATGGTTATTGCTGCTTCCGGTAACTTGCGGGAATGGAAGCCTTACCTGTTGATAAGCCTGGGGATGATTATTGTAATTATGTTCGTTAACGCAGTTATGGTGCAGGCCGGTTCCACCGTATTACTTTACGGCCCGCGGGTTCCTGTACTGGGTAAAATAAGAATAACCCTGGAAGCTATATGTTTCGGGGCCGGAATGGGAGTCCGTTTACTGGTGATTATTAGTGCATTTTGCTTCTATACCTATACAGTACATCCTGATAAGGTATTAAAGTTGTTCAGCAGTTTCGGCAACAAGTCCGTACTGGCCATAATCCTTTCTACCCGGTTATTTCCCCTTATGGTCCGGGATGTTCGCAGAATTACCGAGGTACAGCGCTGCCGAGGAGTAAAACTGGATACGGGTAGCTGGTGGGAGCGAATTAAAAACCGGTTACCCATAATAAATGTGCTCTTGTTATCTTCCCTGGAGCGCTCCATGCAAGTGGCCGAATCAATGCAGGCCAGAGGATATGGTAGCGGTAAAAGGACTTATTATTCCCGTGATTTATGGAGGCCAAGAGATTACATGATCCTTTCCGCCGCAGCTGTTTCTTTAATTACCGGGATTTGGGCGGCCCTGTACGGGTGGTCCGGGTACAATTATTACCCCCGGTTGGAAAAGTTTAATTTAGATGAACTCAAACCGGCAATTTTTGTTGTATTAGCTTTAATAGTTCCGACCGTATTGAGCTGGGGGTGGAAAAAATGGCCGTTATTAAAATCGAAGATTTAACCTATTATTATCCGGATACGGAAAAACCGGCCTTGAATCAAATAAATCTCGCCATCCCCGAAGGTCAGTTTGTTTTGCTGGTGGGGGGGTCCGGCTGTGGAAAATCCACCTTTATCCGTGCCCTGTCGGGTTTGATCCCGGATTTTTACGGTGGAACATACGGGGGCAAGGTTTATCTTGATGAGCTGGAAGTCAGGCGGCTTGACCGGCGTAGCCTTGTCCGGCAGGTGGGCATGGTGTTTCAGGACCCGGAGAGCCAGCTGGTAATGACCAGCGTGGAGCAGGAAGTAGCTTTCGGGCTGGAAAACCTGGGCCTGTCCAAAAGTCTGATGAAACGCCGGGTAATGGAAGTTACCGGTGCATTAGCTTTATCCGGTTATTTACACAGTTTCATTCCGGAATTATCAGGTGGGCAAAAGCAAAAAGTGGCCCTGGCCTCTGTTTTGGCCATGCAGCCGGACATTCTGGTATTGGATGAACCCACCTCCCAACTGGACCCTATAGCCGGTGAAGAGATTCTTACCATGATTAAACGCCTGAATGAGGAAAACGGTATCACCGTTGTCCTGGTGGAACAGCGCCTGGAAAGGTGTTTTCACCTGGCCGACAGGGTGTTGGTTATGGAAAACGGGCGTATTTTATGTGACGGTGCCCCGGATAAAGTGGCCCGGTGGGCGGTAAAAAACAATACGCCCTTTATTCCTCCGCTGGCCAAATTGTTTGCAGGAGTGGGCTACCCGGAGGTACCGTTAACAGTCAAAAAAGGAAGGGAGATTCTCAGATCTTGTTACCCGCTTCCCGCCCCGAAATCAGCTCATTTAATAAAAAAACGTAAAGTACCGGGATCAGCCGTGGATGAATTCCTGGTAGACATACAAAATGCTTGGTTTACTTATCCCAACGGTAAAGAGGCATTAAAAAATGTAAATCTAAAAATTAAACCCGGTGATTTTACCGTAATCATGGGAGAAAACGCGGTGGGGAAAACCACTTTGCTTAAAAATATAAACGGGCTCTTAAAGCCGGGCAGGGGACAGGTGAAAGTTTTAAACCAAGATACCAGGAAATTATCCGTTGAAGAACTGGCCTCTACCGTCGGTTACCTGTCCCAGGACCCCAACGACTATTTATTCTTACCCACTGTGCGGGAAGAACTGGCTTTTACCTTGAACAATTTAGGTCTGCCCGACGACGGAACCGTCGAAGAAATCCTGAACAGGTTGCAGCTAACTGCCTATGCGGGAGTCAATCCCCGGGATTTAAGTGCGGGAGAACGCCAGCGTGTAGCCCTGGCCTCCGTCCTGGTAGCCAGGCCTCAATTATTGCTTCTGGACGAACCCACCAGGGGGCTGGATTACGGGTTAAAGGCGGAGTTGGGGAATATTCTAAAGGAGCTTCAGGCAGAAGGGACCGCCATTGTAGTTATTACTCACGATGTGGAATTTGCTGCGGAATATGCTGACGACATTGTTTTAATGGCTGAAGGAACTGTAATTGCCAGTGGAAGCAAATATGAAATGCTCACAGGTTCTACCTTTTACTCACCACAGGTCAACAAGTTATTTAATAATATTGTTGATGAAGTGGTAACCCTGGATCAGGGTAAAGAAGTACTGACCCGGCTATTGGAATTTAATAAAAATAAAGTTCTTTCCGGTTAATTGACAATCTGGTGGCAATATGTTATTGAAGGGCAGAAAAAGAACGGAGGAAGTTCTATGAAAGTTAAAAATTTTGTGTTATATGTTATTACTTTTTTACTTGTTTTTTCTATTACAAATATCGCCTTGGCAAGTTCATTTTCTCAACAGCAGGCTGGCCAAAGCATCAATAAAGCTATCAATTATCTTCACAGTATTCAAAATGATGATGGTGGGTTTCCGGCTAAGAAAGGGCAGGATAGTAGCCGGGATATAACTGCCTGGGTTATTATGGCTCTCGTTGCGGCGGGAGAGGATGTTACCGGTGAAAAATGGGCTTCTTACGGCCAAACTCCCGTGGATTACTTAAAAAATAGCGAAGATTCTCTGGAGGCTACCAATGATTATGCCCGTACTTTATTGGCCTTAACAGCGGCTAACCAGGGTACGGCTTATAAGGGTATGAATCTGGCTGGGGAAATAGCTTCTTTTCAGCAGGATAGCGGGCAATTTGCCCAAGTGAATAAAGGGGAGCAGGGATTGATAAACTCTCACATGTGGTCAATTTTGGCACTTGCATCAACCGGTCAGGATATTCCCAATAAGGAGCCGGCAAAACAATGGCTATTAAACCGGCAGAATGAAGATGGCGGATTTGGTTGGGCTGAAGGAGTAGCCAGTGACGCGGATGATACGGGAGTGGCTATACAAACTCTGGTTTTACTGGGAGAGGATCCGCAAAGTTCTCCTGCGATAAAAGACGCCTTGAATTATTTAAAAAAACACCAGGAGGAAGACGGCGGTTTTAGTACCGGTTGGATGAACAGTGACTCCAATAGCGCCACCGATGCCTGGGTGTTACAGGGATTATTGGCTGCCGGTGAAGACCCGGTAAGTGAAAAATGGTCTGTAGACGGAAAAAATGCAGTTACTCATCTTTTGAGTTTGCAAAGTAATGAAGGTTTCTTTAACTGGAAGCCGGATGTGAAATCTTCACCGGTCAGGATGACAGCCTTTTCTATTATGGCATTGGCTAAAAAGCCGTTTCCGGTAAATATTGATTACAGTGCGGGAAAAACCGGGCATACCACTTATGAGGATAAAAATGTAATTTCTGATACCGGTATTTTTTCCGATCTCTCTTCTACTTACTGGGCTTATAATTCTATTATGGAATTGGTTAATGAAAAAGTATTAAGCGGGTATCCCGACGGGACCTTTAAGCCGGGTAAATCAGTTACCAGGGCTGAATTTACCAAATTTATGGTTTACGGTTTAAACAACCATGGAATGAGCAGTGATGATACCAAAAAATTTACAGATGTACCGGAGGAGCATTGGGCCTATAACGTTATCTCAATTGCAGCAAATAAAGGTTATGTTAATGGGAAATCAGAAAAAATTTTTGACCCTGACGGTAATATAACCGGGGCGGAACTGGCCGCCATGCTGGTTAGGGCCTTACCACCGGATAGGCAGGAAAAAGTTAAAGCAGGGCCACATTGGTATTCGGCAAGTGTACGCCTGGCAGAAAAAAACGGGCTTTTATATCCGAACTTTAAAGCCCGGGCCAACGCAACCAGGGCACAATGTGCTTATAGTATTGTGCAATTAAGAATGCTATTGAGGGTGAACTGATGAAACAGGGATACTGGGCGATAATAATTATTATTGGCTTGTTATTGACTTTAAGTATTATTCCCATAAGCCCACTATATAACATTAACTGGGCCTTATTTTCGGCGATTATTATCGGCCTGGCTATGCTGGCTTTTTTCTGGCGGTTTGAGAAAAGCGGAGTAACATCAAAGGAAATTGCACTGGTAGCAACCATGGCTTCACTGGCCGCTATTTCCAGAATACCCTTTGCTGTCATTATAAGTCTTCAGCCCACCACTTTTATGGTCATGATTACCGGTTATGTTTTCGGTGCACAAACCGGATTTATGACGGGGGCTCTGGCGGCTTTAGTGTCTAATATGTTTTTAGGACAGGGACCGTGGACGCCTTGGCAGATGTTTTGCTGGGGTATGTGCGGGGTATCGGCGGCACTGCTGGCAGGCAGGGAAAAGAGGTTTAAATTTCGTACTTTTTTACTCCTTGGTGGATTCTGGGGTTATTTATTTGGCTGGATAATGAATATATGGCATTGGGTGGGCTTTGTTTATCCTTTAACATTAGAAACCTTTGCAGCCACTTATATTGCCAGTTTTGCTTTTGATACGTTACACGCTGTAGGAAATGTTATTTTTACTATTTTACTGGGGAAGTCCTTTTACCAAATTCTAATGCGTTTCAAGAACAAATCACTTGTTACTTATCTAAACCCGTAATGTTTTGAAGAAATATAAAGAAAGAACTTTTGATTAAGTAAAATAACAAAAACAATGTTAAGGGGGAAATTAATTGAATACGGAGCTTCTTAAAAAAGGATACGTTCAGGTCTACACGGGAAACTGTAAGGGTAAAACTACTTCAGCATTGGGCCTGGCCTTCCGGGCTATGGGACGGGGGTTAAAGACCTATATCGGTCAATTCATGAAAGGCCAGTATTACGGGGAACTTAAGTCGGCGGAAATGGTGAGTCCCTATGTTACTATTGAACAGTACGGAAAAGATACCTTTATTCATGTCACCAATCCTCCCGATGAAGAGGACGTTCAAATGGCGCGTGAAGGTTTGGAAAAAGCAAAAAAGGCAATGTTTTCCGGTGATTATGATATTGTTGTCTTCGACGAAATCAATACAGCCCATTACTTTAACCTGATATCTACCGAAGAAATGCTGGATGTAATAAGGTCTAAACCAGATGGCGTAGAAGTAATATTTACCGGCCGTTACTGTCCTCCCGAAGTAATCGAAGCGGCAGACTTGGTGACTGAAATGACCGAAGTGAAGCATTACTATGAGCAGGGCGTACAGGCCCGCGACGGCATAGAAAGGTAGAATTATAGAGTTTTTACCCCAATCAAAAATTAATAAGTGGTGCCTGGCACCACTTATTACACCACTTATTAGAAAAATTTAAAAAGTAGTAGGAATCAGGTAAATAATGTGGAATAACAATATAGATGAGAGGATGGAAAGGACCATCCACCGGCGACTTATCGCGGCACAAATTGACCTGTAAGGCGACATAATGAATGATGAAACTATGCCATGAAGGTATATTTCCTGCAGGGAGCAGGTGTGTACATTCATGGCATTTTTATTTTGGGTAGGCCTGAACCTCGGCAAGGCCTTTGACCTCCCCAAAATAAATTCTGCTGCCGGTTTAAGAGGCGCGGCAGTGGAATCTCCTCCTTTCGACCGGCGTATACGGGGTTAGTTACCCCCAAGCTAACCCCTTTCTATAGATGCTGCGCAAGGAATGCTGGAACATGCTTCTAAAAATGCTGCTCAGCGAGGGCCGGTATTTATGATAGTTGCGGAAAAGCCACAGAATTAAAAATAGTGAAAGTAATCAGTCTCCGCTGTGTTGTAAAGGGGTAGAAAATAAGGGATATCTAACCAAATAACTAGCCCTCTAAGGCTTTACACCTGGTGGTGGCTAACGGTGAAGTACTATCTCCTCAAGCGATTAATTTATCTCCTGCCGGTAATGCTGGGGGTTTCCATTGTCACTTTTGCGCTTATCAACCTGGCCCCCGGGGACCCGGCGGAAATTATCCTTCGATCCGAAGGAGTGGAACCTACCCGTGAAGCTGTGGATGCCCTGCGCGAAGAACTCGGCCTCAATGACCCGGTTTACGTTCAGTACCTGCGCTGGCTCTGGAATCTTCTACATTTTGACCTGGGAACTTCATTTCGTACCGGCATGCCGGTAGCTGAAGAGATATTATCCCGTTTTCCCGCCACCATGGAGCTGACCTTTGCGGCATTGGCTTTCATGGTTTTGCTGGCTCTGCCCACGGGGATCCTGGCTGTCTTGTACCGGCATACATTTATAGACCACTTGAGCAGGTTTGGCGCCCTCATTGGCGCCTCTATGCCCAATTTTTGGCAGGGGCTTATGCTCATATACTTTTTTGCCGTGGTCTGGGATATATTCCCGGTAATGGGGCGTGGCGGGCCCGGTCACCTGGTACTTCCGGCCATAACCCTGGGTTTCAGTATGGCCGCCGTTTATACGCGCGTTTTGCGGGCCGGTATGCTCGACGTCTTGGGGCAGGAATATATTAAAGTGGCCCGGGCCAAGGGCTTGAAAGAGAAATGGGTGATAGGGCGGCATGCCCTGAAAAACGCCCTTCTTCCGGCGGTGACCCTTTTGGGTATGAGTACCGGCCACCTGTTGGGGGGTACGGTCATCGTGGAAACTATTTTTGCCTGGCCGGGGGTGGGCAAGTTTGCAGTGGATGCCATTTTTAACCGGGATTACCCGGTTATCCAGGGTTATGCGCTTTTCATGGCGCTGGTTTTTGTTTTAGCCAACTTACTGGTTGATATTGTTTATGTATTTCTTGACCCGCGTATTCGCCTGGAAAGGGGGCGTTAAGGGATGAACGGCAGCTTGCGGAAAGAGGGCGGCGTTCTGAACGGAATCCCTGTTCAGAAAAAAGCAGGCCGACATACAGAGAATAATCAGGGCTTTTGGGGCCCGGCGTTAAAAAGGTTAACAGGGGACAAGCCGGCCCTGCTGGGGTTGGCTGTCATTGTTACCGTGGTGGCCGTGGGTTTTCTGGCGCCGCACCTGGCGCCCAATGATCCTGAAGAGGTGGTGCTTGCCCAAAAATTGGCTCCCCCCTCCGCAGAGTACCCCCTGGGTACCGACCACCTGGGGCGCTGCCTTCTTTCCCGCCTTATTTACGGCATCCGGACTTCTTTGAGCACGGCTGCCGTTGCTTTGGTAACAATAATGGTTATCAGTATTCCGGTCGGTACCGTTTCGGGGTACGTGGGCGGGCGCGTGGATAACTTGATTATGAGGATAATCGATGTTTTGCTTGCTTTCCCGGGCCTTGTACTGGCGCTGGTTGTTGCCGGTATGCTGGGGCCGGGCTTGTTGAACGTGATGATTGCCGTTGCGTCGGTATGGTGGGTCGGGTACGCGCGGGTTGTCCGCGGCAATGTTTTATCCGTAAAAGAGAACGAATTTGCACTGGCTGCCAGGGCCGGCGGCACTTCACATTTCGGCATTGTTATTCGCCACATATTACCTAATGTGCTTTCCCCGGTTATTGTTCTGGCCACCCTGGATATGGGCAGCCTCATTCTCGCCATTTCCGGGCTGTCCTTTCTGGGCCTGGGGGCCCAGCCGCCCGTCCCGGAGTGGGGGGCCATGCTCAACGACGGCAGGCCTTACATGCAGGTAGCACCGCAGCTGATGATTTATCCCGGCCTGGCCATCATGACGGTTGTTCTGGCCTTCAACCTGCTGGGAGACGGCCTGCGCGACGCCCTGGACCCGAAAGGGACTATTAGGAAGTAAAAAAAGGGGGACTGTCCCCCTTTTTGTAAAATGGAGGTACGGAAATGCCCGGTGAGATGGTCCTCGAAGTAAACAATCTAACCACCCGTTTTACTACCCCTTACGGGGTGGTGAAGGCCGTAAACGGGGTTAGTTTTTCCGTTAAGGCGGGACAAACCCTGGGTATTGTCGGGGAGAGCGGCTGCGGGAAAAGCGTCACGGCCCTTTCCCTTTTGGGATTGATAGAGCCTCCGGGGAAAATTACCGGCGGGGAGGTTTTGCTTAACGGGTATGACGTGCTTAAACTTTCCGGAGAGCAGCTGCGCCGGGTAAGAGGGTCAGAGATTTCAATGGTTTTCCAGGACCCGATGACTTCGCTGAACCCCGTTTTGACTGTGGGCAGACAGGTTACGGAAAGCATTCTTGCCCACCAATCAATTAGTAAAGAAAAAGCATACCAGAGGGCGCTGGAGCTCCTGGCCAAGGTGGGCCTGCCGCACCCGGAAAAATTCTACCGCCGCTATCCCTTCCAGCTTTCCGGGGGGCAGCGGCAGCGGGTAATGATTGCCATGGCCCTCTCCTTGACTCCCAAAGTCTTAATTGCCGACGAACCTACCACCGCCCTGGATGTTACCGTACAGGCCCAGATTTTGGGGGAACTTACCCGCCTGAAAAAAGAGTTTAATACCGGTATTGTTCTTATCACGCACGACCTGGGCGTTATTGCCGAAACGGCTGATGACGTTGCGGTTATGTACGCGGGTTTCATTGTAGAGTACGGTCCCGTGCTGGATATCTTTGAAAATCCCGGCCATCCCTATACCAGGGCTCTTCTGCATTCCGTCCCGCGCCTCGGCGGGGGAGGCGAAACGCTCGAGCCTATTCGCGGCCAGCCGCCCGACCCCCTCGATTTGCCCGGTTATTGTGCCTTTGCGCCCCGCTGCCCGCAGGTAAGCAGGAAGTGCAGGGAAGGACTCCCTACCTTGAAAACAATTTCTCCCGGTCACCTGGCAGCCTGCCATTACGCGGCGAACAGCCGCACGGCGAAGGTGATGCCCACATGAGCCTTCTTGAAGTAACGGGACTGGTAAAGCATTACCCGGCGGGGTCCGGGATCTTCTCCCGGGAGAAGGGAAAGGTGCGGGCGGTGGACGGGGTATCTTTTGTACTTGCCAGGGGGGAAACGCTCGGGCTCGTTGGCGAAAGCGGCTGCGGCAAGAGCACCCTGGGCCGGCTGATTTTAAGGTTGGAAGAGCCCACGGCGGGAAAAGTTATCTTTAATAATACTGACCTTACCGGCTTGCCGGGTAAGGAGCTGAGGGAATTACGAAAAAAAATGCAGGTAATTTTCCAGGATTCGTATTCTTCCCTTAACCCCCGCCGGACCGTGGGGGCAATTATCGGTGAGCCCCTGGCCAATTTTCACGAGTTCAGCGGGGGACAGCGGCAGCGCATTAATATTGCCCGGGCCCTGGCCCTCCGGCCGGAACTTGTGGTTTGTGACGAGCCGGTTTCCAGCCTGGATGTTTCCATCCAGGCGCAAATTTTAAACTTGCTGAAAGATCTAAAAAAGAGGTTTGGCCTGTCCTATATATTTATTTCCCACGATTTAGCGACCGTGGATTTTATCAGCGACCGGGTGGCGGTGATGTACCTGGGCAAGATTGTAGAGGTACTCAAGAGCAGGGACTTGATAAAAAAAGCGCTTCATCCCTACACGCGGGCCCTGCTGGCAGCGGTTCCGCCGGCCGACCCGCGGCAAAGGAATGATCGTAGTGTAGTTATCAAGGGAGAACCGCCCGACCCGCTCACCCCCCCCTCCGGGTGCCGCTTTCACCCCCGCTGTCCTTTTGCGGAGGAAAAGTGCCGCCTTGAAGAACCGTCGTTGGAAGCCGCCGGGACTGACCACCAGGTGGCTTGCCACCTGGCTGCCGAACTGAGGTCGGAATCATTTCGGTGGAAGATGCATAACCTTGTTAAAAGACTTCATCTTCAAGATAGTTAACTTTCGTGTTAAGGCCTGTAACCTATGGTCACCAGCGATTTTTAATTCACTTAATGTGCTTAAAAGTGCTTAAAGGGCTAAAAATTTTCAAAATAACCATTGACAGGAATCAGAATCATAGTATAAGATTACTAAAAGTAAGAACCTTTTTTTGACTCTGAAGATGGTTGGGGATTTTAGGTGCTTATATTTTAAAGAATTAATTAACCATGAAGGTTATAGCTTCACAGGAAGTGGAGTTAGTCCTCATGGTTTTTGTTATTTTCTCAGGGTACTAACGACCTTAAAAGGTGAATATGTTTAAAGCAGGGGTCAAAAAGTGAAAAAAATGTGCCATGAAGGTATTTTTTCCTGCAGGGAGCAGGTATATACTTTCATGGCATTCATGTTGGTAAAGGCCTAAACCTTGGCAGGGCCTTTGACCTCCTTAAAGTTTCTATTACCGGTTTTAGAGGCGCCGGTAGTAGAAATATCCTTCTTTCGACCGGCGCATGGGGTTATTTGTTCTGCCCTGGCCCCATGCGCCAGGTTTTTTCTTTGTTATATAACCGGTGAGACAGAAGTCGGTTCTAATTACCATCTTTTTCATTAACATAATTATTCAACTATAAAATATAAATTCCTGCTACAAAGATCAATATAATTCACTTTTTTAAATAAGATACCAACCATTATAAACATCAAAACCATGAAGGTTAAAACTTCACCGGGAGTGAGAGTGGGGTTTTGCTTTCATGGTTTTTTTATTTACCATGATACATATTCTTCTTTTTCAAAGGTAAGTACCCGTTTATGCACCATGAAAAATTTGACCGCCTGTATATGGCCCAGTTTCGCCAGGTAAACCAGTGTTATGAAAAAGGATATCTGAAATTTTGATATTGTTTATGGTTTTGAATGTTATAGACTGTTTTGGAAAGTTATGCGAGGTGAAGAATATTGGCAATGGTAACCAGGAAGCTAATAATCGCCGGTTTTCGAGTTATTTACGGGCCGAGTACGGTGGGGCGGGTATACACGCAGGCAGTGGCGGAACTTAATGACGCAGGCCTACCGGTTGACCTGCGCTACTGCCAGCCGGCAGCAGCAGGGATACCGCTGCCGCCGCTGGAGTGGCTGAGGTTTGCGCGGGAGGAGGCTGATGCGGTCTTCTTTAGCTTTCCACCCGAGTTTAAGGCGCTCGGAGAACTTTTTGAGAAGCTTAAAGAAGAGCTTGCTAAACCGGTGGTACCGGTTACGCCGGAGGCTGCGGCGATGGGAGCGGTACCTCCTGATGTGGCACAGCGTGCCATTGACTACCACTTATACGGTGGAAAGGAAAACCTAAAGCAGTTTTTCTTCTGGCTTGGGGAGCTTGCCGGGAAACACCAAGCAGGACAGGCCCAGCCGCCGCAGGAACTTCCCTGGGCAGGTATCTACCACCCGCGGGCCGGCCGGTATTACACTTCTCTTGAGGAATACCTGGCCTGGTACGGGGAGCGCCGGCCGCTAACCGGGCTTTTGTTCCCCCGGGTTTTCTGGGTCGAGGAAAACCTGGCCGCTTACGATGCCATTATTGAGGAAATTGAGCGCCGGGGGGCCGGGGTAATCCCGGTATTCAGCGACGGCTGGTTCGGGCAGGTAAAAAACGATGATGTCATTCGGCAGTTCTTTACCCGCGATAACCAGGCCGTGGTCGAGGTATTATTGGCTTATAGCGCCTTTTTCCTGAAGACGCAGCGCCAGGCCGTGGCGCTGAACCAGGTGCCGGCCACGGATGTGCTTCAGGAACTTAACGTTCCGGTTTTGAAAATGATCCATGCCGCGCGCCGGACAGAGGAGGAGTGGCTGGCTGACCCGGAGGGGTTAAACCTGCCCCAGGTAATTATCAGTATTACGTTACCGGAATTTGACGGTCTGGTCGAGCCGGTTTTGGTCAGCGCGGCCGAGCACGGCGGGGACTTTGCACCGGCCAAGCCAATTGAATCGCAGGTACGGTACCTGGTTGACCGGATTTTGCGGTGGGTAGAGCTGCGGCACAAACCCAATGCCGAAAAGAAGGTAGCTTTTGTTCTCCTCAATTCCCCCTGTAAGAGCGTGGAGGCTACGGTGGGAACGGCCTTTGGGCTGGACAGCCTGGAGAGCGTGGCGCGTATTCTTAAGCAGATGAAGGCCCAAGGTTACCGCTTAGACTGGGTCCCGGAAGACGGGCAGGAACTGGTGGAAGAAATCATGAAACGCAAGGCGCTCCCTGACTTTCGCTGGACCACCATTGACGAGATTATAGCCAAGGGCGGGGCGGCAGCTACCGTGCCGCTGGAAAAATACCGGGAGTGGTTTGAGGCGCTGCCCCGGGAGGCCCGGGAGAAGGTGGTGGCCGCTTGGGGCGACCCGGATGCGGCGCGGGAGCTTTCCGGGGTACAGAAACTTTCATTTGGGCTTCATGATGGGGAACTGGTGATTCCGGGAATTATCACCGGCAATGTCTTTATCGGGGTGCAGCCCAAGCGGGGGTGCGCGGGAGCGCGCTGTGACGGGGAAGTCTGCAAGATATTGCATGACCCCGGAGTGCCGCCGCGGTTTTATAATGACCAGGCCGGCCTTATGGAGTATATTTTGAATGCATCTTCCGGGGAGTTGTTTGATGTACAAAAAGTGGAGCCGGATTACATGCCCGCAGGTTTTTCGTTTCGCTTCACCCGCTGTGATAACTGTGGTGAGGAATTTTTGAGGGTGTGCGCTTACCGTGTAGGAGGTAAAACCCTCTGTGCAATGTGCGCGGGGGCAGTATAACTATTTGATTATTTATTTTAGGAGGCGGCGCAGAGATGAAGAAAAATATTTTCACAGGCTTATTGGGATTGCTGGTGCTTGCTATGATCCTGGCGGCTGCGGGCTGCGCAGGGAATGGCGGCGGCCAAACGGCGGCGGAACCTGAAGGTTCCGGGGTTGAAAAGCTAAAAGTAGTTACCACAACCTCACTTATAGCGGATATAGTCGAGGCCGTGGGCGGGGACAGGGTGGAAGTGGCAAACATTATTCCTCCCGCTTCGTGCCCGGGACACTTTGACGTCAAGCCGCGTGATATACAGGTGCTGGCTGATGCCAGGCTGTTTATGCTGCATAACTGGCAGGGGGAGAAGTTCAGTGATGATATGATTAAATCCGCCGCGAACGAGAAACTGAAAAAAGTTCCCCTTACCGTACAGGGGAACTGGATGGTTCCTCCGGTACAGGTTACAGCCATCGATAAAATTGTGGCTGCTTTGGTAGAAGCCGACCCGGAGAATGCTGAAACCTATAAAGCGGCTGCAGCGAATCTGAAAGATGAAGTGGAGCGTGTCGGTCAAGAGCAAAAGAGGAGACTGGAAGAGGCCGGAGCCGGTAAGGTAAAAGTTCTGGTTAATGAATACCAGGCCGGGTTTGCGAAATGGGCGGGACTGGATATCGCGGGAACATTCGGGCGTGCCGAGGATATTTCGCCCAAGGAGATGGAAGATTTAATTAACCTGGGGCGCGAGAAGGGCGTAACCCTGGTAATCGACAACTTGCAGAGCGGGGAAAAGGCCGGGGTGAATATAGCCAGGGAAATCGGTGCCCGGCAAGTGACCTTGAGTAATTTTCCGGGTGGATTTCCCGGTACCGGTAACTGGGCCGGTGCTGTTACTAAAAATGTTGACCTGATTCTGGAGACACTTGAGAAATAACGGAGGTACACGATGTCTAATGTGGCCGTTTCTCTGCGGGATGTAGCTGTTTCTTATCGCGAAGATGTGGCGCTGCAAGGGGTCTCCCTGGAGATAAAAAAGGGGGAAATGATAGGGATTGCCGGCCCCAACGGGGCCGGCAAGACTACTGTTCTCACGGTGGTAAACGGCCTGGGCTGTTTGGTGCGCGGTGAAGCAAGAGTGCTGGGCTACCTGATGAAGGCCGGGCCGCGCGGGCGGGACTTTCGCCTCAGTCCCGGGGTGGCCCGGCTGCGAAAGATGATCGGGTATGTACCCCAGGGAGGTTCCGTGGACCCGCGAGTGCCGGTTAATGTACGCGAGGCTGTTATGATGGGGCGTTACGGGCGCCTCGGGTTGTGGAGGCGCCCGGGTAAACAGGATTGGGAAAAAGTGGACCGGCTTTTGGAAATGGTGCAAATGTCACACCTGGCGGGCAGGCCGTTCGGGCATTTATCGGGAGGTGAGCAGCAAAGGGTGGCCATTGCCCGGGCGCTGGCTCAAGAGCCGCGCATTCTGTTACTGGATGAGCCTACCACATCCCTGGACTGGCGGTCACAGCGGGAAATACTTCACCTTGTTGAACATGTACACCGGAAACACGGCCTGACGACCCTGTTGGTAACTCATGATCCCCGGGAGACTTTTAATATCTGTGACCGCGTGGTTTTGCTGAAAAACGGCCGGGTTGCAGCGACGGGTTTTCCGGGGGATGTTCTTTCGGATGCCAATTTACGGGCCGTTTACGGGGACAGCCTGCTCTGCTGTCGGGGAGGTCACAATCATGGAAATATTGGGCTATGAGTTTATGCAGCACGCGTTGCTGGCCGGGCTTTTGGGGGGAATTGCCTGCTCCGTGGTGGGAGTGCTGGTCATAAGCATGCAGTTATCCTTCATTGGTGTTTCCATTTCCCACGCCGCCTTTGCCGGAGCCATTATCGCCGTCTTTACCGGCTTTGATCCCTTAACCGGAGCTTTTATATTCAGCCTGGCCGCGGCGGCAGTCATCGGTCCCCTGGCCGACAGGGGAGAATTTAATCCCGACGCGTCGCTGGGAATTGTTTTTTCAATGATGCTCGGGCTTTCCTTTCTGTTTATGGGCATAATACCCGGGCCCAAGACGCAGGCCCTGGAACTGATGTGGGGAAGTATCCTGACCGTCAATGAACTTGATTTGAAAATCCTCGTGGTGACGGCAGTTTTGGTGGCAGGTACGGTAGTCTTGTTTTATAAAGAGGTGCAGGCAATTATCTTTAATCGCGAGATTGCACTGTCGGTGGGCCTGCCCGCATCCTGGATTTTCTACGCCCTGCTGTTTTTAACGGGAATGACCGTGACGGCGACCCTGCGGCCGATTGGCGGTTTATTGATATTCAGTCTCATTCTCAACCCCGCGGCTGCTGCTTATCAATTGACCTATAACTTGAAACGGTTGTTTTTACTGGCCGCCATATTAGGAGTATTTTCCTGCTGGGCGGGCCTGGCCGTTTCCTATCTCTTTAATCTTCCCAGCGGGGCGGTTATTGTAGTGCTTTCCACCCTTATTTTCCTGGTGGTCAATGCCTTTTCGCCCAAGCGCAAAGTTAAGCGTATGAAATCAGAAACGGAGGTTGAAGCCTGTGCTCCTGAAAGATTATTTTAATCAAATGGCGGTTAAATGGGATGAAATTATGGGGCCGGAGGTGGTTGAAAGGCTCCGGGAAATAGTAGAGAAGTGCGGTGTAAAAAAGGGAACGACGGTCTTGGACGTGGCCTGCGGGACCGGAATTTTAACCCCCATTTTACTTGAGGCCGTGGGAGAAGACGGCGAGGTGACAGGAATAGACTTTGCCCCGGAGATGGTGAAACAGGCCCGGGCCAAGAATTTCGGGTCCAATGCCCTTTTTCAGGTGGCCGATGTAATGGATATGCCCTTTGGGGACGAAAGTTTTGACCAGGTGTTCTGCAACGGCGCCCTGCCGCATTTCCCAGATATACTCGCTTCTCTATCCGAAATGAAGCGGGTGCTGCGGGCCGGCGGGCGCCTGGTGATATGTCACGCCGGCAGCCGGGAGCACATTAACGAGACGCACCGCAGCATAGGGGAGCCGGTGGCCAATGACCTGCTGCCCACGGCAGCCGAATTAAAAACCATGTTGGAAAAGGCCGGTTTTGTAGATATCTTTTACGAGGATACGGCAGACCGGTTTGTGTTTGCAGCGCGCAAGCCTGTATAAAGGAAGCCGCATATGATTGACCGCAGAAAGGGTGTGAAAAAAATAGCTTTAAATGAAGATATTTTCAGCGAAGAACCGCGTATTGACGTTAAGCCTTTATACGATATTTTACACAATTGCGCTGAAAGTTTTAAAAAATATTGTATTCTCCTTGCTGCAGTGGAAATTGGTATATTTGATCAATTAGCTGCTCCACAAACAATAAGCAGTTTATCCCGTGCACTGGGGGCAGATTTTAATCTTACCGGTAACATTTGTAAAAGTTTAGAGATGTTGGGCTTCATTACGAAAGATAACGGGTTTTATAAAAATGCAGAAATCAGCAATCTATATTTACGAACCGGTTCCCCCTGGGCACAACATAATGTATTTAAGAACCTATAACAAAATATATCGAAAAATATAATGCGGGCAGAGTGGAGGTTATTTGTGGAAACTTTTTTCAAAATGACCTGGGTAACGAATATGATATCATCTTTTTTGCCTCCAATCCCGGCGGAAAGAACCCGAAACTTGTTCCCAAAATATATGAAAGCTTAAATGAGGAAGGGATTTTTATAAATAAACATTGTTTTTATTGTAAAGACGAAGGAGTGAAGAATATTTTACTGGATATAGAATGGAATTTAACGACTTTTGAAGGTGTAAAAAAGGGTGATAAGGTATATAGTTTTGAGGGAGATATCTTTTTTGAGGAATATATGCAATTATTGGAAGAATATTTTTCAATAAAGAAAGTAATAAACGCCCCTGGTTTTACCGGTTACCCGCTGTCAAAGATCGGTGATACACTGGATTCAAAAATTATAATTGCTAAAAAAGAGAAGCTTACCTGTTACACATGAGTTACGTTGACAAGCAGGCGGGTTTCACCGGAACTTGCAGTTTTGGTGTGCGGCGCTAGAAAGATGATATTACGGTAAAGGTGCTGCACATGCTGGCGGAGTACGCTTTTTATGCCGGGGTGGGTTATAAAACCACCATGGGTATGGGGCAGGTCAGGACCTGCGGGTGAGTTGTCAGATTCATTTCCATGGACAATAAAGAGGAGACAATGGTAAAATGGCATAAAAGCGCGAAGCTGTCGCAAATCCACTTTCGAGGTGGATAAATTAAAATTGGAAAGGGGTGAAATCCCGGTCATGGCACTGATAAAAGCAAAGGACATGATACAGGAGCAAGTTACCCACACTTTTTGCAGCTTTTGTAATTATCGTCTCTTAGTCGCTGGTGAAACCCACTGGGGGTGCACCCTGGAGCAAAAGAAAATTGAAGAACTTTCCTTTATAAGGGTTATAACTCAGGGCCTGAATCGATTCTGGATTTGATCGATTAGAAGCATTATGATTTCATCACAAATGGACAGACCAATTCCGCTACCTGCTGACGATGTTCCCTTGTAAAATTTCTGTTTCACTTTGGGCAGCTCTGCGTGAGGGATACCGTTTCCGGTATCGGCTACCTTTATTTGGACCTGATCCTCCCCAGCCCGAGCGCTAACCCTGACAGTTCCCCCGGGAGGGGTAAATTTAAAAGCATTATCCAGCAGATTGATGAAGACTTGTTTCAACCTGTTGGGATCAGCCGTAACCACCGGTAAATCCTGTGCAGTTTCGCATACCAGGTTAATTCTCTGCCGCCGGGCTCTGGGATTCAATTGTTTTACGATGGAGTCCAGCAGTTCCTGCAGGTGAATCGTATCCAGCTGCAGCGTAATTTTTTCCGCAGACAGCCTGGAGAAATCCAGCAGTTCATCAACCAGCAGGGTCAGCCTGTCGCTCTCTCTTTCAATAATGCTCAGTCCGTCATTTATTTCATCCATATTTTTCAACCCCCCGGCCCTGAGGGTTACCGTCCATCCTTTAATGGATGTTAACGGAGTGCGCAGCTCGTGGGAGATGGACGCAATAAACTGGTTTTTCAATTGATCGTAACGTACTATTTCTTCCGCCATGTAATTTAACGTATCGGCCAGCTTACCCACTTCGTCATCATATTTTTTGGCAGCCCGGGTACTAAACCGGCCTGCGGCCATTTCCTCAGCCACCCTGGTAATTTTCTCCACCGGCCCGGTGATGGTTGCGGACAGTAACACGCTGACCGCTGTGGCCAGGAGCACCACTAACAGTCCCGCAGCAATCAGTATTAAGGCTACGTCCCTGACCACCCCGTGTATCCCGGTGAGGGATGTTACAAAGCGAACTGCTCTGGACAGAAATTTATTTACATATGCCAAAAATATTGTTATAATATTTCTTGTCCGGAAATTTTATCATGGATATTAACACTTAAGCCACGAAGGCCTTTTTCCAGCCCGAAGGTTGGGAAGGAGGTTTTTTGTGGCTTTTTTATTGGAGGCGATTATTTGGAGTTAACGGCAATAGGAGTAATTCACAGCTCGTATAAAACTAAAGAAGATGCACCTTTCCAGGGTCGTTTTGCTGAAGAAACAGTGGAACTGGAAATTTACAATGAATACGCGGCGGGGCTAAAAGATATTGAACTCAACTTTCTCAGATAAAAAAGTGACTTAAAACCTTGATTTACATGACATTTTTCGGCTAAAACAACAAAAATACCCCTAACTTTTGGTAAAATAAAATTGCTAAAAACCACTCCAGCTATAACTGGCGGAAGTTCTTAAACTCTTTGAGCTCCCTGTTTATCAAGGATTCTGTCTCAATCCTGACATCCGCTGAAAGAGTCAAGGTGCTTATATTCGATGATTCTCTATTCAGCCGAAACAGAAGCAAGGCCGTAGAGTTGCTTGCCAGAGTGTTTGACCATACCGAAAAGAAGTTTATGCGTGGTTTCCGGCTGCTTACCCTGGGTTGGTCTGACGGCAACACTTTCTTGCCGCTATCATTTTCACTGCTGAGCTCTGAGAATGAAAAAACCGCCTCAACGGGGTAAACCCCTCAATCGACAAACGTACAAACGGCTACAAGTTGAGAAGAGAAAGCATGAAAAAGACCACGGAAGCCATGTTTGATCTGCTGGACCAACTTGCACCTTATGGCGTACCTCCATGATTTATACCACGAAGGTATAGCTCCGTATGAAGCGGGGGCTCCTCGTGTATTTTTTTTCAGATTAAGAAGGTTGTTATGAGAATAGCTGTTATCCAACTAAAGCTTCCCCGGCAGGGCTTTTGACCTCCCTAAACCGGCGCTGCGGTTGCTCAGACCCGCAGTGCCCGTCAAGTGTCTCCTCTATTTTGAAATGGTATGCGGGGACTGGTCACCCCCGCATACCAATCTTTCTTCCTGAATTAAAGATTTTTACGGCAAGGAGGACAGCTGAGTTGACAACATCAACAAGAAGTTTCATTTACCCGTTGATTTCAGGAAGGAATTATCACGAGCATAACGAAATGCTACCCTCATGATTCCAAAAATAACGAATACTCCCTTCATGATTCCAAAAAATTGGGGGCAGTGGAAATGAAAGCATTTACGAACATATTTTCGGGGGGGTAACTTTTCCTGTCCTTCCAGATTAATCCTGACCGGCAAAAAGGTTTTAACATTCCTGCCTGTGGTATATAATGGCAGGAATGTTTTTTTATACCTGCAGCAGGTTTGCCGGAGGTGGTGCGCATGAGCCCGCGCACAGGTAATAAGGCCCTAATTGCCGGCTTGGTTTTAATTTTTACCCTGCTGGCCGGCTTTGTGCTGTTCCAGGTCGCCCAGGTGGCGGTAAAGCTAAACCAGATACCCGTCACGGTGGACAAAGTAGCCGCGGCAGGCCGGCTGCACGACTACGTGCTCAGGCAGTCGTACGCCATCAAAGGTTACATGCTCTACCGCGAACCCGCCTACCTGGAAGAGTTCCACCGTTACGCCGGCCTCAGCCGGCAGGAAATGGAGCAGCTGCGGCAGGTCGTCCGCCCGGCGCGAAAACCCCTGGTGGAGGAAATCCTAGCCCGGCAGCAAAAGTACGCCGAACTTTGTGAGAAAGAGATCATTCCCCTGGTAGAGCAGGGGGACACTGCCGGAGCGGCCCGCGTGGCCCGGCAGAGCGGCGCGGTAACCCTGATCGAGGAAATGCTTGAACGGGCCGATGAGCTGCAGGGGATGCGCCTGGCGGACGCCCTCGCCATAACCAGCCAGGCCGCCGGCCTGGCCAGGCAGGCCCTCTGGTGGGGGGTCGGCGGCGGACTGCTCGCCCTTTTCGCAGGCATTGCCCTCGGCTTCCTGGTAAACCGCAGGCTGGTCATGGAAAACCTCATCTACCGGCTCATCCTTTTGAACACCAGGAACGCCGTGATCGTGGTGCGCCGCGACGGCCGCATCCAC
>JAALLR010000106.1_pt1 | contig 31063 bp, 31 predicted proteins | sample 7245931 | NCBI WGS metagenome assembly JAALLR01 (sample SAMN13049201, study PRJNA578106) | oil field metagenome | isolation source: filtered produced water from oil reservoir B9 | place: USA:offshore Texas | collected 2016 | reverse complement strand
CGCCACAGGCACAGGTATGAGGTGAATCCGAATTACGTTGACAGGATAGAAGCTAAGGGCATGATATTTTCCGGAAAGAACCGCAACAGGATGGAGATCGCAGAGATCCCCGATAAAAAATTCTTCTTCGGGTCCCAATTCCATCCGGAATTCAAATCAAGGCCCGGACGCCCTTCACCACCGTTCAAGGCTTTCATACAGTCTATGCTTGAATGAAAAATAAATTTAATAAGTCTATGTTCTAAAGGGACATATGTCCCTCTAACTCATTTTAAGCGGTTCCACTTTCATATATTCTCTGAGAACCGTTGTTGCATAGCTTCCTTTGGGAAGTGTAAAATCCAGGGTTGCCTTGCTTTTTCCGGGATTGAGTTCATCCTCTGCGACCTGGAAAGAAGGTTCGCAATGGAGAAGTATCTCCCTGCGAAGTCCCTTTGAAGCCATGTCCGGCATATCTGCTACCTTGAAATCATTTACCGACAGGCCTGTTTCGGAAAAGATATTACTTTCAATTATTCCAGGCTCATCGGAAGCCATTTCGGTATCGTAGCCGATCAGGGGAGCAGTAACAAAAGCCCTTTTCCTTCGGATAAGGTTATTCATCCCGTCAACATTCTCTTCTGTTACCTGCTGTGTTCTTGTGACATCCGGCAGACCTTCCTTATTTTTAAAGCAGACGATATCCCCGGGTACTGCTTCATTCAACGGAAGTCCTTTCTCTATACGGCGACAGACTATCCTGTTGAAAACGTATGACTGGTACGCATGTACGAAAAGTCTGCTGATATTTCTGGAAAGCACCCCAAAGCAACCTCCGTAGTCTCCGGGATTCTCAACCAGATAATGCATCATCGCTCTTTCATATCTCAGGCGCAGGGGATAGAGTTTGAGTCCTTCAACAAAGTCCCTGTCCTCCCAGACCATATCGCGTACCTCTCTTACTTCATCGGGCTCATCAGGGAATGACTTTGCTATATATGTGAGCGCTGCCTTCTCAAAATCTCCCCTGAGAATGTGCTCGCCTACAAGGTGAGTCACAGGTCTGATGGCGCCAAAACGCTGTATCCCGAAGAAGTTCGGAACTCCTCCATAGGATTTTATCTCTTCACCTATTGTCGTAAGATGTGAGTTAAGCTCTTCCGGCTTTTGATCGATATCCCTGATCGTGATCACAAACTCATTTCCGTAAAGGTCACCGAGTTCAACGGACCTGTCGGACCTTCCGATCACGTTTATTTCCACATCTTTCATGTGGAAGTTTTCCATCTCTTTTTCGCCAATATCGTAGATACTGATCTTCTGGGTGGTCCTTGCTCTTTTGTCCTTGGTTCCGGCAAAGCTGATGCGTTTCTGACTGATGCCCAGCTTACGTGACATATCCCTGACAAGATGATGCATGTCCCAGTTGCTTTTGCTAAGTTCGATTACGAGATGCTTGCCGGAATCTCCTTCATCACGGTTGCTTATTTCCTTTACTACAAAATCGTCAACTTCCTGCCGGAGCCGGCCACCAAGGCCTTCTACAGATGTGCAGTACAGGTCAATGCCTGTCTGCTTTTCCACTGGGGGTATATCCATTTTATAATTCCTCGTCCTGGGGTGCGATATCAATTACTGTTACCTGGCTTGTGTTCAGGAAGGTCCATCCGCCCTCTACAGGTGCGGTACCTCCCGGAAGTCCTCCTATATATACACTGGAGGTTGGGTCCATCATGAGCCAGTAACCGTACTCATCGCTTGTATAATATACGGGTAGAGGTCCGTAATAATTCTGTATGGATCCTATGACATTCTCTATATTGCTTTCATCTCCGGCATACACTGCAGCAAATGCATGGGTGTCAGTCATATATATCCTGGCTGTTCCTCCGATCGATTCTACAAGTGACGCCAGGAGGATAGCATAGTCATCACAGTCACCGGCACCCACCTGAAGTGTGTCACGCGGCTCTGACCAGAGATCACGCCCCCTGGGATCACTTATGTACTGGATATTATTCCTTGTATCATCGAAGAGGGAACATAACTGGTAGATATTATACTGGCCGGGATATTTCTTTGCTGATACGGCAGCCATTTTTCTGACTTCAATGTCATAGGGAGTTATCTTTTCGTTAACCAGCTCAAAAGTACTCACAGGGTTGTACACATAAGGGCTTTCCTCCATTACCGGCTGTGGCTCGACATCTACTGTGAACTCATCAAAGTACTGCCTCTGGTAGTCATACCACTTACCGGAAGATGTCCTGACCATCATGGATATCCCTGCTTCAAGTGTTATCTCATCGGTATTTTCCGGAATATTGAAGGATATATGTCCGATCACCTTCTCTTCACCCGGCAGTATTGTGATGCTGGTGTCCTGTCCGTGCCACTCACCATTGTTTTTCTGCAGGAGTCCAAACTCGTAGATAAAGACGGTATTGTCTCCCTGATTCTTTACGTAAATGCTGGTCACACCTTCGGTACCTTCGTAGAAACCCACATAGTAATAATAACTGCTCGATACTTCAAAACCCGGTGCCAGAACATCACTTGAAGATGGTTTGTTCTCAAGTGTATAGGGTGCCTGCTCGGGGGTAACTGGAATCGTAAGCCTTGCAGGGTCCGGCTCATATGGTGTTTCTGACTCCATCAATGTCGCTGATGAAGATGACATGAGTTCCTTTACACCCTGTATTGGTTCAGAAATACATCCTGCTGCCAGGAGTGAAACTATTATTAAAATAAAGGTCAGGGGAAGGATGTACTGTCTTTGCAGGTTTTTCATATTTTTCCCTGATATGTTTTATTAATTTTTTTAGCTTATGGTCAAAGGAGTTTAAGGTCACCGGTTATCCTGTCGAGTTCCTCTTCTTTTGCAGGCCCTATGCCAAGTACGGTTACAGTACCCGGCTTGATCTCCGTAAGCCCTGCATCCTGAATGAGTGCTGTGGCTATGTTATGTTTTCTTGCTATTTCTTTCAGCTCGAACAGTCCCCGTGTATCCACCACTCGCAGAACAACCTTTTTCTGGCCTCCTTCCTTCCATTTCTCGAGGGTTGTCCTGTCGGCCCACTCTGAGGCAGAAACTGCAGCATGGGCAACCTGAACGGCAAGCTTGCCTTTTGATAATTTCAGGTCGTCCCTGACTATTATACATTGTTTGTATTCACTCATGGCTATATCATCGTTCTACAGCTATTTTAGATTTTACACTCAGAGCCGTTTGAGCACAGCATCAATGATATTTTCCGTGACATCAATGTTCCAGGCACTATAAATTCCAGCTCCGGATGGCGTTGCATTGATCTCCAGTATTTTTGGGCCATCCGGTCCTTCGATGATATCAACACCTGCAAAAAGAGTACCTGCAACCCTGGCGGCTTCAATACAGATATTCTCCTGTTCACTATCAAGCGTGCATCTTTCGGGATTCCCTCCCTGGCTGAGATTGTTCAGCCATGAACCCGGTGCAGCCTTGCGGTATATGGAGCCGGTAACTTCATCATCCACCACAAATGCCCTTATATCCCGGCCGGAGTTCTCAATGAATTCCTGTATGAATACTATTCCCTTCTCCCGAAGCATTGAGTCAAGCAGCCCAAAGATATCTTTTCCTCCGCTGCTTCCGTCAGGTCTGATAATCTCTCCATCCTTTATTCTGGAAATTCCGATTCCCTTGAATCCAAATACGGGCTTTAGTACAACATCCCTGAAACCTTCGAGAATATCCATAGCACTTTCAATGTCCTGTACCATCCTGGTTTCAGGAACCGGAATGCCTGCCCCTGAGAACAGGTATGAGCAATGATATTTATTTGCCGCATTCTGGATCGCAGACGGTGGATTAACAACAAGCACTCCTTCTGCCTCAAGTTGCCTGAGAAGATCAAAACGAAAAGTAACCGCATCATTTTTTCCTGAGCCCATATCTCGGACTATCAGTGCATCAAGTTCTCCCAGCCCAATCTCATCCACTGAGTATGCGCGCCCGCTTCCGATGCTGGCCTTTGCTTTTCTCAGATCGATCGTCCGGGCTTTGATACCCTTCTTCTTCGAGTTTTTGACAAATGCTTTTGCAGTCCAGTCTTCAGGGTCTGTTACGGCGATCCCAAGTTCTGTCATTTTTCTTATCCTTCAGTAATATCAGTATCAGGACTTAATGTGTAAAGAGATATTTTATCCCTTCCTTTTTCGGCTATGACACAAGCCGGGATATCGAGAACATTGTTTACAGAGTCAATTATTACTCCATCCGCAGTGGCAACTACTGAATCATTGGCTGCTTTTTTCAGCTCATGGTCCACTGTCCTTGATGTGCATACAGTTCCGGGTATTGAGGCTTCATTGAAGCTCTGCCTGATAAAGCCGGCGAGTTTTCCACTCATACTCATCTGAAGATCCAGGAGTAAAATCACGGAATGCAAATTAGCTGCCATGAGTACAGAGTTCATCAGCTCCACGGCCCTGCAGGTCGTCCTGTCATTGACATGGTTGTTGAACACTCCCCTGTTGTCTCTGATGAAACCATCATCGCCTGTCCACATCTCCTCGCCTTTCAGATAACTTTCCAGGGTGATCAGCACGTTGTATCCATCAATGAGGAGATGTCGGCCTTCGGTATCAGTACAGTTAACCCTTTTTCTCCGGCGGCCTGAGGCGACAGACGGTGCAAGCACATTTCTTGACAGTATGAAACGCTGTTTATCTTTCAACCTGTAATGATCACCTACAAATCTTACAGCGCTGCTGCCGGGATATCCTCTTTCGAGCAGATACCGGATATCCTTTGCAGCTTCTATTAATATACTGTTCCACTCATTGGTCTCTTTATTCACACAGATATCCAGCCTTTTATGGGACTAGTTTGAAAGTATACCTTTCAAGATTGAAATATGTAATTTTTGATCTTTTTAATACGATAGTTAGTATAATATTTATATGCTTTAATTATATATGTTACATTCCAAGGGAATACCGGACCATTGCTTAAAGGACAGGATGGTCCTGCTGAATGAGTGATCACGGAATGGATGATGAAAAAAAGGGCAAAGTCCTCATTGTAGATGACGAGGAAGTTAACGTTAAACTGCTTGAAGCCTATCTGATGAACGATTATGAGATAGTCACCGCCTATGGTGGGGTGGAAGCCCTTGAAAAGGTTGAAGAGCATAATCCCGACATAATACTTCTTGATATAATGATGCCTGATATTACAGGCTACAAAGTATGTGAAACACTCAAGGGTTCGGAAGATACCAAATTCATACCTATTGTCATGGTAACGGCACTCTCGGGCATCGAAGACAGGATAATGGGAATCAAAGCAGGTGCCGATGATTTTCTGACAAAACCCCTTGACAGGATAGAGATCAACACAAGGGTGAGTTCCCTTCTCAGAATCAAAAAATTACACGACGACCTGATAAATCAGCGTGACCAGGCAAAACTTTACCTGGACCTCGCATCGGTTGTACTGGTTGTGCTGGATGAGGCTGGTAATGTCAGGCTCATGAGCAAAAAGGGATATGAACTTCTGGGCTACATGGAAGAAGAGATTACGGGCACCGACTGGTTTGAGAACTATGTCCCGGACACTGCACGCCGCAAATTCAGGGATATGTTCAACAGCTTCCTGTCGGGTGGGAGTGACCCGGATGCTTATTTTGAAAGCCCGGTGCTGACCCGAAGTGGTGAGGAGAGAATAATAGGCTGGAACAATTTTGTTCCTATGGTCAATAATGATCATGTGAGTGGCGTACTGATGTCCGGTACGGATATCACTGAAAGAAAAGAGGCCGAAGAGAAGATAAAACGTGCAAACGAGTATCTTGATAACCTTCTGAAAGCTTCTCCCATTGCAATGCTTTCCCTGGACAGCAAGGGAAACATTCTGACAGTCAATAATAACGCAACAGAACTTCTTGATATGGAAATCAATGATCTGCTCGGCAGGCCTCTGAGCTCTCTTATAGCCGGAGAAAGTTCCATTGAATTCGAGGACATGAAGGACAGGGAAATTGTTTTTGTTAAAGGCAACGGAGACCAGGTTCCAATGAACGTATCAACGTCCGTGATAGCAGGCAATGAAAACGATAAAAATCTCATTCTCACTTTACAGGACAGGTCCGAGCTACGCGGACTTTTCATCACACCTCTGACAGAAGATGTTCATGAGCAGGCGGAAGAAGACGAATCAGAACTTGAAGCCGGTTTTATCTATCTCGCGGACTGTGTGGACTCAGGGGATGCCTATTCTTTCTTTTCCCATCTGGTCAAACAGGGAAAACCTGGCCTGTGTATAACAAGGAACAACCCGGAAAATATACGTGTCAGATACGGTCTTCCAAAAACTCCTTTCGTATGGCTCAGTAAGAACAGAAGCCAAAGCCAGCAGACCATAGATCCGGCAGAGCTCTTCAGGATACACCCTACAATATCTGATTTTGTTGATAAGGTGGATGACGGAATCATACTTATGGATGGTCTGGAATACCTGCTGCTTGACAATGATTTTATTTCCGTTGTCAAACTGATGGAGCAGATAAATGATACTATTATGGCGTCAGGTTCAAGGTTTATACTGGTGATCGATCCAGATACTCTTGATAAAAAAGAATTCCATATGCTTAAAAGATGGATGAAGACATTGAACAAAAGCGATTGAACCGGCACAACCCGGACAATACCTTTAATTAAAAAACAGGATATAGTATTCATAACAGGCAGGGAATAATGAGATTTGTAGACACAATACCCGGTTTGAACGAGGTTTTCGATACTGACATTCCCAGGAGCAGTGTCGTTCTTGTGACCGGAGCCGCAGGTACTTTAAAATCCGGTTTCAGCTTTCAGCTAATGTCCAATTATCTGGATGAGGCAGATGAGTATGGTCTGTATATAACGCTTGAGCAGAGCAAAGAGAACCATCTCAAGAATATGGAAAGTATGGGTATACATGTCTCCGGCAGGGTGCATATCTCCGATTTCAGTGATTACAGAATAACATATGGCGACTTTCCGGATGATCTGTTGAAACTGCTTGAGCAGAATATACTGGATTTCAAGGAGAAGACCGGTGGCAAATGTACCTGTATCGTTATCGATTCCCTTGGCGCACTGTATTCTCTTATGGACATCGGGGAAAATGAACTGCGCAAGAGAATGTACAGGATGCTGGAAACGTTCAGACGTGAGAACCTTACAACTTTCCTGATACTTGAAGAGGAGAAAAGCTCAGGTATCAATGACTCCTCAACCGGTGCCGAAGGCTATCTGGCAGACGGTATAATTGAACTGGGACTGCATTTTAAAGGTAATGTGGCAAACAGGTATATACGCATTAGGAAGATGCGTGCTGCTTCCCATAGCATGGAGCCATGGATACTAACGGTTTCCGATAACGGCCTGAAGGTTTTCAAAGGGAATTTCTGATCCTTCCAGAATACAGCACTATCGTCGGTCGACAATTCTTTTCGGACGCCCTTTGACTTTGTATAGTTCAAGCTGTCCGGGACCCACATAATTGAAAAGGATATTGAGATTCCCCTGTATATAGGCGTCCTCGAGTACCTGTTTGAACTGGAAGAACGACCTCAGGAAATTTTCTTCAATAACCTCCCTGTCGCATTTCTCCGGGTCTTCGCACTCAACACTTACCCTTAAGGTGGTTTCATCCTCCTCTCCGCCGTACAGGAAAGCCTCGTACTCGCCGGTAAGATATTCCATGTTCTCACGCTGGAATACGCCCTTTTCAACGTCAACGCGGTTAAAAGGTGTCTCTGCCACCCAGAATGTTTCAGCTTCTCTCTGGGGATTCAGTATTTTCATATGGGTCCTGCCACAGGCACATTTTTCCCTTGTGGTAACCACAGTGGTATCCTCTGTGTCGTAATTGAGTAAGAGTGTACCGCACTTTGCTCCCACGGGCAGGAGTGTTGTCAGGACTATGCGACCGCATTCTCCATCCTTTACGAAATCCTTCATATGGGGATCATAGACGTCAAGATGCACGAGGTCTTCCGGGACATGCAGTCCGTCAATATATGAGCACTCTCCGCACATGGTACCTTCAGTGCTTCCGTAAGTATTGAATACATCACAACCCCAGAGCTCAGAGACATAGCTACGTGATTCCTCCGGGAAGCTCTCGCCTCCTACCACAAGTTTCTCGATGCTTGATTCTGAAGGCTCCATTCCCTGCTGCTTCATCCTTTTTGCAAGGTGTATAAGCTTGAAGACACTGCCTACAATGGAAGTGGGCCTGTATGAGCTCATTACTCTGGTGGGGAATGTGCATTTCCCCAATGGCACGATCGTCATTCCGATATTTCTGGCTGCCAGTGTCATGGTATTTGCGCCCACATTCATGCCATAGGATGCACAGATGATCACCTTGTCCCCGGGACCGAAGCCCTGGGACATAAAACTCCTTGAATATTTCTCAGCATAACGTTCCCAGTCTTCCCATGTAAGGAAAAATGATTTAGGGGTCCCGCTGGTCCCGCTGGTCTCATGTATTGTGAACACATCTTTCCAGTCAACCGACCTGAGGGCAAAATCATCGATTTCAGGAGGCTGGTTCTCACGTATGGTCTTCCCGGAGATAATGGGCAGGTTTAGCAGGTCTTCATGGGATTTTATCTCAGATGGTTTGATGTTGTTGTCACGGAACCATTTTCTGTAAAATGGGGAATTTTTTGCAGCATAATCAATTGTATACCTTATCCTCTCTTCCACAAGAGCATCAAGTTCCCCTCGGTCCATTGTTTCTATTTCCGGTTTATAGTATCCTGGCGCTTCCATTTTTTTTTACCTGCCCTGTGAATGTATTTCCGTTGATTTCAATTGTCTGTTCTCAATTGTTTATATACTTCTTCCCTGCTATTCACAGGAAGACTGCAGTTATAGTTCTCACAGATATAGGCAGTCGCTTTTCCACCTTTCATTTCCATATCAGTGACAAATTCTGCCATCTTCTCTATTCCGGAGCTTTCTCTGGAAGGCTTGAAGATCAGCACTTTATTCGGAATGAAATCATGGTTGATGCAGGACAGTATTTCTTCGGTATTCTCGTCTCCGGATTCACCAACAACTACGATTTCCCTGGAGGGGCCGATAGCAAAATCAAGTGCCGACAAAAGCTGCATGTACCCAAGGGGAACTTTCTGAACCTGACTTGCGAATATATCAAAGACCTCCCTGGCAAGATCCTCAAGATCCGTATCTGCTGTCATACGTCCAAGCTGTAGCAGATTTAGTGCACATATTGAGTTGCCTGAAGGACTGGCTCCGTCATATACATCCTTGTTTCTGTATAGCAGGGACTCGGAGTAGTCGGCAGTATGGAAGAATCCGCCATTTTCCTTATCCAGGAAATGTTCTATGAGATGTTCATTTAGCTTTAGTGCCTGTTTAAGATATTCTGCATTAAATGTCACCTGGTAGAGTTCAGTAAGACCCCAGATGAAAAATGCATAATCTTCAAGGAAAGCTTCTACAGCGGCCTCGCCTTCTCTGTATCTGTGTAAAAGTCTGCCTTCCTGATTTTGCATATCCTTAATAATGAAATCAGCAACCCTGATGGCAAGTTCCATATACTCTTTATCACCAAATGCAGCGGAAGCTTTAGCAAGTGCAACCATTATCAGGCCGTTCCAGTCAGTAAGTATCTTATCGTCCTTTGCCGGATGGATACGTTTCTCACGATGGTCGAACAGTTTTTGCCTTATTGTCTCATACCTGCCTTTCAGGTCTGTGAAGTCCATATTGTTCTCTGCAGCAAAATTTTTCAGATCCTTCTTCTGGTGAAGGATATTCGTGCCTGTTTTGCTTCTGGTGGCTTCTTCCATGAAATTTCCACCGGTACTGGTGTTGAAGAATTCCTTTATGAATTCTGCTTCATCCTTTTCCAGTACATCGTCAATCTCATCTTCGGTCCAGATATAGAATTTCCCTTCTTCCCCTTCACTGTCGGCATCCTCTGCAGAGTAGAATGCGCCTTCCGGTGAGAGCATATCTCTTATCAGATATCTGAATATCTCCCTGACAACTTTTTTATATCTTTTTTCGTGGGTTGCCTGATATGCTTCGGTGAAAGCCATGGAGATCAGTGCCTGATCGTAGAGCATTTTCTCAAAATGGGGTACAAGCCATTGTTTATCAGTTGAGTATCTGTGAAAACCAAATCCTATGTGGTCGTATATTCCACCACGCCGCATTTCCTGGAGTGTTCTTTCCACCATCTCAAGTGCGTCATTATCGCCTGTCCTTTTCCAGTAGCGAAGCAGGAAAGTAAGGTGGTGCGGGGTTGGGAATTTCGGTGCGCTTCCAAAACCTCCGTTGGTCGGGTCAAAGTTATTATGTAGCATCTGGTATGTTCTTTCCAGAATATCTTTATCCAGAGTTCCTTTCTGTGCTTCTTTTGAAGCTTCGGAAATTGCTGAGACGATCTGGTCTGCATTCGATATAAGCTCTTCACGTTTTTGTGTCCATGTCTGTTTTAAGATAGGTATAAGATCCAGCATACCGGTGGCACCAAACCTGCTTTCCCTGGGGATATATGTGGCCGCAAGGAAGGGCTTCTTTTCAGGTGTCATGAAAATTGTAAGTGGCCAGCCTCCGCGTCCTGTTAGTGCCTGACAAACGGACATGTATATGCTGTCTATGTCCGGTCTTTCTTCCCTGTCAACTTTGATCGGAACGAACGTATCATTTATCAGGCGTGCAACTTCCTCATTCTCAAAGGATTCCTTCTCCATTACATGGCACCAGTGACAGGTAGAGTATCCGATTGAAAGAAAAACAGGTTTGTCTTCTGCCTTTGCCTTCCGGAATGCTTCTTCTCCCCAGGGGTACCATTCCACAGGATTGTATGCATGCTGAAGAAGATACGGGCTTTTTTCATGTATTAGCCTGTTGGCCCTTCTCCCACTCCGCTCTGTCCTTCTGTCCTGCAATTTTATTACTTCCAGATGTCTTTTTCCCACTCTGAATACTTAATCTGAGTATCTTGTTATTTATACATGCTTACCAATTTTTACAATTCCTTTCCCTTCAACAATATATCATAATTATGATGATTATCATTTAAAATATTAGAAAAAAGTTTATATAATGAACTAATCTAATAAAAATCAGTAAGAAAGTTTAGAATTTAAATTATTATCTGGTTAAAGGTGGTACAAAATGAATATTAAACTGGTTGTTATTCCTGTTATACTATTTGCAGCCGTTATCCTGTTTAGCGGCTTGATCAATGATGGCGCGGCCCCTGCTCCGGAAGTTGATGATGCTCCGGTGGATGCTGGAAACCTTGATGATACTCCGGCTCCAGAAGAACAAAAGTCTACAGCATCCAGCGACAATGATAATGTTCCTAAAGAGGAGCCTGAAAAAGAAGAGGATTTAGCTCCTCTTGGAATAGGTGGTGGATCTGCAAGTTTCTCTGGTGGCGTGTCGGCTAGTGCTCAGGAACAAACTGATAATGAGAATACCGATAATGAAGGATATACCGACGGTGAGGAGCAAAACGAAAATCAGGAAGAAGGAGGCAACGAAACGGCAGATGATGGTGAAGAACTGGCCGGTGAAGTTGAAGATGACTCTGATCAGAAAAAAGTATGTCCAACACCTGAAGAAATACCTGAGTTCCCGACAGTTGCACTTCCAATGCTTGCAATCCTTGGTCTGGCATTTATATTCAGGCGTAAGTAAGTCTAATATCAATTGAACCGTTCTTTACGGTTCAATATTTTACTTTCATATATCCGCCTATCTGTTTTTTACATATGCTTGCGTGCTTTTCTTCGTCTCTTATTAATTGTTCGAGATCTTCAAAGAATTCCTCCAGGTCATCTTCCTTCTCAAACAGTGCTTTTATGACATCTGGATCTGCATTCTTCATGTCTTTATAGGCATTTAATGCAAGGATCTCATATTTTACGATCATACTGAACATTTCCGGGGAAGAGAGTCCCTCAAAATTTAAAATATGATTTGGCAATCCTTTAGGTGTACTCTCAGGTATCTGAATGCTAGCTTTTTTAAGCCATTTTTCGACAATTGATCCGTGCCTGTCAGAATCATGGGACAATATTTCCAGAGCCTCTAAATTGTCATCCATCATTTCCAGACGCCCTTCCCAGGTGCCCATTTGCTCCATCTGTAATTCAAGCCAGTACATCTTCTGCATCAGAGCAATTAGAACTTCCTTATCTTTAATAGCCGGCAAAAAACCCTCTTTTATTTGTTGATGAATATATAAGACGCTCTATATTTATTTACCTTTGTTGCTTAAAGCGATGCTTACTTATATCAAAGCTGTATTCTCTGGGTAATATTCCGCGAATACTAATTATAATCTGCAATTATCTGGAGGATTTATATCACTACTGCAATAGCCCTGTTAAGCAGCGGTCTTGATTCTGTTACCGCTATATCGGTTGCAATGGAGCATACCGAAGTTAAATTGGCACTGGTGTTCGACTATGGGCAGCGCTCAGCCAGCCGTGAGATCGAATGTGCAAAGAAGATAAGTGAGCATTTCGGATTCGAGCTTAAGGTAGTGGACCTTGGCTGGCTTGCCGGGATAACTGGGACTTCCCTTGTAAATACCAGCAGTGATGTGCCGGAAATGTCTCTTGAGAAGATATCCGAAGAAGCAGACCCTTCAATATGTGTTGAGTCCGCAAAGAGTGTCTGGGTACCCAACCGCAATGGCGTTATGATAAACATCGCTGCAAGTTTTGCAGAAAGTATGGGACTGGATAATGTTATTGTGGGTTTCAATAAGGAAGAAGCTGTAACGTTCCCGGATAATTCTCAGGACTTTATCGATGCCATTGATAATTCTCTTTCCTATTCCACACTGAATAAGGTAAAGGTTATGTCACCGCTTATCGGACTTGATAAAAAGCAGATAGTCTCAAAGGCCATGGAAGTTAACGCTCCTCTTGAATTCAGCTGGAGTTGTTATCATGGGGAAGATATTCCCTGTGATACATGCGAGAGCTGTGTGAGGAGAAAGCGTGCTTTTGATGAAGCAGGTGTGGCTGATCCTCTGCTGGTAAGGCTTGGAGTATTACCTGAATAGGCTTTGTATTGGGATAACATGGAATGTATAATACTTGATGAAAGGCTCGATTATGACGGAAATCAGATATCGTCTCTCTGGGCATATAATCTGGCGGATGTACAGTCGGATTCTATAATAGCTTTCAGGGGAGCATGTGATGTGAAAATTGAGCATATGATTGACCTTGAGGACAAAAAACAGGGTGACATGATATTCTCCACGGACATGCTTCACTTTATTATCGAACATTTCGATTCAACAGATCTCAAACTTATTTATGCAAGACAGAGGTTGTTCACAGCAATTGTCCGTGAGATTCTCTCATCCCGCTTCCTGGATATAGAAAGGATGGGTGATGATCTTTTCATAAAAGGTAAAAAGCTCACAGTGTCCATTGCAAGTACATCCCCGGTTTCCCAGAAAATCCATTTTGGTATAAACGTGGTTCATGACCACTACGGAAGCCTGGATGAAATAGGGATAGGGGGTGATGAGGTCGGCAAAATTCTGCGGGAAATAGCAAATTCTTACACCAATGAGATCGCTGATATTGAAAAAGACCTCCGTAAATCCCGTCCACTTGATGTGATATAATGTATGCTCCCATAAGTGAGGTATTCTGCTCTGTGCAGGGTGAAGGTCCGTATGTTGGTTCCAGGCAGGCGTTCGTACGCTTTGCCGGATGTAATCTGAGCTGTCCCTATTGTGATACACAGGCAGAGGATCCTGAAACCTGCAGGTTCGAGGAAAAGCCAGGATCCGATATTTTTGAGTATCTGGACAATCCACTTTCTACAAACGCTGTTGAAAGGATGCTTTCATCTTTTGATAATATACATTCGGTGTCACTTACAGGAGGGGAGCCCCTTCTTCATGCGGATTTCATAGCAGATATGAGCATAACAAGTCCTCTGTATCTCGAATCCAACATGACCATGCCACATCTTGCAAAAAAGGTAAGGGATAAGCTGTCCTTCGTTTCCGGGGATGTTAAAATAATACCTCCTTCCTCTGTGGAGGATTTTGAGAATCATATAGAGAGGACCATAGAGTGTTTCAGGATACTCAAAACTACAAAGAACAGGGATTGCTTCTGTAAGATAGTTGTCACTAAGGATACGGATGCAGATGATATCGAAGCGGTGATAGGGGCTATCTCAGGTTATATATCCTGTCTTGTATTGCAGCCAGTCTCGCAGCCAGACAAGCTGCCAGGGCCCGGATATCTGCTGGATCTCCAGGAAAAGCTACTCGATTATGTTGATACTAAAATAATACCACAGACCCACAAGATGTGGGGGTGTCTGTAATGAAAATGAAATTAGGAATAATAGATTATATTGACAGTGCCCACTACCTCCCGGAACACAACACATGCGGAGTGGTCCACGGGCATACTTACAAGGTTGAGATCGTGATAGAAGGTGAAAAGAAGGAAAGCGGGATGGTCATGGATTTCTATGAGATCAAAAAGATCGTCAAGGAAGTCCTGAAAGAGTACGACCATGTGCTGCTTAACGAGATACTTGAGTACCCGAGTGTTGAGAATCTCTGTGAACATATGCATTCGACTCTCTCGTCAAGACTTGATTTCCCGCTGTCCCTGAAGATATGGGAAGGACAGGGCAAGTGGTGTGAAATATGCCCGTAGGCAAAGTGTGCAGGATGACACAAAACTATATTATGGGTTAATGCTTATTTTGAGCTGAATTTACAGGAGCTGCCAAGGAGCTGTAAATATGGATAATCAAAAATCAGAAGAATGTGAAATGGAAATTTCCAGGGATAAGGAAGTCAAGAGAGTAATAGCACAACATCCCTGTTATTCCAAAGAGGCCCAGCACAAGTTCGGGAGAATCCACCTGGCAGTAGCTCCGAAATGCAATATTCAGTGTAATTATTGTGATCGAAAGTTTGACTGCGTTAACGAGAGCAGACCCGGTGTTACCAGTGAGGTATTAAGTCCTGAGGATGCTCTTGAGAAAACAAGACAGGTTCTCAGTGAATATCCTTTCATAAAGGTAGTCGGTGTTGCAGGTCCCGGTGACCCGCTTGCAAACGATGAGACCTTTGAGACTCTGGAACTTATCAAGAACGAGTTTCCGGACGTGACACTCTGCCTGAGTACCAACGGGCTTGTACTGCCCGAGAGAATGTCTGATATTCTCAGGACAGGTGTTACAACTCTGACCGTGACGATGAATGCAATCGACCCTGAGATCGAGGCTCAGCTCATAAGCCATGTTTCCTATAAAGGAAAGGTCTACAAGGGCGTTGAAGCCGCGGAGATTCTGATCAAAAATCAGCTTGAAGGTATCAGGCTTGCGGTTGAGGCGGATCTTGTGGTAAAGGTAAATACGGTGCTTGTTCCGGGTATCAACGATGAGCATATTATCGAGGTCGCAAAGAAGATCAATGGTCTCGGTGTTTATATCATGAATGTGATGCCACTCATCTGCCAGGCAAAGTTTGCTGACAGGGAAGCTCCTTCACCTGCCGAGTGCAAGGCCGTGCAGGATGCATGTGCACCCTATGTACAGCAGATGAGACACTGCCGCCAGTGCAGGTCCGATGCTTACGGTCTGATCGGTAAGGACCTCTCGCAGATGAGTGAGGAACGTCGTAACGTCATTAAACTTGATATGAAAAAGAAGATGCATTCGGATGAGAAGGCTTAGGCCTTTTCACTGAAACCTATTTATTTTGTGTCTGCATTCAATCTAAAAACTCTATCATCATTGTGCAGGTGTTTTTTTTGTATATTGAAGAGCTTGCGGAAAGCATCAGGAACTTCGAAGGGGTAACCCGTAAAAAACCGATATCTGATATTGTCAGTATCTTTGAGACAGTACGTCCTGAGTACAAAGATGCGATCGTGGATTTCGGTGACGACGCCGCTGTAATTGATATCGGAACCGATGATGTCATTCTTTTCGCAGCGGATGCCATATGGGGCAAGATAGTCAATAAAAGTCCCTGGTGGACCGGTTATACTTCCGTGGTTGTCAACGTGAATGACATCTCAGCCATGGGTGGAAGGCCCTTGGCCATGGTAAATGTCATGTCATCCAGTGACCAGGACTCCACCGAAGAGGTTATGAGGGGTATCCGGGACGGGATAAAGAAGTTCGGTGTACCCATGGTCGGAGGACACATGCATCCTGACACACCCTATAATTCCCTGGCTGTTTCTATTATCGGTATAGCCAAAAAGGACTGTGTGATCAGGAGTGACACCGCAAAGCCGGGTGACCTTGTCATTGCGGCCTACGATATGGATGGAAGGGTGGGAAAGAACTCCCCATATAGCTGGGATACAACATCCTTCAAAGAATCTTCAATTGTGCGTGACAGGTTCATGGTAATGCAGGAGATTGGTGAGAAAAAGCTTGCAACAGCCGGCAAGGACATAAGCAATCCCGGTACCATCGGCACACTTGGAATGCTCTGTGAGGTGAGCAGGGTAGGCGCATCCGTGGACCTCAGGAAGATACCAAGGCCGGATAATGTGGATTTCGAGCAATGGCTCAAGATATATCCTGCCACGGGATACGTTCTGACCGTAAAAGAGGAAAACGCTGCAGAATGCATTGAAGTGTTCGAAAAATGCGGTATCGTTGCTGCCGTAATCGGAAAGATCGAAGAGACACCTAAGCTTGACATCTACGATGACGATGGAAGAGCAACGGTTTTTGATTTCTCAAAGGATAAAATAACCGGAATCGAAATTTAAGCCGGATAAATTACGATTGGATAGTAATCAAATAGTTTTAGCATGGGCTGCGCTTATTCGCTATTGATCCATGCTTCCAGTTCTTCTTTCAGGAACTTTTCAGCGGCCTGTACTTCTTCAAGGCTGCCACGAAGCACGATAACTTCTCTTTCAGTAGGCTCTACCACAGTAACGCTTACCTTTCTGTCAAGTGGCTCGAGTTCGAACTCTTCCACCAGATCATAGATTATATATGAGGGAGTTCCGGGTGGTACTATGAGATCATAGAGGCCTTCCAGTTCATCTTCACCGATTTCGCTTCTGGCTTTGCTTTCCTCTAGATCCTCAATCTGTAATTTTTTGACCAATTTTATCACCTTGTCTTAAGGCTTGATGGTCCGCGCCGGATAAATAATAATCGCTGTGGACATGATATTTCCGGAAATTTACTGACTATATGAAGTATCTTTTCTTTGCTAAAAGCACGATTGAAAGTAATGGATAATGATATCTTTGATGCGGTACTACCTGATATGTAAGGGAAGGATTTGAATGAGACTGATTGATCTATCAGATGCCAAGGGACAGATACGGGTGGAGTTTGCAGGATGTAACATGCGCTGTCCTTATTGTGTGCATATACATCAGCCAATGAAAGAATGGTCTGTTGAAGATGTTGTTGATTTTGCAAAAAAGTCCACAACCGAGAATGTTTATCTGGGAGGCGCTGAACCAACTCTCCAGAAGGACCTCATGCCTTTGCTCAGGCAGCTGCATGAAAACGGTAAAAGGGTTATTTTGAAATCAAATGGCATGAGGCCTGCCGTGCTTGAGGAAGCTCTCCCCTATGTGGAGGGTTTTGTGCTTGAGATAAAGGCTCCGCTTGATGACATTCAGGCTATTATGGAGCTCACAGGCATGTCCGAGGAACGAAGCAAAAAATACGTAAAACTGCTGAACCAGTCCCTTGACATAGCCCGCAGGAAATGGCTCAGGATATGGATAAGGGTCATTCCGGAATATGTGAACAAGGATACGATTCCCCGTATTATGCCAGATCTGGAAGGTGCTTCCGAGGTCATGCTCTACCAGTTCATGAGCAATCCTGATTTCGACCTTCCGTTCAAAGGGCATGAAGGGCCTACCCCTTCGTGGAGTGAGATCAGGGAACTTGGTGAGATGATACTCCCCGGGGTAGAGCAGGTCAGGCTTGTGGGAGATCAGGGAAAGATGGTACTGAAATAAGTTGCTTTTGAAATGCTGCTGTAGATTACTTAATCTTTGTCTGGTATGCCACTTATAAATTCCATGGGTTCCGGGACCTATGATAAACTGGTTCTGATTCCCGGCAATTGTCTATTTCATGACCTGTCTGCTCTTGAGCCTGACAGCAGGACCCTGTTCTTCATGGCTGAGGACAGGGATTTTTGTACTCGCTTTACATATCACAAACATAAGCTTGTGCTGATACTTTCAGCCATGAGATCACACAGAGACTGGCTGGCTGAGAGATTTGATCTTGTCTATTACGGAATTGAGGATGCTACCAATCGAAGCTATAAAGAGAAACTGGCTTATGTTCTTGAAAAGCACGGGATAGAGAAACTCGTTACCTATGAATTTGAGAATGAGGGATTTTCAAAGCTTATCAGGACTTTGTGCAAGGAAAAGAAAATAACCCTTGATACGGTAGATTCTCCCGGTTTTATTAATTCGGTTGGTGAATTCGAATCCTACAGGGCAGATAAGGAAAAACTGCTGATGAATAACTTTTACATTTTCCAGCGAAAAAGAATGGGATATCTTATCAATGCAGATGGAAAGCCTGAAGGTGGGAAATGGAATCTTGATAAGCAAAACAGGGAAGCTCTGCCGGATTCAGTTCCTGTTCCATCTCTGCTTTCGTTTTCCGCTAATGTTCATACCGAAGCTGTGGTAAAGCTTGTTGAAGATGAATTTCCGTCTCATCCGGGAAACAGTTCTGATTTCTATCTTCCGATCACGAGAGACGATGCGCTACTGTGGCTGGATGATTTCCTTGAACATCGTTTGAAGGATTTTGGCCCTTATGAGGATGCGATAAAAAAAGAAGAACCTTTCCTTTTCCATTCATTGCTGTCTCCTCTGTTGAATATTGGTCTGCTGACACCTTTCGAGGTAGTTGAAAAAGCTCTGGACCATTACGAAAATAACCGGGATACTATTCCTTTGTCAAGCATAGAAGGCTTTCTGAGACAGATTGTCGGCTGGCGTGAGTTTATGAGAGGCATGTATCACGGACCTGACATGAGGGGTAATTTTTTCGGACATCAGCGAAACCTAAGTGAAAAATGGTACACTGGTGAGCTTGGAATCGAAGCTGTGGATGGTGTGATCAGAAAAATGCTCAAATACGGCTACTGCCATCATATAGAGAGACTAATGGTCCTCGGTAATTTCATGCTTCTGTGCGAGATCCGTCCCGGCGAGGTCTACAGGTGGTTTATGGAATTGTTCGTTGATGCATATGAATGGGTTATGGTGCCGAACGTATATGGTATGAGCCAGTTCGCCGATGGTGGTACATTATCGACAAAACCGTACATATCGGGATCGAACTACATCCTGAAAATGAGTGATTATTGCAAAGGTAGCTGGTGCGATGTATGGGATGCTCTCTACTGGCGATTCATTGACAAAAACAAAGATGTTCTTCGGAAGAATTTCCGCATGGGTATGATGGTCTCTGCTTATGAGAAGATGGACCCTGAAAGGAAAAGTCATATGCAGAAAATAGCAGATAATTTCCTGGAAACCTTGTGACCCATTAATTCATCTTTTAAACTAAGGTAAAAAACAGTTATCGTGAACTATGATTCAAAAACAATAAAAGTTCACAAACTGCTTATTAATCAAGCAATCCGAAATTCAGAATCAGGGATTGCAACCAGGGGGTTTTAAGAATTGAAAATCAGGCTAGGTGTAATGTTATGTTTTTTGGCTGTTCTATTTTTAATGTCAGCGGGAACTGTAACTGCACAAATGGTCCAGGGAAATGAAACACAGATAACGACAAACGAATCAAGACAGTATTTCCCTGTCGTTAATGATGACAAGATCGTATGGATGGATGACAGTAATGATAACTGGGATATTGCCATGTACAATCTGTCCGACGAAGAGATAATGAATATTACTACAAACGAATCACGACAATACTATCCGTCAGTCTATGAAGACACTATCGTATGGATGGACGATCGTGAGGATAACTGGGACATATTCGCATACAATGTATCTTCGGAAGAAGAGATGCAACTGACCACAAATGCATTGAGACAATACTTCCCTGCTATTTATGAGGACAAGGTTGTCTGGCAGGATAGTCGCAATGGCAACTGGGATATTTATATGTATAACCTCAGTTCCGAGGAAGAGACCCAGGTAACGACCAACGAATCCAACCAGAGGCATCCGGCTATCTATGATGATAAGATCGTCTGGGAAGACAGCCGCAATGGCAACCGTGATATCTTCATGTATAACATCACAACTGAAGAGGAGACAGAGCTGACTACAAACGAATCACATCAACGTGACCCTGCTATCTACAATGATAGTGTGGTATGGGTCGATGAAGGCAATGACAGCAGGCAGGTTGTCCTGTACAATCTCACTTCAGAGGAAGAGACGCAGTTGACAAGCAATGATTCAATAAAATGGTCTCCAAAGATCTATGATGACAAAGTTGTATGGATGGACTATCGTAATGACAACTGGGACGTCTATATGTATAACATTTCGTCAGAAGAGGAATTAGAGGTCACGTCAAACGAATCTGACCAGAGGAATCCCTCAATCTATGGGGACATTATCGTGTGGATGGATCATCGCAACGATAACTGGGATATTTACATGATGACCCTTGAAGGGTCCGAAATTACAAATATGACCGGGGAAACGGACACTACTGTGGTAACAGACTCCACAATGGATGACAACACTACTATAGAGGACAACATAACTGAGGAGGACAACGCTACCGATGACAATGTCACTGTAGTGGATAACGTGACTGATGAGAATGCTACCAGTGAAGATGATAATGAAACCATGGAGGATAGTGCCACAGAAGATACAAATTCTTCATGATTTCTGACACAACTTACACGTAGCTTCGGGAAATGCCTTATGGACATTTCCTTTTCTATTTAATTCCTCTTTTTCAATAAATGTAGAACTTTTATTCCTGATGTGTTGATCTGATTTTTATGTTCATGTAAAAGCTGATTGCAGATCAATCTTCAGTTGTTTTTTTCCTGCGCTTAACGTATATTGGACGATATCTGTCATACAGTACTACGTTCAGTGTCAGTAACAGGATGAAAAAGAGTGTGGTTTCAAGGTTTACCGAACCACCGTATCTGGACATAAGATAGAATACATAGATAAGAACGATTCCGAAGTTTGCTACTGACATGAAAATGAATTCCTGCAGAATGGATCTCCAGCTGGTTCCTCGCCTGGCCAGCCAGTGGCTCAATACGGTGTTCAGTATAATTACAAAGCTTACTCCGATAGCAAGCTGGTAGTTCGTAGCCCTGACTTCTGGAAGTATCTGAGAGAATATTATAGTGATCAGGGATACGAGGAAGATCTTCTCGACAAGTTCGCTGTTAAAGAAATGCTTTGAAGATTTTTCGTTACCGATAGTATAGATCATTCCTATATCATTGGGAATCGGATCTGCTGCGATAGAAAATCCTTTTTGCGGTGCAGGCATCTTCCGGAGTATGAGCCAGACACCAAGTATGACGATGGCTGCCCACCCCACAAGAATCAGTATTGTCCAGGGATTTGCCCTTATCATATCCGTCGTGTCAAGTTGGGCTATGTGTATCCAGTATTCCTGCGGGATCTTGATAAATATCCAGATGAATGCAACGGCAGCTATGACATGTTTTCTCGTAAGCTGTATGGGGTTCCACTTAACTCTGACAAGTTCGTAGAATATAAAGAAATATTCGAAGGTGTTTGGAAATACAAGCAACAATGTCCTTACCTGTAAAAGCTCGAAAAGCACCACTCCCACAAGTCGGTAATAGAAGAGAAAACGGTTAATCTCAAAGGCAAAGAGATTATTCCAGTTACGCATTGTGGACAGATAAGTGATGGCAAGATAATAGATGTCAAGGGCTTTGTCATATCCCTGATATCCTTCAAGGGGCAGGGCTGTGAACTGCTGGAATATCGTCTGATCGATGCCGTCAAGGACAAGGGCAGCGATGACACCCGGCAGCGGGTATCTGGGAATAGCAAGCGGAATAAAGAAGCGTGCAAGGACCACAGCCCAGAATATCAGCATATCAACTGTATCTACCATACTTTACCCCTGATTTCCCCTTTAATTCCGCCGTAGTAAGTTCCTTACGGATTCTGGTGCTTTTAAGTGGCGACCAGTTTTATACTACGTATCCTGAGGATACTGACGGAATCCACAATTATTGTATGTTCTATTTTACATTTAAACTCTTCTAAATTGCACAAGATCTGCTTAATTCTGGTATATCTCGTATAATTGGAAAAATGACAGCCAGGCAATCTATTTTCAGAAAAGGGGGGCCTGGTATACGGAAGTATCTTTTCGCCGCGGATGCTCTCTTTTTTAATTCCGGTAATTGATGCAATATGATGCTGAGTAAGAATTTTTCCATGTGTGTTCTCATTGAGATTCTGTCTTCATCTCTACCGGTAAATTTATTCGCATTAAGACTGTTATATTCGTCTGATTGAAATGCAGGAATACAAGTTAAAGCGCGGTTTTAAGCCGGATATGGACAGGATATACGAATGTCTTACAGAGACATTTCCCAGTGAGATCAGAAAAGAGGATGACAAATTCGTTACTTCTTACGGCATTCTTTCCGAGTTGACCGTCTGGATAGAGGGTAAGAAACTGGTTGTTGATACGGTTTCTGACACTTCCGTCACGGATGATGAACTTATTCTGGATTCTAACAAGCGTTTCAGGGATTTCCTTTACAACGCAACAGGCTACACTGCCAAGGAACGTCTTAAGCAGGCAAAGAAGGCAGTTTCCAAGTAAGTCTCAAAGTAATTGACTTGCTTTTTAACAAAACCGGAATCTGTTCAATATGGATTTTATTGAAAAACTGAAAAGCTTTGAGATACCCACATGTCTCAGGGTTTGTGCAGGGACCGACGGATCGGTCACCTTCCTGCTGGAGATCATGACGAGATACCAGACTGCGGTTGTGACGGAGTTCCAGCATATAATCCCTGCGGATGAGAGAATGGCAGAGATCTTCGAGGTGAAGGTCGGTGCGGATATCAATGAACGTGTGGTCACACTCATGTCAGGGGATATCCCACATGTGTATGCGCGATCCCTGTCCGCAATTGAGAAGATGCCCGAGGGCGTAAAGTGCGATATGATGAAAGCCGATATCCCCATCGGAAGGATTCTCCGTGACCACAATATAGAGACGCGCAGGGATTTCGAGGGCATTGAGCTCATAGAAGATGAACCGCTCTTCGGTGCGGATACGGTTCTGTCACGCTCATACAGGATCGTCCATCACAATGGTGTCCTGATGTGGATAAACGAGCGTTTCCCGGTGGATTCCCGCTGGGAACTCTGATCTTTTTATAAACAACGATCTCCCGACCGAAACCTTATTAATTGATTCTGCGTATTATGTGCCAGCGCCCCAAGAATTATTCTGCGCCTCGGTGGCTTAGGGGTATAGCGCGTCCTTGGTAAGGACGAGGTCGCGGGTTCAAATCCCGCCCGAGGCTCTATACATTGCAGTCCAAAGCCCATCTGCCTTGATAGGTCCAAGACAGGTGGCTCAAATGGACTTGTACGTTTTCAATAGAATTCTCTATTCTACAGAAAAGCGAATTGAAAATGCATCTTATTCTAAAAGGGATAAAGATATCCTATTTAACTACGAAGAAGATCTTTTTACAGAAGATGATCACAGTAGTGCCGTGTGACAAAATACCTGAACCAGTTGCATAGGTTGCGAATTTGACTTGATGTTGATTTATAGGGACTAAATTGCAGAGTTCATGCATTTGGAGAAAATGATGAAAGAATTGTTTTTCAGTTTTCATTATTCTTTCTGCCCTATCAAATTATATTCCAAATATGTCATCGATAATATGTACCCTTGCCTAGATGGAACGAGGGTTTGCAGGTGTTTTCGTATCGGAATGTAAATATGAATCCAGATATATGGAAAATACTTGGTAATCATATAACTTGAATCTAATAATAAATTGAAAAAGAAAAGAGAGGGAGAGCTTACTGCTCCCCACCATTGTTTTGTTTGTTCCAGATGAAGTATCCTATTCCTGCAACCAGTACAATTGCAACGAGTGCAAATATAACCAAGCTGGAATTGTCACTATCATCTTTTCCTGTAGTTACATCTTCTTCAACTGGCTCAGATGAACCTGCTGAAGCCTGTACAGATTCTTCAGATATTGCAGAAATAGTGTCACCAATGACCTCGAATACTGAGAATCCAGGAGTTTCAGCATAGAAGTAGATGTACCCATCATCTTCACTTTCCTGGTAGGTTGGAAGATCATTCCATTGCTCACCATGGTATCTGGTCATACGGATAGTTGAAACATCGATATTTCCTTCTTCTATCCATTCTTTACTTACCTTAAAGTGAATGACAAGATCATCTGCGCTGTTGGATGTGATTGTGCCTGTACTGCCGATGTTAATGCTGATTATTCCATATGAACTACCATCTGGCGTTGGGATATCCTCTGGCTCCTCAGTTAATTCCTGTACTCTACCAACAACTGTACCTTTGCTCTGGAGTGCATCAAAGCTTACTCCAACGACTACATCGTTACCTTCAGAGAAATCATAATTTACTGAATTACCTGCATAGATACGAATAGTACGTGTTGTTGTACTATCTACTATATCGGAATCATAACCTGATCCAACTGACGATACCCCACCTGAATCACCACTGCTAGTGGATGAACTATCATCATCGTCATCCTCTGGTTCTTCTTCAACTGGAATTGCTGTTACGGTCCATCCGTACCAGAGATCAGTTCCATTTCCATCATCATCCTCGTATGCCTTATAGTCGGATACATTCTCAGCAGGAACATATAGTGTACGATTTTCTGGTAAATTACTGAATGACATTAAATCTGAATTATCTACTGTTGGGACAGTACTACCAAGTATCATTGTTTCAAGTTGTTCACATTTATAAAATGCATACGCGCCGATATCGGTAACATTTGGCAAAGAGATGCTTGTTATATTTGAACAAAACGCAAATGCAGCAAAATCTATGGTAGTTACATTGTCAGATGTGATAGTTGTCAATTTGGTATCACCGCCAAATGCACTATTTCCGATAGTTATCAAATTTGGTGTATTTACGGTGGCCAAATTGGAACAATGGCGGAATGGGTCATTATTGCCAATTACTGTTAAATTCTGACTACTGAAACTAGCCAATGCGTAACAATTTTCAAATGCTTTCTCTCCAAGAGAACTCAGATTTGGCAAATCTACGCTGATTAAATTGGCACATGAACTAAATGCTTGAATATCCACTGTTACTACATTTGGCATATATAATTCAGTTATATTTACATCGTTGAATGCATTACTGCCGACATAAGTTACATTTGGCATATTGATTGTTGTGAGTTTACCACAATACGCAAATGCTCCCGTGTCAATGGTTTCCGCATTTGGCAAATCTGCGCTGATTAAATTAGTGCATAAAAGAAATGCATCAATATCCACTATTACTAAGTTTGGCATGTACAGTTCGGTTATATTTGTACTTCTGAATGCCTGCCGACCGACATAAGTTACATTTGGTAATGATATCTCAGTGAGATTGACACATGTACTAAATCCAATATCTTCGATAGTTTCAGCCTTTGGTAATGTAATATTTACCAGATTTCTAGCATTATAAAATCCACGAACATCAACTGATGTTACGTTGGGTAAAGTGATATTGACTATACCATCGTTGTTTTCGAATGCCCCATATGATACTGTGATTGCATTCGGCATATTAACACTAGTCAAATTATCACAATCAGCGAACATATATTGTCCGACCGATGTAACATTTGGCAGATCTACAGTCGCCAGGTTATTACATCCTGCGAATGTAGAATCTCCATCGATTGTAGTAAGTTTTTCCCAATCGAGGATAGTAATATTCGTATTTTGAAATGCACTACTATTTAATGTTTCTATGTTCGGTGCAATTATCGTAGATAGGTTACTGCAACCATAGAATCCCTGAGTACCAACTGATGTAACATTTGGTATATTCAAATATTCAAGATTATAACAATCCATTGAAGCATTATCACTAACTGCCGTAATGGTTGGTAGATCCAGATACGTAATATTACCATGTCCATTATCTATGCCATTGGTATACAGAGCAGTGTCTGGTAATGTGTCATTTGTAAATCTACCATTCTCGATGACACGGAATGTTTCAAGGCTGATTAGATTATCCCTGATCCAGTACATATCAGTGCTTGAAATTGTACCATCCACAATAGTTAATGTAGTTATGTCGATTAATGTCGAGTGAGTTGCAGTTATATCAGTTGATAATGAACCTGTAGTAAAGGTATCGATTTGCATCGTACCACTCGAATAGCTGTTCGCAGCCGTTGCTGGTATACACATTGCGAATAGCAACAAAATACTTGCCAGGAAAGTAAGGCTAATTTTTTGAAATAAAGTTGTTTTCCAATTCATTTTTACACCACCCACACTCGGATGTGGATATGTCTCATGCATTTGAGCATGAATACGGTACCAAGATCTGTCGAAAAAGAACCCTCGTGCAGAGTTTTGGAGACTGTATCTTCTATATGTATTTATATTTATTCTGTTATGTACTATTACAGTTGTCGATGCGATTATGCACCATGGGCCAGTAAAGACTCGATCAAAAGGATGTTCATATCAAAAAACAGTGAGATTATTGCTCTTCATGAATTTAATCATTTCAGAAAAAAATATTCTTTGAATTTACCTGATGAGCGGCGATTTATAGGACATATTTTATTTTGATCAATTTTTGTGTTATTTTGGTGGCCGAAAATCTTCTTATTTGATGCGTACCAACCCAGATGTAACAAATCTGATTTATATAAGAATAAATCAGACATTCCTATTAAGGCAGGTTATACATTTATTGTGACTGTAGTACGGTCCTTGACTGCATTTCGGCAGCCCACCAGAGACTTGATTTATTTCTTTTATCTAATGCTCGAATTCTGATGTTAAACGAACTCTGTTCTTGTAAAAATGTCTGGCAAAAATCTAAAATTATCGGTTCAATTTTAAACTTAAACTTCTATACCTGCTTTATTATCTTCTTAACATCATAAAATTATATCGAAAGACTTATATCATTTCTGATGTTATACTGGAACCGGGGTTGTTGGATTTAAATTGAAATGGTGTACGATATGAAATACTATATGAATGAGCTTGCCTGCCGAATATACAGCCCGGACATCCAGGAGAAGGGGATCAAATGTCTTTTATAGAGGATATCAAACCTGTCTTACTCCTGTATGTGGTCGGGGATACGTTAACCACTTTTTGTGCCCTGCAGACCGGAATGTTCTATGAGGGGAATCCGGTGCTGTCGTATATATTCAGTATCTACGGATACACTGTGCTGATACCGTTGAAAATTGGCTTTATGTTCCTATTGTACCATGTTTACAAAAATGCGAATCGTTACTACTGGAACATCACAAGATATGCGGTGACCGGCATCGGCCTTCTTGCGACTGTCAGTAATATGGCGGTTGTCCTTAACGGATGAGCTGGATATGCTGAACATTTCATATGAAATGTGAATGAATACTCTTTATTTAATCTCTGTAATCGACGTAGAGTCTTTCAGATAGTACTCAAACAGTTCTTTTCCCCATGCTACTGTTACTGGACTGCAGCTCATAAGCTGTGTATAGTCATATCCTCCTTCTTTTGTAAAAGATTGTAACAACATACAGGATTCACTTAATTTAAGCGAAACAAAGTCTATGTCCCGAGGATATCTATAAAGCTTGATCTGGCTCTTACCGATTAGTTTAATTAATTCCTCATGTTCGTCTGCTAAAAGCTTATTGTAAAGGCGCGGATCAAAAATGATTGACAAATTTACTTCACTGTCTATCATTTCTCTTAAAAGATCCGATAAATAAGGACGAATCGAGACTGCTATCATATCAAATGTTTTTGAACGTTTGAATAATTCATGCGCCTCTTCATTATGATCGAAGATATCAGATAACCTGGGCTGAATTTCAGTCAAGCCATCCATTTCATATAGTCTTTCCAGCAATTGCTGAGGAATAAAATTTATGTTCCGGTTTTGCCAGTAATCATAGACATTCTCCACAACTTTATCAATGGGTAGATTGGGATTTAATTTGTCTGAAACCAGTTGCCCCATCTCTGTTAATCTGTAGAAATCTGCTTCTTTTGTTATCAGTTTATGCTTTTCCAGTAACTCTATGATTGAGAGAAAAGCCATTATGTCCATACCTGAAGCTGTACAAAGTTCATCAGATTTTTTTGGCCCATTTTCAAGAGATAGAAGTATATTCCTATTTCTTGCTGTTATCACTGTTTCAAGTGATTTATCGTTCATCAGTTTGCCTCCTACTAAAAAGGGAAGCTTAAAAGAGTTGAGTGAAAACTTTTGGAAAGAGTTCTTCAACAGCTTCCTTTCTACAAGGAATGCTCAAAGAAAAGTTGTAAGAGAATCCTTCGACAAGAATTCTTCAATCCTCCCTCTTCCACAAGGAATACTCAAAGAAAAATCGTAAGAGGATCTTTTCACAAGAATCCTTCAACTACATTCTGCGGTACTTTATATAATGGTGTGATAGCAGATATAGTTTGACAGTATAATATTAGTCCAATGGTATAATCACAAACGATGTATGTGGAAAGTTTTTCCACAATACCATAAAACTATAAATTATGTATTGTGGATCCTGGAATATTTTCAAATTCCGTGCAATGAAGTTAAAATAAGCATTAGGGAGATCTCTCTTATCAACAAGAGATGAACTATCTTGGTTTGTGAAGTTTTTCAGCAGATGATTCTTTCTTCTTCTGTCAAGTGCTTGGTTTCAGGGTATGGTATATCAAGGCGCGCATCAATATTTTTCACCCGGGTAATTTGTCCTGGCATCTATATTTATGTAAATGCAAAAGAATATCTGCCTAATAAAAATTTATTTATCTATAGTCTATTGTATTTTGGTATTATTATGTTCTGAAAAATATCAGTTTCATCTAAATATTGATCTAGTATAGCGATATTTACTGATCTATAGTATATTGTTCCTCTGGAAATAAATAAATTATATATATCGACCTAGATAAATATTAAGTAGTAATAGGTCTGTATACTCCCTGTGTCATGTGTCAGAAGATGAACACATCTTTTGATTCTGTGGCACTGGAGGGGAAAAACCTTGAAAAAAGAATCTTTACTGGATGTATTGCTTGAGTCCGAAATGAGGCTTGATTCCTTATTAGCCTTAAAGGAGGGCCCAAGGGACCTGGAAATGTTACTAAGAGATATGAACGCTGATGAAGAGACATTGCTTTTCCATATGAACACGCTACAGGAATACTATCTTGTTTCTGATAATGGTGAAAGATACGGACTCACAACAATAGGAGAGGTCATAGCGGATGAAATGATGCCGCTACTGGAACATCTTGACGAACTTGAAAAAACTCTTGGACCTGGGGAGGGATTTAAGAATCCTTCGAATCCCGGCTACTCACTACAAACTTGATCGATAATATCTACAAACTCTATTGTTCGCCGGATACACTCGCCATACACAAATATTGTCGCAATGACCGGCTCTGGCCAGCAGTTCTGGCATGCCGTATCATTAAGCTAAAAAAGTATGACCGATATGTCAGGATTCGGTAATTATGCGGATGAATCGGTTTGATCATTGAACCGCTTTCCTGAATCTTTTTTATAATCTTTTTTGAGCGATTCAAGCGGAGGAATGAATATCTTCTTTCCCGAGGATGTCAGGAATACACACGGTGACTTGCAGGCAATTATCTCTTCCTGAATCAGATTCTGCTGTCCGAAAGGCCGCAGTACAAAGCGGGACATCAGCTGAAAACCTCCCGGACCGTATTCCAGCTAAAATGATATCTCCGGCTTACGGAACAAAGTAGGCACTCAGCAAATATGTCTTCAACTGCAATTTTCAGTCTCGTTATACCTGCACCCCCGCGAGACTCCGGACATTTACTGCTCTACACTCTTTCAATACGGAACCTAACTCCCGTTAATTCGGTGTGTTCCTGTCCTTGCAGCTGTATGCGGTAAGCTCAGAGAGTATTAAATATCAACCGAATGCCCCTCCCATTCGATGCACTTGCTCCTGCACTAACCAAGCTAACATTTATTCTACCACTAGGATTTGAACCTTTGCCCTTTGCAATAGAGAAAAAATATTTTTTATCAGGGTATTAAGGGGCTACCGCCAGAATTCCACCTGCTGTCAGATAACAAATACCAGCTCTTATTCAGCTGAAGACCGGATTGCAGCTGTACTTAATGGCTTAAAGTGACAATCCTGCTATTTACGTCTCCGGATATTTGAAAACCTTCACTCATCCGGGTAGTAACCTGCTCCCACAAGGTATGCCTCGTCTCCAATGTACGTTCTCTTGATGTAGGTATGTTTCATTGATGGTTCGGTTTCACCTGGCTTTGGCCAGTAATAATCGACCCATCCTTCACCTTCCACTCTCAGTGCTGTGTCGATAAAGAGCTGCCCTATGGGTTTGCCGTTGACATCTTCAAGGTCGCTCATGTCCTCCCCTTCACCGCTCACGTCAGGCGGATAGACGACGCGGGTTCCGTCAGTTTTCCAGACGAATATGTAAAAATCATCATGGAACCATTCGCTATTGTTCTCCCTGAACTCCGGGAACGCCTGCTCTCCTTTATCGTTCATCAGGTCGATTGCCTCATTAACCTGGGATATTGTGTACTCTTCCTGAGGTGTAAGTCCTGTCTCGATCTCTTCGACTATCTCTTCTTCCTCTTCATAGATGGATGAATCCTCAGTCGCTGTACATCCAGCTGCAACTATCAGTAAAAAGCTTATGATAAAAATACAGGGTATGGATTTTGAACTACTCATTTGTACTCCCCTGTCTAGATTTATAACTTGAAGGTTAAAATCTTAGT